>CAJIBV010000229.1_pt1 | contig 33951 bp, 30 predicted proteins | sample 9199431 | NCBI WGS metagenome assembly CAJIBV01 (sample SAMEA7708314, study PRJEB35096) | sediment metagenome | biome: marine neritic benthic zone biome [ENVO:01000025]; feature: sediment [ENVO:00002007]; material: shallow marine sediment [ENVO:03000034] sea grass bed [ENVO_01000059] ...
CTACAACATCCAATTTATATATTTCCCAGAATTCTCCAGCTTCAGTCACGGCTGTACCAGTCATACCAGATAATTTCCGATACATTCTAAAGTAATTCTGAAGCGTAACAGTTGCAAAGGTTTGAGTGGCATCTTCAATTTTTACATTTTCTTTTGCTTCAATAGCTTGATGTAATCCATCACTATACCTCCTGCCATCCATGATTCGACCAGTTTGTTCATCAACAATCATCACTTTATTTTCGATAACAACATATTGGATGTCTTTTTCAAATAGTGCATAGGCTTTAAGTAATTGATTTAAGGTATGGATTCTTTCGGATTTGATTCCAAAGTCCCTGAACAGTTCTTCTTTAAGATTGGCCTCTTCTTCTATTGGAAGTTCTTGTTCTTCAATTTTAGAAATTTCCATACCAATTTCTGGCATTACAAAAAAGTCTGGATTATCTTTTCCGGAAAGGTACTCTACACCTTTATCTGTCAGTTCTATTTGATTATTTTTTTCATCGATCACATAATATAGTTCAGCATCTACCTTCGGCATTTCTCGATTGTTGTCCTGCATATAAAAATTTTCAGTTTTCTGAAGTAATTGTTTGACGCCTTCTTCACTTAAAAATTTGATTAATGCTTTGTTTTTTGGTATCCCTCTAAAAACTCTAAGTAATTTAAAACCACCTTCCTTCTCATCTCCTTCTGAAATCAATTTTTTGGCCTCAGCCAAAACTCCCGTTAAATATTTCCGTTGAACACTAACAATATCATCAACTTTAGGTTTCAATTCTATAAATTCATGTTCATCACCTTTAGGGATAGGGCCAGAGATTATCAAAGGTGTTCTTGCGTCATCAACTAATACAGAATCCACCTCATCAACAATCGCATAATGATGCGGACGTTGAACCAGGTCATCTGTTGAGTTTGCCATATTATCTCTTAAGTAATCAAATCCAAACTCGTTGTTGGTCCCATAAGTAATATCCGCATTATAGGCTTTTTTACGGGCTGCAGAATTAGGTTGGTGATGGTCGATACAGTCTACACTTAAGCCATGAAATTCGAAAATTGGTGCCATCCATGCACTATCACGTTTGGCAAGATAATCGTTAACAGTTACCAAGTGAACACCTTTACCAGACAACGCATTTAGATAGACAGGTAGTGTAGCCACCAATGTTTTACCTTCCCCGGTTTGCATTTCAGCAATTTTCCCCTGATGTAGTGCTGCTCCACCAATTAACTGTACATCGTATGGCACCATGTCCCATACAATTGGTTTTCCAGCTGCATCCCAAGAGTTTGACCAAATCGCTAGATCATCATCAAGTGTAATATACTCCTTAGAACCCGAAAGTTCTCTGTCGAAAGTTGTTGCTTTTACAGTTAACGATTCATTTTCTTTAAATCGTTTCGTAGTTTCTTTTACTACAGCAAAAGCTTCCGCCATGATCTTATTTAAAGTGTCCTCTGTAACTTTATAAGATTGATCCTTTATTTTATCAATTTCGTTATAGATATCCTCTCTTTTGTCAATATCCTCCGTAGTTTCTGCCTGTTGGAGCAATTCGTTTATTTTATCTTCATACTCTTTTCGGTCTTCTGAAATTTGATTTTTAAAAGTTTCAGTTTTTGCTCTCAATTCATCATGGGACAGAGCTCCGAGCTCTTTCTCGAAAACCTTTACTTTTTCTATTATTGGTGAAAGTGCTTTGACATCCTGTTTAGATTTGTCACCCACAAACACTTTCAATACTGAATTTAAAAAACTCATTCGTTTGTAATTTTATGATTTAATCAGTCTAATACTGATCTATTTTTTATGTTAATGCCTGCTTTAAAAGTGTTTCAAATATACATTTTGTCGTAAGTTAATTGAAACAAAAGCAAATAAAAAAAGTCTCAAACATGAGACTTTTAACTAAATTTTAATACTTATTAATATTCATCCTCATTCCAGAGGTAATCTTCATCGGTTGGATAATCTGGCCAGATCTCTTCGATAGAGTCGTAGGAATCTCCTTCGTCCTCTATTGCTTGTAAATTTTCTACTACTTCAAGAGGAGCTCCTGTCCTAATAGCGTAGTCTATTAACTCATCTTTCGTCGCCGGCCAAGGTGCATCACTTAAATAGGATGCCAGTTCTAATGTCCAATACATTTTTAATTCATTTAATTTTTTGCAAAAGTAATTTTTTAGTTCATATATGCAAGAAAAAACTGAATTAATTAAACAATATTTTTAAGAACGTTTAATTTTAACTGTTACTTGCTAAACTAAACCGTTTTGCATTGTTAATAATAGTGATAAAGTTGAAATTTAATCATTCTTTTCAGGAATCCATTTAACCTCATCTGCTTGCAGGTCATATGACAACTTTCGTGCCAACACAAACAAATAATCAGAAAGACGGTTTAAAAATGTGAGAGTTTCCGGTTGGAAAGGTTCTAAATCGTTCAAAGCCACAGCCAGTCTTTCAGCTCTTCGGCAGACACCTCTTGCGATATGACAGAATGACACGGTTTGATGTCCTCCTGGGAGAATAAAGTTGGTCATACGCGGTAAACCCTTGTTCATAGAATCAATTTCCTTTTCAAGAAGTTCAATATCCATAATAGATATTTTTGGTATGTTCAATAGTTCTTTACCATTTTTTAATATAGCTTTTTTGGGATCAGTTGCGAGGATTGCTCCAACGGTAAACAATTTATTTTGAATTACAATGAGAATATCTTTATAATGAGAATTTATTTCTTGATCTCTTACCAATCCGATATGAGAATTTAGTTCATCCACAGTCCCATAGCTTTCAATTCTTATATGATGTTTAGAAACTCTAGTGCCTCCAAATAATGAAGTAGTTCCTTTATCTCCAGTTTTAGTGTAGATTTTCATTTTCCTTTTTCTTTTTCTTTTTTTCTAGGTAGTTCTCTCGAAAACTTCTATGCTTTCTTTTCCTTAATCTACCCTGACTCTTTTTATAATTTACTAAAACAAAAACAGCTACAATTCCAATAATAACAATGTAGATGATAACCTCTTTCATTTATTTCGTATGTCACTATCTACCATACCATCTATTAAACGAATAACCCTATGTGCTTTGGCTGCAATGTCTTCTTCATGTGTTACTACAATTACTGTATTACCATTTTTATGGATTTCATCTAAAAGATCCATTATTTCCTCAGAAGTTTTAGAGTCTAGGTTTCCAGTTGGTTCGTCCGCAAGAATAATTGAAGGCTTATTAACCAAGGCTCTTCCAACTGCTACACGTTGCCTTTGACCACCGGAAAGCTGATTTGGCTTGTGATCCATTCGATCTGCTAGACCAACATCCTCCAAAACCTCTTCGGCGCGATCGGTTCGTTCTTTTTTAGAAATTCCTGCATAGATCATAGGCAGAGCTACGTTTTCCAAAGCTGTAGTTCGTGGAAGTAAGTTAAATGTTTGAAATACAAAACCTATTTCATTATTTCGAATTTCAGCTAATTCATCATCACTCATTTTGCTTACATCCTTGCCATTAAGAATGTAACTTCCAGAGGTTGGCGTATCCAGACAACCTAAAAGATTCATTAAGGTTGATTTTCCAGAACCTGAAGGTCCCATAATAGCAATATAGTCGCCTCGTTGTATGTCGAGATCGATTCCTTTTAAAACATGAACAGTTTCTTGACCAAGAGGAAAATCTCGAATGATATTTCGTATTTCAATAACATTACTCATTTTAAGGTAGTAATTTTAAAGTATGCAAGATACAGGATTTTTACTTTTTATATGACGTTAAAATGGTAATCTTGTTACACTCTAATTCTAAAATGTTGTTTCACCTGTTCCCTTCTAAAAAATACAATTCCCCAGTGATAAGTATCAATTGTCAATGTTACTTTTGGATTTTGCTTGATTGTCTCCCAGGCATTCGTCATTCCTTTAGACCAATGTATATCATCAAAAATGATGACAGAATCATTATGTATAGTTTCCAATAGGTCAATAAAATAGTTTTCAGTGGCTTCTTTTTGGTGGTTTCCATCTATATATATAAGATCGAATCTGTTAGTTTTTAAAGCTTTTATTTGTTTATCAAATTCACTCTCAATTAATTTAATGTTTTTTAAGTCGAAGATTTTAAATTGACTCTTAGCGACACCAGCGGTTTCTGGACATCCTTCAACTGTGATTATTTTTGATTTGGGATTTCCTAAACTTAAAGCACAGGTTGAGGTACCCAATGAAGTGCCTAATTCTAGAATTTTTTCAGGTTTAAAATAGTTAACGATTCTGAACAATAATTGACCTTTTTTATTGGTGATTCCGGCTTTTTTAGAAATGTCGGATACTTTTCTGGAATTTGATTTTAAGATTTTGCTTCCAACTCCAAGATCATTGACTGTTATAATTGAATTGTTCTTTATTAATGAAGTACGATATTTTGATATTAGTTGATAAGCACTAAATTTATTCTTATCATAAAAACATTCAGTTACCAAATTATAAACATATGGAGAGTGAATACCATGCTGATTACCTGAACTAATTAAGAATTTGATATATTCTAATATTTGATATAACACTTGATATAAAAATATTAATATTTTTCAAGATTATAATTTTCGTACATTAATTTATTTTTTAGACTAAAAAACTCTAAATTTTAAATTAAAAGGCTAAACGGCAGATATCTCATAAAAAACGGATAAAAAACCAAAAAATCCGATAAAAGTTTTATTATTCACGATGAAAAGCTATATTTGTGACTTAAGAATATGCCTCATTATGAAAAAATTATGCTTAGCTATTGGTTTAATTTTTGTTTTATTTGTTCTCTCCTGCTCATCCAATAAACAGGTTGTCTATCTTCAAGATAATGGAACTGCATCTGAGGATTCTCTTTTGATAACATCTTTAGTTCAGCCTTATAGAGTGCAATCTAACGATATATTAAGTATTACAGTAAAGGCATTGGATCCAGAATTAACGACTATTTTTAGACCAATCTCTGAGACAGTAGGGGGTCAAGAAGGTCAGGGAGGTCTCTATTTTACTGGTTTTACAGTCGATGATCATGGTAAAATTGAATTCCCAATCCTTGGAGAAATTCAGGTTCTAGGTTTAACAGTTGAGGAAATAGAAGACAAAGTAACAGCGGAGCTCCTAAAACAATATTTTAAAGAAACAGCTCAATTGTTTGTGACAGTGAAATTAGCTGGTCTACGGTTTACTGTTTTAGGAGAAGTAGGATCAGGAGGAACTAAAACCTTGTTTCAGGATAAGGTTAATATTATTGAAGCTTTAGCTAATTCTGGAGATATTAGACCGACAGGCAACAGGAAAGATGTTCTAATTATAAGGCAGTATCCTCAAGGACAAAAAATTCATCATATAGATCTGACAGATCTTTCAGCTGTTAAATCACCTTATTATTATGTAAAACCTAATGACATGATCTATGTAAAACCTTTAAAAAGGAAGCATTTAGGTGCCGGAGAAACTGCAATTCAAAACCTTACAATTATTGCATCTATATTTTCAGTTATCGTTTCGACTTATTTCTTAGTTAAAAATCTCTAATATTTAATTTATGAATGAAGAATTTGAATTTTTAGAGAAGCAAAATATTTTCGATTTCAGAGCTTTTCTCTTTAGGGCTTTAAGCTATTGGAAGCTGTTTGTAGTTTGCATTGGAATCGGATTAATTATTGCATATCAACTAAATATTAGAAAACAAAAAAGTTATAGGCTAAGTACTCAAGTTTCTATACAGGATGATAAAAATCCTCTGTTTACCTCTAATACAAGTTTAACATTTAATTGGGGAGGAGTCACTGGAAAAGTTCAAACAGTGGTGGTATCTCTTAAATCCAGATCGCATAATGAAAAAGTTGTGCAACGGCTTAAATTCTACATGCAGTATCTAAAACAAGGTAGATTTAGGATGGAGGATGTATACAAATCCACGCCATTTGTTTTTAATCCAACACTAGACTTTGCTCAACTCTATGGTAAACAAATTAAAATTAGTTTCATTAATAATAACGAATTTAATTTAGAAGTTGAGTTTCCAGGTGACAAAGTACTGGTTTACAATTATTTAAATAAGAATAAGTCTGCAATTGATGTTAATCAAGGTCATTTTTCAAAAACATACAAGTTGGGCGATTCTATAATACTACCGTTTTTGAATGGAAAAATAGAACAGGTGGATAATCTAATTCCTAAAAAGGGAGATGAATTCTTTTTAAGATTTATAAGTTTTGATGGAATAGTTGCATCATACAATAATAGAATAAGTGTTCAAAACAGTAAAGGCTCTTCAATATTGAATATAAGCTTGATTGATGTAAATAAAGCAAAGATTGTAGATTATTTGAACATGACTGTTCAAGTACTTAGCGAAGATCAATTGGACAGAAAAAACCAATTTGCGACAAATACCATAAATTTTATTGAAAACCAATTACAGAAAGTAAAAAATGAGTTAGAAACCAATGCCAATGAATTAAATACTTACAGAAAGAAAAATAAAATATTTAATTTGAGTGATGAGAGCAGTCTACTTTCAGAAAAATTAACAAACTACGATCTAGAAAAGGATGCAATCAACAGAAAACTATCTTACTACTCCATATTAAAAAACTATTTGTTAAACAGCAAGACATTTACCGACATTCCTGCACCTTCCATTGCCGGAATTGACGAAGGAAATATTCTCAACAATATTGCAAAGATTAATGATTTATCGGTTCAAAGGTCCCAACTTGAATATTCAGTTAGAAAAGATGCTTCAATTTTCGATGATCTAGATCGCCAGATTGATGGTTTAAAGGCTGTTTTACTAGAAAACATAAGTGCTGCAGATAATGTTACAAAGTCACAATTAAAAAGTATAAACGATAAAATATTTAAAGCAGAAAACCAATTTTCAAAACTTCCTGAAGACCAACAAAGACTTCTAACTATTGAAAGGCAATATAACTTAAGTGAACAAACTTACAATGTTTTTTTGGCTAAACTTGGAGAAGCAGGAATTGTAAAAGCATCTAATATCTCAGATATCTTAGTTATAGATTCTGCTAAAGATATTGGTGGAGGAATGTTGGGCACAAATAACAATGCCAATTATTTTATTGCAATTTTTGCTGGATTATTATTGCCGTTATTACTAGCTTTTGTTGTCACCCTTACAGACAAAAACATCCATGGGCCACAGGACGTAGAGTCCCTATCTTCCATACCTATTATTGGCGTAATTGGGAAAAATAAAGCTTCAAACAATCTTGCAGTGCACCAAAAACCTAAATCAGCTGTAGCAGAGGCCTTTCGAGCTATAAGGTCGAGCCTTCAATATATGTATAAAAAACATAGTTTGGAAGGGACTAAAACTGTTATGGTAACCTCTTCTGTTAGTGGTGAAGGCAAAACATTTTGTTCTATTAACGTTGCAACTGTATTTGCCCTTAGTGAGAAAAGAACCATATTGGTAGGACTGGATTTACGAAAACCCAAAATTTTTGGAGATTTTAATATTCATAATGATATAGGAGTTGTTAATTTTTTGATAGGGGAAAAATCATTAGACGAAGTAATCCAAAAAACAGAAATTCCATATTTAGATGTGATTACTTCAGGACCTGTTCCTCCAAACCCCTCAGAGTTGTTAATGAATGATAGAATGGATAATTTGATTAATAACTTAAAGAAATCTTATGATTTTATTGTACTTGATACTCCACCAATAGGTTTAGTCGCCGATGCTATCGAGTTAGTTCAATATGTAGATGCTACGTTGTATATGATAAGACAGGACTATACCAAAAAGGGTATGTTAAACCTAATTAATGAAAAACATAAGAATGGTGAAGTTAAGAATTTAAGTTTCGTGTATAATGATTACGATATAAAAACTAAATATGGTTATGGTTATGGTTATGGTTATGGTTATGGTTACGGTTATGGTTACGGCTATGGCTATGGAGGATATAGCCAAGGATACCATGAAGATGACAAAGAAGAATCTAAACTGAATAAAATATTTAAATTTTTTAAAAGAAAGTAAAAGTTTTTTTTTTGAATTATTTAGATTTACGCCCTAAAAAAACATAAAATGAATAAAAATTTTAAAATTGTCACAATTGGTCTCGGTTACGTAGGATTACCTTTAGCTGTTGAATTTGCTAAAAAATTTCATGTGGTTGGATTTGATATAGATATTAATAGGATAAAAGAATTAAAGTCTGGATCCGATAAAACATTAGAGGTGGATGACGATAGCCTGAAAAGCGTTTTAATTGATGATATTTATAAGGACAAGGGGTTATTTGTATCTAGTAAACCGGAAGACATTGCTGAATCCAACGTATACATCATTACAGTTCCTACACCTACTGACGAATTAAATAAACCTATTTTTACTCCTTTAATAAAAGCAAGTGAAACTGTAGGGAAAGTGATAAAAAAGGATGATATTGTAATTTATGAATCAACTGTTTATCCTGGGGCAACGGAAGACATTTGTGTCCCAATTTTAGAAAAGCATTCAGGTTTAAAATTTAACAAAGACTTTTTCGTAGGTTATTCACCGGAAAGAATTAATCCCGGAGACAAAAAACATACAGTCACTAAAATTTTAAAAGTAACATCAGGATCTACTCCTGAAATTGCAAAAACAGTTGATGATCTATATAAGTCTATAATTACAGCTGGAACTCATTTAGCACCATCAATAAAAGTTGCGGAAGCCGCAAAAGTAATAGAAAATTCTCAACGTGATATTAATATTGCTTTTGTAAATGAACTTTCTAAAATATTCAGGATACTTGAATTAGACACTAAAGCCATTTTGGAAGCAGCAGGTACAAAGTGGAATTTTATAAACTTTACTCCAGGGTTGGTTGGTGGACATTGTATTGGTGTAGATCCGTATTATTTGGCACAAAAAGCAATAGAGTCCGGCTACAATCCTGAAATAATTTTGGCTGGAAGAAAGATGAATGATAGTATGGGAGGTTATGTTGCTCAGGAAACAGTTAAAATGATGATAAAGAACGGTGCTACCATAAAAAATTCTAATGTTTTGGTTTTAGGTATCACATTTAAAGAGAATTGTCCAGATATCAGAAATTCAAGAGTAATAGATATTGTTGAAGAATTTGAATCATACGACGTTAATGTAGATGTATACGATCCATGGGCATCTGTTAATGAAGTAAAACATGAATATGGTCTGGATTTAATAAAATCATCAAATTCTTTAAAAGGTGAATACGATGCTATTGTTTTGGCGGTTTCTCATAAGGAATTTTTAGAATTGGACTTAAAAAGAATGAAATCTAATTGCGGAGTAATTTTTGACGTAAAATCGTTATTTCCCAAGAGCTTAGTTGATGCCAGATTATGATGTATAAAAACAAATATCACGAAAGAGATTTAAAAGAATACAATTTTTTAGTTACAGGTGGAGCTGGATTTATTGGATCCAATTTAGTAGAATATTTACTAAAATATAAAGCAAATAAAGTAAGGGTTTTAGATAATTTTTCTAATGGTTACAGAGAAAATTTAGTAGAATTCAGTAATAATCCTGCCTTTGAATTGGTTGAAGGTGATATTAGAGATCTAAAAACCTGTAAAGATGCTATGGAAGGCATAGATTACGTTAGTCATCAAGCCGCTTTAGGATCTGTTCCAAGGTCAATTAACGACCCTGCGACAACAAACGAAGTAAATATTACCGGGTTTTTAAATATGATGATCGCTTTGAAAGATAGTGAGTCAGCAAAACGAATGGTATATGCAGCTTCCAGTTCAACATATGGTGACAGTAAAGAACTTCCTAAGGTGGAAGAGAATATTGGAAATCCTTTATCTCCGTATGCCGTAACGAAATATGTTAATGAATTATACGCAGATGTATTTGCCAAAACCTATAATACAGATACAATAGGGTTACGATATTTTAATATTTTTGGGCCTAAACAAAGTCCAAATGGAGCTTATGCGGCCGTAATACCATTGTTTATGGATGCATTAAACAATAATAAAGCAGCGACAATTAATGGCGATGGTGAACAAACAAGGGATTTTACGTATATAGAAAATGCAGTTCAAGCCAATATAAGGGGTTTTTTCGCACCGAAGAAAGCATCTAATGAAGTGTATAATATTGCTTGTGGTGAAAGAATAAGTGTTAACTATTTGTGGCAAACACTATCAAATGCATCAAATAGAACAATTCAACCAATTTATGGTCCTCCAAGGCAAGGTGATGTCAGGGATTCTTTAGCTAATATTTCGAAATCAAAGAATTTATTAAGTTATAACCCAAAATTTACTGTAGGAGAAGGTTTAAAAATAACCTGGGATTATTTTAAAAATAAAAACTAATTGAATACGAGAAGTGAAGATAAATGGTTATATACGATTTCGCCTAAACGAAAACTAATCGACCTTAATTTTAAGGAAATTTGGCAGTACAGAGATCTTTTGATACTGTTTGTCAAAAGAGATATAATTACAGTATATAAGCAAACCATTTTAGGGCCTCTTTGGTATTTTATTCAACCTTTATTTACTTCTGTAATTTTCACGCTTATTTTTAACAATCTAGCCGATATTAAAACAGGCGAAGGGATTCCTCCATTTCTCTTTAATCTGGCTGGAATAACTTGTTGGAATTATTTTAAGGAGTGTTTAACAGGTACCAGTGATACATTTAAAAAAAACCAAGGTATTTTTGGTAAAGTTTATTTTCCTAGAGTAGTAATTCCTATTTCCATAGTAATAACTAATTTGGTTAAATATGGAATTCAACTTATAGTTTTTATTTGTTTTTATTCTTACTTTATATGGTTTACCGATTCAGCATTTAATGTGAGTCCGGGGAAAAGTATTATATTATTACCTATTCTAATTTTTGTTATGGCTATTTTAGGACTTGGACTAGGTATGATTATTTCATCCATGACAACAAAATATCGAGATTTAACATTCTTGGTTACGTTTGGTGTGCAATTGTTAATGTATGCATCCGCGGTAATGTATCCATTGGAATTAATACGAATAAAGACACTTGATGGTAGCATTCCAAGAATAGCTGGATTAATTATAGAATATAACCCTATGACAATTGTAATTGAAGCCTTTAGAGATATGACAATTAGTGCTGGGGAATTCTCTCTACAAGGAATGTTATATGTGATTTTAGTGAGTTCAGCCATATTTCTATTTGGCTTGATAATCTTTAATAAAACAGAGAAAAGTTTTATAGATACTGTGTAATGAATAAGGATACGATTTTAATCGCTCAAAATGTTTCCAAGCAATATCGCCTGGGTTTAGTCGGTACTGGAACAATAAGCCACGATATAAATAGATGGTGGCATAAGGTACGAGGTAAAGAGGATCCTTATTTAAAGGTAGGAGAAGTAAACGATAGAAGCAGTACTGGAAATTCTGAATATGTTTGGGCGTTAAATGATATTAATTTTGAAGTAGAGCGAGGAGAGGTCCTGGGAATTATTGGGAAGAATGGAGCGGGTAAATCTACACTTCTTAAAATACTATCTAGAGTTACATCCCCTACCACTGGAGAAATTAAAACCAAGGGACGTATCGCTTCTTTATTAGAAGTAGGAACTGGATTTCATGGGGAAATGACAGGTCGTGAGAATATTTATTTGAATGGTGCGATCTTAGGAATGACTAAAAAAGAAATTAATTCAAAGATCGACGAAATAATTGAATTTTCAGGATGTGCAAGGTATATTGATACTCCCGTAAAGAGATATTCTTCGGGGATGACAGTACGGTTGGCATTTGCAGTCGCCGCTTTTTTGGAACCTGATATTTTAATTATAGATGAAGTCCTAGCAGTAGGTGATGCAGAATTCCAGAAAAAGGCAATAGGCAAAATGCAGGATATTTCAAGAGGTGACGGGCGAACAGTTTTGTTTGTCAGTCATAATATGGCTGCTATTCAAAGCTTATGTAACAGGGTAATACTGATGGAAAATGGAAGAATTACGAATAAAGATGGAGGTAAACCAAGCGAGGTAATAGGAAGCTATTTAAGGAGTAATAAAAATGAGGTCGACTACAAAATACAATCTGAAAATCTAAAGATTGATATAGACCAACAATCAATATATAATTTTAATGAACCACTGGAGATAAATTTAAAGATTGAATTATTAAATCAAAAAAGCAAAGAAATATATCTCGATTTTGCCGTTGTAAATCAGTTGGAAGAGTTTGTTCTGCATTATATTATGAGTTTCGATGAAGAAAATATCAAATTGAAACAAGGAATAAATAATATTTCGTTAAAAATAGAAAATCCAGGTTTGGCCTTAGGTGAGTATTCTATGGTTATTTATATATATAATAAAACTAAAAATGTAATTTTTTGGGTAGAAAATTGTTCTAATTTTCAAATATCGAATTTATCAAATATACTTCTGGCAAATAGTCCTGTAAAATCCCATGTTATTCCAAAAGTTAAGGTGATTAATAAATAGATCTGTAGATGAAAAAAATAATATACTATTTTATAAACAGGTTAGGTTATAACATAGAAAATAAAAAAAAACGAAACCGGGAATTAGTTAAACCCTTATTAAAATTTAGTCATTTAGAGAATTTTAATGTCTTAGTTCGTGCAAAGAATTATGTACTTAATTTAGGCCAAAAGTTTGATAATTTAAAAATTGAAAATCATAAAGATGGCTTTTTAGTTAGTTTTTTAGATTTTGCATTTTATATTGAAAGTCTAGAAGAATTCCATATTTTAAATGAAGTTTTTATAAATGACGATTACCGGTTTCACACTAATAGCAAATCTATTGTCATAGATATAGGTGCAAATATTGGAATTTCTTCAATGTATTTCTCAAAATGTAATCACATCCATAAGATATATGCTTTTGAGCCTGTTGAAAGAACTTTTAACCATGCCAAATACAATTTAGAATTAAACAACAAGATTCATAAGGTTGAGTGGATTAGGAATATTGGCTTAGGAAAAGATAATAGAAAGGAATCATTTTTATTCAATAAAAACACCAAAGGTAACACCGGAATCAGAGGAGTGTTAAGTGATAGTTATGCCAATGATGCTAATGCAGAAAGAGTTGAAGTTCAGATATGTGATGCTTCATTGGAAATTCGTGAAATTTTAAGTAAAATAGACAATGAAAAGGTAATCTTGAAAATGGATTGTGAAGGTGCAGAATATGAGATTTTGGAAAATATTTTCAATACAAAAATTATCAAACAGATTGACGTGATTTTATTGGAGTGGCATGACAAGGGTTCTCAAATCATTGAGGATATTCTACTTAAATCTGGTTTTGATTTTTTTGCAAAGGATTTTAGCCCGGTCGCAGGAATGATTTATGCTTATAAGATTAAATAAGCAAAATATTAATAAGGATTTTCAGATTAACTATGGATTTCTTGGTATCAGTTATAGTTCCGGTTTATAATGGTGAGGCTTTTATTAAAAAAGCCATAACTTCTATATGTCAGCAACCAGAAGTACATGAAATAATTGTTATTAACGACGGAAGTAAAGATAAAACCCAGGAAATACTTGATAAATTAAGATTGGAATACCCAATTATTAAAGTATTCTTTCATGAAAATAAATCAAATAAAGGAAGATCTGCAAGCAGGAACTTGGGTATAAGAAAGATCACCGGAAATTTTATTGCATTTCTGGATGCAGACGATTATTATTTAAATAATAGGTTTAAAAATGATAAAAAGATCTTTGTAGAAAATTATGAATGTGACGGAGTTTACAATGCTATAGGGGCACATTTCTATAGGAAGGCATCAAAAAATGAACAGGTAATATTGGAACTTACCACAATGACCAGAAAAATTGAACCTGATAACCTGTTTGAGGTTTTGCTATCTGGTGATTATGGACATTTTTCAATAGATGGTTTAACAGTTAAGAAGAAAGTTTTTGAAAAAGCAGGAATTTTTAATGAACAATTAATGGTTTCTGAAGACACAGAATTAATTTATAAAATGGCTTTAAAATGTAAGTTATTAACCGGTATTATAGATCAACCCGTTGCTATTCGAGGCGTACATGAAAAAAATGTTACTGGAAATGTGGATTTGTATAAATTTTATGAGCAAAAGATGTATAAATCATTATTTTTCTGGAGTAGTAAACAAAAATTGGATTTGAAAGTAACCGAAAGATTTTTAGAGCGAATATGGATAACCAGGTATGAAGAAGGGAACAATTTATTTAAAGATATTTATTATTGGGTTTATTTAGTTATTAATAGTCCAAAAACTATAATTTCTAATTTAACCTTGAAATATTTTCCTTTGGTGAGGAAAAGAAAAAAGCTATTCTCAATATTTTACAGTAAATAAATGTTTAAAAGATTAAGACCATAAAATAAAAAGAGTTTAAATTAAGAATAGAATGTCGTTCCATTAATTAAAGATTGAAAGTAAATATATTGTATAAAAATTAATCATGAATTAACCCATTGGTTTACCAATAAACCACAAATTAAAATTTCTTTATGACTTTAGCACCAGTAGTCCTGTTTACTTATAATCGCCCTTGGCATACCGAGCAATCGTTAAATGCTTTAATGCAAAATGAGTTGGCAGATAAGAGTACTTTATATATTTACTGTGATGGTCCCAAAAAAAATATTTCAAGAAAAGAAATTAATAGCATAAAGGAGGTTAGACGTATTGTAAGAAAAAACAATTGGTGCAAAGAGGTAATTATTTTTGAAAAAGATGAAAATCTGGGATTGGCAAATTCTGTGATTGGTGGCGTAACTGAGATAATCGAAAAGTATGGAAAAGTTATTGTGCTAGAAGACGATATTATTACGGGTAATCATTTTTTGGAATTCATGAATAGTGGATTAGAATGTTATAAAGATGAAGAAAGGGTATATGGTGTCTCGGGATATTGCTTCCCGGCTTCTAAAAGAATTAAGGACAGCACTTTTTTTCTACCGGTAATGAGTTCATGGGGTTATGGTACTTGGGCAGATAGGTGGTCTAAAATAAATTTTAATGGAAATGAACTCCTAAACGAAGTACATTTAAGAAACATAGAACTCAATATAAATTTTGGAAGGCTAAATTATTATCAAATGCTAAAAGAACAGGTTTCAGGAAAAATTGATTCCTGGGCGGTTAGGTTTTATGTATCAATGTATTTAGATAAAGGAGTTTTTCTTTATCCAAATACTTCATTGTTACAGAATATTGGTCTTGATGGATCCGGAGTTCATAGTAAAAAAGGCGATTCTAAAATCTACAATGATACATTTAAAAAAAATGTTAGCATTAAAGTAGATAAAAGAAATGTTAATCTAAATAATAAAATTATTGAATCAATTAAATCAGGAGGTTTAAACATGCAAGATGAATGGAAGAAAAAAACCAAGAAACGATTGAAAAAAATTGTAGCTCCAGAACTAATACAACTTGTTAAGCGAAAGTCGAAATTTTATAAAAACAAAGAAGAAAAAAGGTTTATCAACCTACCACGTTACACAAAATGTGAGGTTACATTGTTGGGTAAAACTATTGTAGTACCAGATAATGCTTCATATTTATTTATGCGTAAAGAAATATTTGATGACAATATTTATAAATTTCAATCTTCAAAAAAAGACCCATATATTATTGATGGCGGCGCTAATATAGGTTTGGCAACTATTTATTTTAAACTGTTATATCCATCATCCAAAATTGTGGCGTTTGAACCGGATACAGATATTTTTGACATGTTGAAAACAAATGTTAAAGCATTTGATTTACAAGGAGTTGAATTAGTTAAAATGGGTTTATGGAATGAAAATACTACGTTGTCGTTTAAATCTGAAGGTGCCGATGGAGGTTTAATAACAGATTTAGATGAAAAAGCTGTAGAAACCGAAAGCATTGAGGTTATTTCATTAAAACCCTATTTAAACAAGACCGTAGATTTTTTGAAACTTGATATTGAAGGTTCGGAAACAAATGTTTTGAAAGATATAGAAAAGCAATTGGAAAATGTCGATAGAATTTTTGTCGAATACCACTCGTTTGCAGGGCAACCACAGACTTTAAATATTATTGTAAATATACTTTCAAATGCGAAATTCAGATTATATATGTCTATACCAGGTGATAATTCTTTAAAATCTCCATTCTTGGGTTTGCGTAATTATAATAATATGGATTTTCAATTAAATATATTTGGTTTTAAAGAAGGTTTAAATTAATGAAATTACTTAATTTAGGATGTGGGAGTAACTTCCATAAAGATTGGACAAATATCGATTTTATTTCTAGCAGTGAACATGTGATTACTCACAATTTATTAGAAGGAATTCCTGTGGAAAATAATAGTACAGATGTAGTTTATCATTCTCATGTACTAGAGCATTTTTCTAAAGATGATGGTGTTAAGTTTTTACAAGAATGTTTTCGCGTTTTAAAAACCGAAGGAATAATAAGAATAGCAGTGCCAGATTTGGAAACTATTGTAAAAGAATATATACAAAATCTTGAGCTAGCAATTTCAGGTGATAAAGAATCTAAGTCAAATTATGAATGGGTTGTATTGGAACTGTTCGATCAAATGGTAAGAAATAAAAGTGGAGGTAATATGAAGGATTATTTACATCAGAAAGATCTACCTAATGAAGCCTATGTATACAAGAGAATTGGAATGGAAGGGAAAAGGATTCGTAAATCATTTTTACAAAAGGATCCAATGAAATCCAATAATTCTAATCAGGCTTCTAAGATTAAAAAGATTTTGGGTGGAATAAAAAGAAGAATTAAAAAATATTACAACAACTATGCTGTACATAAATTGAACAAACAGCAATCTAGGGCTTTAGAGATAGGACAATTCAGGCTTAAAGGGGAGATTCATCAATGGATGTACGACAGGTATTCATTGACAACGCTTTTAAAAAAAGTTGGTTTTAAGCAAGTGAGCATATGCAGTGCATTTGAAAGTGAAATTAAAAATTGGGATTCTTATCAACTGGATGTAATTAATGGAAAAATTAGAAAACCAGACTCACTATTTGTGGAGGCAAAAAAAATATGAAAATATTAATTGTTAGTACAACTGATATTGGAGGAGCAGCGAATGCATGCTTAAGGTTACACGAAGGGTTAATAAAAAACGGATGCGATTCTGACGTTTTAATAAGTAAAAAGCAAAGAAATATTTATCGTACTCATGTTTTAAATCCAAGCTATACGATATTTCAAAAACTTCAATTAATATTCTTAAAGCTTCTAAAATTTCTTAGAATCTATAAATTCCAATCAAAAGAAGATAAATTTATTGCGAGTAGATCTTCTAATTTAGAAATGTTTAGCTATCCCAAATCTAATTACGATATTACAAAATCAGATTTATTCAAGGAAACCGATGTTGTAAATTTACATTGGGTGGCAAATTTTCTGGATTATAAATCCTTTTTTAAAAAGAATAAAAAGCCGGTTGTTTGGACATTGCATGATATGAACCCTTTCACCGGAGGTGAACATTATGATGAACTTTTTGATGGAATTGATGCAAGTGGTAAGCCAAAAATTAGAAAGAAAACCAAAAAAGAGATTGATGAAAGTGATGCCATATTAGGATTCAAAAAAAATGTTATCAAGAGCATAAATAATTTAACAGTTGTTGCTCCTTCTAAGTGGCTGCAGAATGAGGCATCCAAAAGTGACTTGTTTAAAGGTAAGAAGGTCCTTCATATACCATATGGTATCGATAGTAGTATTTTTAATTTAAAAGATAAAGTTTACGCAAGAGAAGTTTTTAATATTCCGAAAAATAAAAGAGTAATTCTATTTGTTTCAGAATCCATTAATAACAGTCGCAAAGGATTTGTGTTTCTCGAAAAGGCATTCGGAAACTTAACTTCAGACAACATATTGTTATGTGCTATAGGAAATACTAGTATTAATATCGGTAATTCGGCTAACGTAATAAAATTAGGTTCTATTTATGACGAAAGACTTATGGCACTTGCATATTCTGCGGCAGATTTATTTGTTATACCTTCGTTAATGGATAATTTGCCCAATACTGTTTTGGAATCAATAATGTGCGGCACGCCTGTGGTCGGTTTTCCAGTTGGAGGGATTCCAGATATGATTGAAAATGGTGTAAATGGATATTTAGCTGATGAAATTAGTGTAGATTCCTTATATGAAACGATTACGAAATTTCTGAAATTTCCAGATCGTTTTGATAGAGAAAAAATCAGAGATTTGGCAATAAAAAAATATGATTTAAATATTCAAGCAAAAAGATATAAGGAATTATTCAAAAAAATAACTAAGCATTAAACGAATTGAATCCAAAGTTATCAATAATAACGGTCAACTATAATAATTTAGAAGGTTTAAAAAAGACTGCCAATAGTGTAATGAATCAAACTTGGAAAGAGTTTGAATATCTCATTATAGATGGTGGATCAACGGATGGAAGCATTGATTTTATAGAAAGTCATAATGAATTTATAGATTATTGGGAAAGCGAACCCGACAAAGGAGTATATCACGCAATGAATAAAGGGATTAAGAAAGCAAAAGGAGAGTACTTGTTGTTTTTAAATAGTGGAGACCATTTTTATGATAAGTTTGTTTTAGAAAAAAACAATAAATTACTGAATCAAGTCGACATCATCTATTCAAATTTACAAGTTGTTGATAACAATAAAACATTCATCAAAGATTATCCTGAAAAGCTTTCATTTTCTTATTTTGTGAAAGATACATTACCGCATCCAGCTACCTTTATTAAGAAAGAAGCATTTATTCAAACAAATTTTTACAACGAGGATTTTAAAATAGCCTCTGATTGGAAATTTTTTATAGATGGAGTATGTAAGTTTAATTTGAAGTATAAGAAGGTAGATACTGTATTTTCCACATTTTATTTGGGAGGTATGAGTTCTAACCCGGAAAATAGATCGATTAAACATGAGGAAATACAACAAGTCTTAAGAAATGATTATTCAGCCTATATTAGAGATATCGACGATATCTTAGTTAACAATGAAGTTATTATGAATTTGAGGAAATCCAGGATTATAAAATTGTTGATCAAACTTGGCTTTTTAAATAAATTTTAGATATGAATGCTTTGGTATCCATAATAGTTCCATGTTTTAATCAGGCTAACTTTTTAAAGGAATCTTTGCAATCTGTATTAGATCAAACCTATGAAAATTGGGAATGTATTATTGTAAATGACGGAAGTCCGGATAATACAGAAGAGGTCGCCAATAAATGGTGTGAAAAAGATAGCCGATTTCAATATATAATAAAAACTAATGGTGGTTTATCTAGTGCGAGAAATGCCGGTATTAAAATTGCTAAAGGTGAATTTATTTTACCATTGGATGCTGATGATATATTGGTTGAAACTTATATTTCAAGATTGTTACCTGAACTAATTTCTGATAGCTCCTTGGCCATAGTGTCGTGTCACAGCAAATTTTTTGAAAAGAATATTTCTAACATAGTTTATGAATTTAAACCTGTTGGAAGTTCGTATCGGAATTTATTGTTTGAAAATAATTTAATAGCTACCTCAATTTTTAGAAAAAAAGATTGGACCGAAGTCGGAGGATATGACGAAAAGATGAAGAATGGGTTCGAAGACTGGGAATTTTGGATCGCAATTACAAAAACAGGCAGGAAATATAAAATTGTTGAAGAATTCTTGTTTTACTACCGAAAATCAAAAAATTCTATGCTAATTAATACATTGGAAAACCATAGAATTTCTAATTTAGAATATGTAATAGAAAAACATAAGGAATTCTATAAAGATAATTTTGACAATACAGTTAAATATCTCTTTTTTCTTTTAAATCTTTACCATAAAAATGAATTGAAAACAAAAAATTCAATCGAATTTAAATTGGCCAGAATAATAGGTAAACCTTTTAAATTATTCAATAAGAAAAAAAAGAAATAAACCACAAATTAATGCAATTTTAAAACATGATTTCAGTTGTTATCAGAAATAAAAATCAGGCAGAGCCATTGAGTTTTCTTTTAAAGAATCTAAAAGAACGATATGATGATGATATTCAGGAATTTATTGTTATAGACAATCTATCTCAAGATAATAGTGAAGAAATAGCAAATCAATTTGGTGCGAAATTCATATCAATAGAAAAATTTAGCTATGGCGGAAGTGCCAATTTCGCTGCTAAATATGCGAAGGGTCCTTATGTAGTAATTTTTAGTGCACATTCTTACCCTGTAAGTCACGATTTTTTTAAACTCATATTGAAAAAGTTTGAGACGAATTCAAATATAGCGGGGTTGAGATGTTTGCATAGTGCTAACGATTATAGAAATTTCATAAATAAAGTGTCTGCAAAATCGGATCCGAATAGATCCGGATTAATTTTTTCTGGGTCAGCTTTTAAAAAATCAGTATGGGAGAAACACCCATTTCGAGAAGATGTTGCAACTTTTGAAGATAAAGAATGGAGTAAAAGAATATTGGACCAGGGATATGATATAGAATTTGTTGAATCTGTTTTCTGTTATGAGATTAAAAGGACTGATAAACAAAATTATTTTAGATTTAAAAATGATATGGTCGGGAATTATCAGCTTTGGCATAAAGACGTTAACTTTATGGAAATCACAAGAGGGTTTTTAGTTAGTATATTTAATTCATTTAAGCATTTTTTTATCAATTTGTTTTATTCGATTAAAAGGTATTTATTTTCATTAAAATTCATAATCAATAAACCAAATAAATTTTAAATTATTTGATAACAATTGTATTAACATATCGTAACAGAGTTTTACGAATAGTAGAAAACTGCTTGAATTCCTTAAAAGAACAAACCAATGAGTCATTTGAGGTTATTTTAGTCGATTATGGTAGTGAAGCAAATTATTCAAAAAGTATTAAAAAAATATCGGCTAATTACAAATTTATAAAACTGATTACTTGTCCAGTTGGCGGCCAGTTATGGAATAAGTGCAGAGCTATAAATATCGCCTTAAAGCAAACAGATACGCCATATTTTCTTGTTGGTGATATAGATTTAATATTTCACCCTGAATTTATAGATAGAACCATTAAAAATGCTTCAAATAAAGTTGTGTATTATATGTATGGCTTTCTTTCTGAAAAAGAATCCCTGGAAGAAAAAAAGTTTGAAGAATATATTGTAGATTTTCTGGGTGGTGAAGAAGTAACGGGAACCACTTTGTTCCCAACAGAAAAACTAAAATCGGTGAATGGCTATGACGAGTTCTATCATGGTTGGGGTGCAGAAGACACAGATATACATATACGTTTAAAGCAGTTAGGATTAAAAATAGAATTCTATAATAAAGAGGTTTTAGTAAAGCACCAGTGGCACCCCAAAGCCTATAGAAGCAAACTTAGTACAAGTCCATTTCATTCTAATCTGGAACGTATTAATAATAGCTATATGCAAATGAACCAATTAAATAAAAGGGCAAAAGTAAATCTAGATTTTGAGTGGGGACATATTCCAATTAAAAATGAATATATTAAATTAACTCAAGAACCTGATAATGAAATTAATATTAATCCTATAGATGTTGATCTGGCTTCACTTTTAGCACAATTAAAAAACTTTAAAAATGAAATTGTTAAAATTGAAATTAGAGATGTCAACAATAAAGAAAAAGGCAAGGAATTGTTGAAAAGAATTCTTAAAAGAAAATTTTCTAATTTCCTTAAAATGGAACTTGTTAATAATGTAATATTAGAAGAAATCATTAAAAATTACAGAAATCAGCCGTATATATATAAGTTTAATAGAAATAAAGGCTTAATTAATATGACAATACTTTTATAGCTAATGAAGATACTTTTGGTTTCTATGCCTACACTTCACTTTTTCAGATGGACAGAACAACTGGAAAACTCTGGACATGAAGTCCATTGGTTTGACATTGTGGATGGCAGTCCAACAAAACGACTGCCTTGGGTTAAAAAGTATAATGGTTGGAAACAAAAATATCCAAATTTAAAAGGACGTTATTTTATTAAAAACCGATTACCTTTTTTATACAAATTAATAAGGCCAATATTAGAAAGAAAAGTGCATCAGGAATTTAAAAAATTGCTTCAAGAAATAAAACCGGATGCGGTTCACAGTTTTGCTCTTCAAATAGCCTGTATACCAATTCTCCCATTATTAGAAAATAACAAGAGTATTAAGTGGATCTATTCTTCTTGGGGAAGTGATGTTTATATTTTTGATAAATTAAAGGTTTCTAAAAAAAAATTTAAACGTGTTTTAGAGCGAACTAATTACTATTTCTCAGATTGCAAAAGAGACTTTTTAATTGTAAAAAATAACGGATTTAAAGGTAAATACTTGGGATGTTTCCCAGGAGGCGGAGGTTATGATTTTAGCGTAATCGATAAGTATATATCAAGGCCTGCATCTTCAAGACATACTGTTTTGGTTAAAGGATATCAAGGTAAAATAGGTAAATCCTTAAATGTTATTAAAGCACTATTATTACTAAAAAATGAGTTAAAGAACTATAAGATCATTGTTTTTTCTGCTGATAAGGAAATAATTAGTTTTGAAAGGAAATTAAATCTGAGCGATCAAATTAATATTTCTGTTTATGGAAGAAACAAAAACCTGCCACATTTGGAAATAATGAAACTTATGGGAGAGTCTTTAATCTATATCGGGAATAGCATTTCAGATGGTATTCCAAATACAATGTTGGAAGCAATTGTTATGGGTGCTTTTCCTATTCAATCAAATCCTGGTGGTGCTACGGAGGAGATTATCTCCCACAGAGAAAATGGACTTTTAATTAGTGATCCTGAAAATATTGAAGAAATTAAAAATCATATATTAATTGCACTTTCAAATTCAAAATTGATTGAAAAAGCATTTATTATTAATCAAATGGAAATAAAACCAAAATACGAGATAAATAGAATCAAATCTAAGGCTATAAAGGCTTACAATACAGTTGAAAAAAATTCCTAAGTATAGTTGTATAAAAATGGGTTTTATCAGGAATAAAATAACGAACAAAATTTCTTCTTTAATAAACAAGTTTAGACATTCGAGAAAAGTGGCTAAAATGAAAAAATTGAATGAAAGAATTATAAAAAACAAAGAAACTGATATCAAGAGATGGAAGCATAATGACCAATTACAAGAAAATTGGAATGAAAGAACAAAGATTATAGCTGATTATATCGATCGAAAGTCCAGAATTATTGAGTTTGGAGCCGGTAACATGTATTTAAAGGATTATTTGGATCCTGAACATTATACGCCAACAGATATTGTAAAACGATTTGATGAAACAACAGTATCTGACCTAAACGAATCTATAGAAATCGATTTATCGGAATTTGACACTGCTGTTTTTAGTGGAGTTTTAGAATATGTTCATGACGTAGAACGTGTTTTTAAACAATTGCAAAATTTTAAGGTGCAACAAGTTGTTTTGTCATATTGTTGTTCGGACATTAATACTAAATCCAGATCCTTGAATGGGTGGTTTAGCGATTTATCAAAATCGGAAATTGAAACAATTTTCGGTGAAAATAATTACCAAATTCAGGATTATATAGAATGGGATGAGCAATCCATTTTTAATTTAATATTAAAGAATTAACATGAGTAGGCTGGATGATACTCAAGAACAAATAAAAGAAAGTATTCTTCAATTAGAGCAGAAATATCCTGTCGATAATTGGATAATAAATGGGATTTATATCTGGCCTTATATTAGAATCAGGATTTATCTGAATATGTTGGTTTATTCAGATAAAATGAACAATACAGCATCTAATCCACTTTCCACAACGATAAAAAAAAATGTCGGATTTAATAAAATTGCCACTTTAACTAAACTTCCATTTGCTTTTTTTAGGTTGCAATATTTTTATTCCAGACTAAAAAAAAAGAAAGCACTACTATTTGGATCTCATTTTCACAGAGTTCTATATAAGGGAAAATATTTTAACAGGTTTTATGATTCAATCATAGAAAATCACAAGCTTCATGATGATGTTTATATGATGGAGTATAATAAAGTGAGGAAACCAATTTATAATGAAAAGGCTGTAATTCATTTAACCGAGCGGCTTAATGATTATAAATTACTTCTAAAACTGAAAAGGAAGAATTATGGAATCGAAACAATTAAGTTAAACGATTATTCAAATTTCTTTAAGGAACTAAGTAATTATAATTTAAATGTTGAAACACTTAAGGTTTCTGAGAATGATTTAGTTAATTGGGTGAGAAAAATAATTTCCTTGCAAGATTTCTATTACCGATTCTATAGAAAAACAGAGCCATCCAAAGTTGTTTTTCTTGGTTATTACGGTTACGATGATTTATACGCTGCATTAATAGTTGCCAATAAAATGAATATTACGACGGTTGATTTCCAGCATGGTCCACAAACAAATATTCATATGGCATATGCTTCCTGGTTAAAAGTTCCAGAAACAGGATTTAATACTATGCCAGGTGAATTTTGGACATGGGACAAAAAATCAAAAGATAATATTGAAATATGGTCATCAAGAATAAAGTACCTCACAGCGTTGGTGGTTGGTCAACCCTATATTGCCTTTAGTTTAAACAATAATGAATTAAATTACCAGGAAGATCAAAATATCTTATATACACTACAAGTGGAACCAATTGAGCAGTTGAGCCCAAAAATTATCGAACTAATAAAAAAATCCAAATACAATTGGAATTTAAGGCTACACCCAAGAAGTGTAACAAATAAAGAAGAATTGATTTCTTTTTTAAATGCTAATGATCTTTTTAATAATTTCAAAATTCAAAACCCAATAAAAAATCCACTACCGCAAGTTTTGACTTCTACTGTATTACATATAACGAATTTTTCAGGATGTCTTATTGAAGCTCATTTAATGGGCGTACCAACACTTATTATTAATAATGTAGGAAAGGAAATGTTTCAAGACTATATAGACGATAAACTGGTTTTTTACTGCAATGAAGGTGAAAAAGACTTTGAAAAAAAATATTTAAACTTGTTGAAAAAATTTGAAAAATCTAAGTTTGAAGTCTTTTACTCAAAAGTTCCTAATCCAATTACAGATTAAGTTTTTAGTAAATCACTTTATCGGCCATCATCTATTTTAATTGAATTTCGAAATTTTACCTTTTATCCCATTTTTTTGTTATTTCATCCATAAAATATGTATTTTAGCAGAAATTAGACATTTTTGATAAGCCCAAACACATGCACAAAATAGGTTTTATTCCACTACGAAAAAATTCAAAAGGTATTATTAACAAAAACAAAAGAAAAATGGTTGGAAGACCATTATTTACTTGGGTTCTGGGTGAAGCCATTTTTTCCGAATTGGATGAAATTTATGTTTTTACTGATGATGAAAGTATTATTGCCTTTATTAACAGGGAATACTCTTGGACTAATAAAGTGAAGGCACTGCATAGAAGCAAAGCGTCAGCTGGAGACAAGGCGTCTACGGAATCTGCTATTTTGGAATTTTGCGATATTATAAATTATGATTTTGATTTATTTTGCTTGTTACAAGCAACATCTCCCTGCACAACAAGGAAAGATATAAATAATTGTATTGAAGAAATAGAAAAAAATGGCCATGATTCGGCTCTTACAGTAGCTCAAACTCATCGATTTATATGGAATAAAGATGGAACACCCATAAATTATGATATTTATAAAAGACCTCGTAGACAAGATTTTGAAGGACTTTTAGTTGAGAATGGAGCAATTTATGTAACAACCAAAACTTCTCTAAAAGAATCACGAAATAGACTAGGAAATTCCATTGCAATTGTTAAAATGGATGATGAGGCTTTGTATGAAATAGATAATGAATCAGATTGGATAATTGTTGAACAATTGTTAATTAACCGTCAGAAAAGGAACAAAAAATCGGATAGAATTACTCATTTAGTTCTTGATGTTGACGGTGTTTTTACCGATGGTGCTGTGCATTATAACAAGGATGGGGAACTTTCTAAAAAATTTGACATGAGAGATGGAATGGGTTTAGAAATTTTAAGAGAGCACAATGTAAAAGTGATGGTCATGACCTCTGAGCAATCGGACATTGTATCTCAACGCATGAAAAAATTAAAGATCGAGGATGTATATTTAGGCGTAAAGGATAAATTCTCATTATTGAATTACATTGTACAGGAAAAAAATATATCTATGGCAAATATAGCCTATGTTGGTGATGATGTAAATGATCTTACGAATATCTGTAGTGTGGCCTGGTCCTTGGCCCCTAACAATGCGACACAAATTGTTAAGCAACATGCAGATGTTATTTTGCCAACAAATTCAGGCAATGGAGCTATACGATCAGCTTGTGAATTTATTATGAATTACAATTTAAGATATCAGAGAAATTAAACTTCAAATCAGTAATAAGACTCAAATGACACCATACAAAAAGCCTTTCATCATTGCCGAGATAGGATGCAACCATAAAGGGGAAATGGAAATCGCCAAAGAATTGATTAAGGTTGCAAAAATATTTTGCAAAGTAGACGCAGTCAAATTTCAAAAGAGAAACAATAAAGAATTATTAACCGAGGAACAATATAATCAGCCACATCCAAATCCTATTAATTCCTATGGAGATACGTATGGGAAGCACAGGGAGTATTTGGAGTTTGATATCGATCAGCATCGGGAATTAAAGGCATATTGTGAAGAAATAGGAATTGTATATTCCTCTTCTGTTTGGGATCTGACGTCTGCCAAAGAAATTGCTTCACTAAATCCCAAATTCATAAAAATTCCATCGGCTTGTAATAACAATGATGAAATGTTAATCTGGTTATGTCAGAACTACCTTGGTGAGATCCATGTCTCTACTGGAATGACTACCAAGGAAGAAATAGAAGACCTGGTTAGACTATTTAAGAATTACGAAAAAAATAATGACCTTGTATTATATAATTGCACTTCAGGTTATCCTGTACCATTTGAAGATGTTTGTTTGTTAGATATTAACTTTCTGATTAATAAATATGGTGATACTGTAAAACATATAGGCTTTTCTGGACACCATTTAGGAATTGCTGTAGATATTGCCGCTTATACATTAGGAGCAAATATTGTTGAGAGACATTATACGATTGACAGGACATGGAAGGGAACAGATCACGCTGCTTCACTCGAACCTATGGGCCTTCGCAAACTTGCCAGAGATTTAAATGCGGTATACAAAGCACTGGATTATAAAAATCAGGATATTCTTCCAATAGAGCAAGTTCAACGTAATAAATTAAAAAACCAAAAAGTATAAAGGAGTATGTCGTTGTCCAACTCAATTCGACTTTTTTGGTGGAATGAAATCAAACTTCAAAAAAAGAAAAAGGAAAATTATGGAGATCTTTTGGGTAAGTATCTGGTCGAAAAAATATCCAAAAAAAAAGTTATTTGGGCAAGACCGTCATCCTTTTCTTTACTTAATTTTATTAAACCAATTTATGTTACTGTTGGCAGTATACTGGCACATGTGAACAGTAATTGTGTTGTTTGGGGAAGCGGTATTATTTCTAAAAGTTACCCAGTACAAAGAGCAAATTTCTTGGCGGTTAGAGGACCACAAACCAGGAAATATCTAGTGGAATTAGGCTATGATGTCCCTGAAATATACGGGGATCCTGGAATTTTGTTGCCTATTTATTATAAACCTAAGGTTGATGTGGAATATAAGTTTGGAATTGTACCACATTATAATGATTATAATTTAGTTGCAGGCATTTTCACGGAAAATAAAAATGTTCTTGTAATTGATTTAATGACTAATGATATAGAAGCAACGACTAATCAGTTTTTAAGCTGTGAACGTATAATTTCATCGTCTCTTCATGGAATTATTATAGCTCATGCTTACAAGATTCCGGCGGTTTGGCAAAGGTTTTCGGATATTCCTTTTGGTGATAATATTAAATTTCAGGATTATTTTGAATCTATAAAAATGAAGCCGTATACACCAGAAACTCAATTACCAGATAAATCCCTCACAAAATTGGAAAAGCAATTTGAAAAGTTGCCTACTTTACCCAAAGAAGGAGTTTTAGAGGAATTGGGAAGGGATTTATTAAAAGTATGTCCGTTTAATTAAATTTTATGAGCAATAATAAAAAAGTATTTATTTTTTTACCTGATGGAGTAGGTCTCAGAAATTTTGCTTTTACAAAATTCAAGGAAATTGGAGAATCTACAGGTTTTGATATCTATTATTGGAATAACACTTCTTTTACATTACATGAATCGCTTGGTTTTAAGGAAATAAAAATTGACAATGACCAACTTCATCCACTAACACCATTGTATTCCAGGGCTAGAAAACGAATAGAGCTAAATATATCCCGTGATAAATTTAAGGACGACATCTATCTAACATATAAATTTCCATTAAATTATAAAGGAGTAAAAAAATCTTTAAAAAGTTTATTTATCTCTTTACTAATTGGAGTGAATTCATCTGAGAAAGGTCTTAGAAGAATACGAAATAAAATCAATTCTTTAGAACGAAAAAACCCGAAATATAAGTATTGTAAATCGCAATTAGAGCAGCATAAACCAGAACTTATTTTTTGCACCACCCAGCGCTCAACACAATCAATAAGTGCTTTGCTGGCGGCAAAGGATCTGGGAATCCTAACTGTTGCTTTCGTTTACTCCTGGGATAATGTACCTAAAGCTATGCAAGTAGTGGAAACGGATTATTATTGTGTTTGGAGTGACCATATGAAACAGCAAGTACTTCAATACTACCCTTTTGTTAACAAAGATCAGGTCATTATTACTGGTACTCCACAGTTTGAACCCCATTATTATAAAGAACTAATAAAGACCAGAGAAGATTTTTTTAAAGAATATAAATTAGATATTAAAAAGAAATATATCTGTTTTTCTGGTGATGATGAAACAACTTCACCATTGGACCAGTACTATTTAGAGGACCTTGTGAATGCCGTTAGAGAATTAAATAGCAAAGGAGAAAACCTGGGAATTATTTACAGGAAATGTCCTGTCGATCTAACCGACAGGTATGATGAAGTTCTAAATGCGAACAGAGATCTAATAGTTTCAATTGATCCTTTATGGGAACCTGTTGGTACGATGTGGAATCAAGTTATGCCTACCAAGGCAGATGTTGGGTTGTTGGTAAATGTTTGTTATCATTCTGAGTTAGTTACTAATGTTTGCTCATCTACCGTATTCGATTTTGTTATTCACAAGAAGCCCTGTATCTATTACAATTATGAGCAGCCTCAACTAAAGGAAGGTATAAGAGATATCGGTCAGAATTACAAATATGTTCATTTTAGATCTATGCCCAGTCCTGAAGCAGCTATCTTTTGTACAGATAAAAGCGATCTGGTAGACATTATAAATAGCATTCTAAGAGGAAAATTATCTAACGTTTCTGAAGGTATGAAATGGTACGAGATCATCGTTGGAAAAACACCAACCAATGCATCGGAAAATATATGGAAATCTATAAGTAATATTATTTAAAAACTATGGAAGAAAGCATCAGCAAATTGTCGATAATCATTCCTTCATATAATGAAGGACCTACAATACATGAAATTTTAAATAAAATTAAAGAAGTTGATTTGTTGGAAAATATTGGAAAGGAAATAATAATTGTAAATGATTTTAGTACCGATAATACAGAAGAGAGTGTATTCAATTACAAGAAGCAAAATCCAGATTTGAACATCCTATATAAAAAACATGTAAAAAACAAAGGAAAAGGAGCTGCTTTGCATACTGGTATTAAGCATGCAACTGGGGAATTGATCGTTATTCAAGATGCCGATTTAGAATATGATCCAAAGGAATACAATGTATTACTAAAGCCAATCCTGAATGGATTCGCCGACGTAGTATACGGAAGTCGATTTATGGGTAGTAACCCTCATAGGATTTTGTTCTTTTGGCATAGTATAGGCAATAAATTTTTGACTTTTTTAAGCAATATGATGACGAATCTAAACTTAACAGATATGGAAACCTGTTATAAAATGTTTAGATCTTCCAAATTAAAATCCTTAAAACTAAAAGAAAACAGGTTCGGATTTGAACCGGAAGTCACTGCAAAAATTTCCAGAATTCCTAATATTCGGATTTATGAAGTTGGCATAAGTTATTATGGCAGAACTTTTGAAGAAGGCAAGAAAATAGGCTGGAAGGATGGTTTCAGAGCGATTTACTGTATTTTAAAATACTATTTAATAAGATGATTCAAAGTTTTAAAATGGTAAATATTTTAGGAGTGACCATACTCCTGTTTTTTTTATCGTTTAAAGTGTATTATGTAGTTTCATCGTTCGAAAACAAGGCATACGACAATGCAATCGTGAAAAATAGTGGAGATGCCAGTCATTATTTACAAATTGGCAGAAATATTTATGTGCACAAAACATTTTCTGATAATAATTCAACTTTTCCAACTCAGACAGCAACATGGCGATCTCCATTTTGGCCATTGGTCTTATCGATATTTTATTACATTACCAGCAGTCCTTTTGGATTAATTGTTTGCAAATCACTTCTGGAACTCGGTTTGCTAATTATAGCATTGTTTTATATTCGAAAATACCACAAGTTGAACGGATTATTATTTCTTCCATTTCTATTAATTTTAATCGAACCTCAATACATAAAATATTCCTTAACTTTTTTATCTGAAAGTCTCACAGCAGTAATAATGTTGTTATTAATAATAATATATTCTTTAAATGATATTAATAAAAAGTCTTATAGTTTTGTGCCAATTTTATCAGCCTTTGTTATTCTTTGTCATCCTGTTTCCATTTTTTTTGTATTCTGTCTGTTCGGATTCTATGTTTTATTTAATATCAAGCATAACTTCAAAAAAGTTGCACTTCATACATTAATTTTCATTTTGATTGTCATTTCCTGGCCAATAAGAAATCATGTAATATTTGAGGAAGGACCATATATGACAATATCTCAAGGAACAACATTTTCTAAAGGATGGAATGAAAAAGTTGCAAGTGAATTTACAAACGTGGATGGTGATTTGGCTGATGAATATTTAAACTTAAAATATCTGGATGAAAAGGATTTAGATCAGCTCAATACAAGTGAAATAGTTAAATCTAAGTCGCTTAAAAAAGCAACTTTAAAATTCATTAAGCAGTCTTCCTTTAGGGATAGATTAGAAATTATTCTAAAAAAAGTGAGGTCAAATTTTTATCCATTTCCCGAAAAACTTAAACCAGGATTTTTGGAATATCTTGGATCTCTTTTTAGGGTAATCTACTTGTTGTTATTTGTTCAATTATTATATAGACTTTTTAATAAACCATCATTAAATTTTAATACTATTAAAGGCAGGATTTATTTGGTTGTTTTTTCCATTTTTGTTGGGCAGATACTAATGTCCAGTTTTATTTACACAGGTTTAAGGTTTAATTCTATTTATGGGTTATCCTTGTTGTTTTGTTTTCTATATTTAAATATCGATTTGGCGAATAATTATTTAGTAAAAAAGCAATTATAAAAAATAGTAATATGGGTTTTAAGCGAGGGCAATTGACAATTGGAATAATTACCTCTGAATATCCACACCTTAAGGTTAAACATGCTGCGGGAATAGCTACAAGTATTAAAAATTTAGCAGTAACCCTGGCAAAGAAAAAAATCAGGATAATCGTTTTTGTTTATCAGCAAGACCGAGATGAAATTGTTGAAGCTGAAGGCGTAGAAATTCATCTTATCAAATCGAGGAATTATCCATTTTTTGGATGGTTTTTATATAGAAAGCATATTCAGATTTATGTAAACTCAATAGTAGAAAAGAAAAAAATTGATATTCTTGAAGCACCTGACTGGACTGGAATTACAGCTTTCATGAGGTTACGTGTACCTTTGGTTATTAGGTTTCATGGGAGTGATGCTTACTTCTGTAAATTAGACGGTAGAAATCAAAAATTAAAGAATAAGTGGTTTGAAAGTAGAGCTTTAAAGGGAGCAACAGCATATATAGCTCCTACAACGTATGCAGGAGAAGAGACTGCAAAAATCTTTAATCTGGACAGGAATAAAGTTAAAACCATTCATTATGGCCTGGAGATTGAAAATTTTCATAATGAGTCTCCGGAGAAGTTTAGGGAAAAATCAATTCTATATATTGGAACCATAATTAGGAAGAAAGGAGTTTTTGAATTGGCACAAATTTTCAATAAGGTCATTGCAACTAATCCGGACGCAACTTTAACTTTAATAGGTAGCGATTCTCCAGATTTAAAAACGGGTTCAAATTCCACCTATAAATTGGTTGAGGCGTTGTTTTCCAAAAAAGCATTGCCTCAAGTTAATTATTTGGGAAAGGTTCCTTATAATGAAACAATTGATCACATTAAAAATACGCAAGTATGCACATTTCCTTCTTTTGCTGAAACATTGGGAATGGTAACAATAGAATCCATGGCTTTACAAAAACCGGTTGTAAATACAAGTATTGGTTGGGCCCAGGAACTAATAGACAATGGTAAAAATGGGTTTTTAGTTCATCCTGGTGATATCGACAATTACGCTGAAAAGGTCGTTATGCTATTGAATGACAAGGAATTATGCTTGAAGATAGGTAAAGAGGCAAGGTTAAAAATAGAATCAACTTTTAACATTAATAATATTGCCGATACGAATATTGAGTACTATAAAAGCATTATTAAATGATCTATTTAATTCATGAAAATAATAGGGTTGTAGAAATACTCGATAATGAGTTTAATCCTGTGAATTGCAATTTTAACCTTACAATAGCGGAAGCACTATTGGATTTAGCCAGCAGATATCGAGAGGAATTAATTATCTGGTGCCATAAATCACTTAAGAATTTTATAAATAAGGAATCATTAAATAGTATTTTTCACCATTATCGTATTATGGCTTCTTATAACATTTCTAAACGTAATCATATTCATGAAGGCATTGGTTATGTGGACCAAACTATTTACATCAAGGTCAACAAAAATGTGACTTATCCAACTTGGTTAATGAGCAGTAATATTGGGGGCATTCACTCTAGCACTTTGCTGAACATTGCAAAAAAAATTAAAGGCAATAAAGATTTTAATTTCTTTCTTAATTCTATAGCAAAAAATGCAATGCCTCAAGGATTATTTTGCTATTCAGAACCTAAATTACTCATAAAAGAAGTCTCTCCAGATAATGATTTAAAACCATCGGTTCTTAATTTATTCAAATTTGTTAAAGTACACTACAAACTAGGGTGGGTGTTTTTCATGTTTCTCTGTTTTGTATTATACGAAAGTAAATTCCCTTTGTTGGGATTGTTAAATTCTTTAAGGTTTGGAAGGTTAAAGGAGGATTTCGATTTTAACGCACTTCCAACTATGTCTTCTAAAGAAGTTGTAAATAATAAAGAAGTGGACTTAATTATACCTACAATTGGTAGAAAAAAGTATTTATTTAATGTATTAAAGGATTTATCTAATCAGACAATTTTGCCTAAAAATGTAATAATTATAGAGCAGAATCCAGAACCTAACTCTGAATCGGAACTGGATTATCTTTATAACGAACAATGGCCATTTAATATAAAGCATAAATTCATTCATCAGACTGGAGTTTGTAATGCCAGAAATCTGGCAATAGAACAAGTAACAAGTGAATGGACATTTTTTGGCGATGATGACATTCATTTTGAAAACGATCTAATCGAAAAAACTTTTAACCAAATTTCAAAGTTTGGTGTAAAATCAATTAATACAGTTTGTTTACAACCTGGGGAGATTCAGACATATAATAAGACGTCACAATCTACCATTTTTGGTTCTGGAACTAGTTTTGTTAAGTCTGAATTGTTATCAAGCATTACATTTGACC
>CAJIBV010000084.1_pt1 | contig 32952 bp, 20 predicted proteins | sample 9199431 | NCBI WGS metagenome assembly CAJIBV01 (sample SAMEA7708314, study PRJEB35096) | sediment metagenome | biome: marine neritic benthic zone biome [ENVO:01000025]; feature: sediment [ENVO:00002007]; material: shallow marine sediment [ENVO:03000034] sea grass bed [ENVO_01000059] ...
GTTAATACCCACCATCATGGAGATCATACCGGCGGAAATGAAAACATGGCAAATTTAGGTGCTATAATTATATCTCACGAAAATGTAAGAGACCGACTAGCCACTAATACAACTCGTGAGGGAAACACGTTACCTCAAAAGGCCTTACCAGTGATCACCTTCAATGACGAACTAAATCTTCATTTTAATGGAGAGCAAATAATTGTTTTCCATGTTGAAAATGCCCATACCGACGGTGATGTACTACTTTATTTTACAGATAGTAATGTTTTACATTCAGGTGACAATTATTTTCAGGGTCGGTATCCGTATATTGACCTTCAATCAGGCGGCAGTGTCTTGGGTTATATAGAAGCCGTAAAAAGAGCATTGATCGTAATTGACGATAATACTAAAATAATTCCCGGTCATGGCCATGTATCAAATAAAAAAGAGTATTTAAATTTTTTAAAAATGCTTGAATCTTTAAAAAATTCTGTCCTTAAAGAAATTGAAAATGGTAAAACTGAAGAACAAGTGGCAAAAAATGAAGACCTGACAAGAACTTATGACGATTTAGACTATAGCTGGGGATTTATAAATAGTGAAAAGATAAGACGAACATTCTACCAAAGCTTGAGCAGTAGATAATTTTAATAATCAAAATACCAGTTAAATAGATCTGTTCTAACACCAAAATTAAACCAAACTGTGCTGTTGTCGAACGTTGAAATAGTATCAATATCCGGAACAAAGTTTCTATTTTTAAAATTGATAAAAAGTTTGAGGTTGGTAGTTGGATTAACAAGATAACCCGCTTCAAATTCTAAATAAAAAGAATCAGTCGTATTTCCTTGAGCAATTTCATTATTAGTATCGCTAACCCTTTCAAAATAATCTTTATAGATATCACCACCATAATTACCATCATCTTCAGCAGTATTAAAATCGAATCCTCGTTTACCAATAATTACTTTAGCATCTCCAAACCATCGTTTATAATTATATCTTCCAATTACAATAAATTCTTTAAAATTCGAACCCCAAAGATGTGCCATAGATTGGTTACTATGACCATAATTTAAAACTATAGATGGATGTGAATAAGTATAAGGCCTTACCTGGTTGTATTCTAATTGCAGTAATAAGTTTTTTACTTTGAATGCATTGTAGTATTTAAAACCTAATTGATACCCAAATTTATTTTTATAGCTTTTATTACCATCTCTTATATCATCCAACGAAAACTCATCTAAAATAAATTGACCATATAAGTTAAAACTATCGCTCCATTTATATTTAACAGTGGCTCCCAATATTGCGTTGCCAGCATCTTGACCAGATTCAAATTCAATGGCTCTATAAAAAATAACTGGGTTAAGATAATTGATATCAAATCCTCTTCCGTTACTATCCACCCACATTACCGATTCAAATAACCCAATGTTTAATCGCTTAGACACATTTAAACTCAAATAATGATTAGCCATATATTTGGTTAAAAATGCACCATCCTCTTCAACTTCAGGTCTAACATCCCGCAACCACATCCAGGTATTAGTATATTTAATTTTCCAGAAATTCGTATTCAACTTCAAAAATGTGTGCGGACTTGCCACATCACTTAATAACAGTGAACGATATCCATCGCCGATGAAATTCTTAGCATGGCCAAACTGAACATTTATGTACTCGCTTGGTGTAAAAGATAAATAACCCTCGGCAACCGGATAGTCATAAGCATCGTCCTTAAATCGTTTAGCAATTCCACGTCCAGGCACAATAGCAACCTCAGTATCAGAATTTGGCTTTCCTAAACTCTCTGCATATTGATTATAATATTGAGCAAAACGTCCTTGACTTTCAAAAACTGAAGTATAAAAATTCAATTTATTTCCAATTCCTCCTTGAAAAATAATACCTCTAGTATTATTAAAAGTCGAATTAAAATCAGCATCCGTATCCTTACCTACAGAAAGATCAAATATAGGATCCAAGGTGAACCAGTAATTATCGCCTTGCAGTTGAACCAAATGATCGTTGAATAACTTTTTGTTCCACCAGGATTCGGTTTCTTTTAATAAACCGTTCTTTCTTTGCTTTAAATCATAATAAGCTTCGACATCGGAAAACATATATGGCTTTGAACCCGTATGACTGTTAGTTCCAATTAAATTCATGTTCTGATCGAACAGGGAATAGAAACTATGAGTAAAAGGAATATTCAATTGGCTGCTATATTCCTTTCCTTTAAATGATTTGTAACTTTTCTTAAGATTATCGAGTTCCTTTTTTGCAGGATGTATCTCTTCTTTCACTTTTGTTTTTTCCATTAATTGATCACTGGTAACAACCTGATTAATTAATGGTATTTTAATAGAAATGGAATATTTAGCATAGGTAGGATTCCCGTTATAAGTTGCCGGTTTAATAATAGGCAGTTCTTTAAATACACGGTTAGCTTCCTCTTTTAATTCTTTATACATAGCGTCTATATAAAGTACTTTAAATTTCCCTTTGTTATTAACTTCAAAAAGAACAACTACTTCCCCTTTATAATTTTCATCTTGCACTACTTGTGGTAACTGGAAATTATTATAAACAAACTGATGTAATTTATTATTAAAGCAAAGCTTGGTTCGCTGGATTTGGATGGAGTCACAATCCGGGAAAACCGGTGGTTTTTCGAAATTAGTCAGGTCTTGAGAAAAAAGGTTATGTTGAAATGCAATAAGAATTATTAGTAGGAATAATTTCTTCATTATTTGAAAGATAATTTTTAATAGACGAAAGATACTACATTTTTTACAATGCCATAAAAAAACCGCTAACTAATAAAGTTAACGGTTTTATATTTTTTAAATAATATCTTGTTAATCCTGAACTTGAAAAACAATTGGTAAAGAATAAGGAACAATTACAGCCTTACCACGTTGTTTACCTGGCTTCATTTTTGGTAACATACCAATTACACGAGCTGCTTCCTTTTCTAATCTTGGATGTGGAGCTCTTGAACGAATTCCGGTAATATTTCCATTCTTATCTATCTTGAATATTACATTGATACGTTGTCTTCCCGTTAAACCTAACTCCCCGGCTAATTCTGTATTGAATTTCTTTTGAACGAATTTGCTAATCTTTTCTGACATACAGGCTTTTTTCTTGGCATTGTTTCCTTTTTCACAACCAGGATAAACAGGTACATTCTCAATTACTGCAAAAGGAACCTCTATGTCTTCCTCTACTTCTTCCACTTCTACTTCTTCTACTTCTACTATTTCCTCTTCCATATCTGTCTCAGAAGATTCTATAACCGTTTCTTCCACTTCCTGTTCGTCTTCAACAACTTCAATAACTTCTGGAGCTGCTGGTGGTGGTGGTGGTGGAGGTGGTGTTGCCAATTGTTGAGTTATTGGAATTTCTTCAACCAATTCCTCATCTAAATTTAATTGCCCTATATCTATTGATTCCTTATCATAAGTTTTATGATTAATTGCTTGATATGTGATAAACAACATTAATAATAGCCCCAGAGCGAGGTATAATTTGCTGTTTCTGGTAACATCTACATTTTTACTTTTTTTCGGTTCCATATCTCATTTGTTTTAACAGGTTTGCTAAATTAACCAATTATTTATCAAAAAAACAAACCTTTATTATATTTTAACTTCCAATTTATAATGTATCGAAACGTTACTGCTCCAAAAATGATTCCCAAAACATTCGCTATAACATCCTCAAATTCTCCTACTCTGTTCTTTGTTAATTCTGTTTGTAGTACTTCAACAACTATGCCGTAAATAAATAAAAAAATCGCCACAATAGTTACCACCTTTTTAAGGGAATAAGAAGTATTTAGTAACATAAAATATCTGCTCCACAAAAAAGTCAAGAGCATATAAGCCCCAAAATGAAATATCTTATCGGTGAACGAAAAAAAATTGGATGTAAAAGAAATAGATTCTTTTAGGCTTAAAAAAGTTAAAACACCGATAAAAAGTAAACCAAGAATTAAATAAAGATTTTTACGCACTAATTAAAGCTTTGTATGCGTCGGCATCCAGTAAGGTATCCAACTGAGACGAATCAGACATTTTTATTTTGATCATCCATCCATCCCCATAAGGATCCGCGTTAACTTTTTCAGGCTCATCTTCAAGGATCTCATTGAACTCTATAATTTCTCCAGATACAGGTAAGAATAGATCGGATACCGTTTTAACAGCTTCTACTGTCCCAAATACCTCGTCTGCATCCAAAGTTTCATCAACTGTTTCTACTTCTACATAAACAATGTCTCCAAGTTCTCCTTGGGCAAAGTCTGTTATACCTAAAGTTAAGATATCGCCATCTACTTTAATCCATTCGTGGTCCTTTGTATATTTTAATTCTGATGGAATGTTCATTTAGTTTGATTTAATTTTTATTTGCAACAAATTTATTTATTCATTCGGTAAAATCAAACAACAATTAACTAATTACCAAAATTATATCTTAAAGTAATTCCAGAGCGAATTGTTGATTGTGGAAAAGCAGTAGAAATTGCATATTCAGAGAAAGTATAATCAAAATAAAAAATCCCTGTTAGATTCTTACTGAATGCATAATCTCCTGTAAAATTCATTCCCCAAATAGTTTGTCCTGCTGTAATTTGATTATTCTCGAGATCTAAATACCGTATGATGGTCTTATTATCCCTAACCGACACATCGGCCTTTAAATTCAGATCACTTACAACCGTTTTTTTAGGTCCAGCCAATTTCGATTTTATCCTTACATCCTTGATCTTATAGCCTAACCCTAAAATATATTCGCTACCTATGATCTCGGTCAACAAGTTATTGTCAAAACTCAATGATAAAACTCTATCCTTTTTAATTTCAGTTAATATTTTAATTGAGTTTTTCATTTCAAAATCTAACCTTAAAAGCGGACTAAACATTTCAGTAAGATTAACATTGGTATACAATTCTCTATTATATAAATTACCGTTTATATCGAAATCGTCTGTTGCATCTCCATTATCCAAAGCTTGAACACCTTCTAAATTCGTTCTAAATTGATTAATCGTATAATTGGATCTATAGCCATGAGTTATTGAAAATCGCTTAAAATTCTTTTTAAACCATTTAAATTTCATTAAGCCTGTATATTTTAATGTCCAGTTCGGAATCGGTATATCTCTAAAAGCTCCCAATTTAGTTTTCTCTGCTTTCTGTCCTGAATAAGCCGAAAGAAATGATGGCAACAAGACAGCCTGATTTGTTTTTCCAAATCCTTCAGGAAAACCATCAGCATCTAAAGGGTATGTTGAGGAACCATAATAATCTCTGGCCAACCTGTTTGCAATTATTAATCTGTTAGATCTAAAATCGTCGAAAGTTTGAGATTGTGTTTCATCACTCTTATTAAATGCAGTTTTTATGAGTGCTGTAGATATATTAAAATTACCGTATGCATTACGGATTAGTGAATTATAGACGTTACTTAATCCATCTCCATTCGTATCAGTGGTATTATAGTTTTCCGTTAAGTTTTCTGAATATAGTCTAGTCCCAATCAAATCAATTTTGAGATCTTTTGCAGGTTCTAAGCTTGCAGATACATCTAATTGTCTATTCCTGGTTTGTGAAAACTGCTGATTAAAGTCCGGGAAAACAGTTAGCCATCCATTTCTGGCCGCTAATTGCCTTATATCGCTTTGACTACCAAAAGTAAAGCCAGTTGTTGGTTTAAGGGTTCCTATAAATCCGGGGGTCAGCAGGTATCCTGGTAAAAAAGATCCATTATTCTCAGAATAATTAACTTGTAGACGTTTTACAGATGATAATAATCCAACCGTGGTATTATAAATTTTCCTGCCAACAGAATTTTTATTGGTGTCTGGTTTTTTACTTTTTTCGTCCGTATTATTTTGTCTGGCTCCAGGAGGAAGTCCTGCTCCCGAAGGCCTTGTGTTTGGGTTCCTCTTTGTAGGCTTTTTTACAAATCCTATATATTTGTAAAACTTGTTCAAATCTAATGTCGTATTTAGATTATGCGTATTCGCGTTTTGAATAGAATTCCCTAGATTATAATTTACACCATCGACAATTAAATTTTCATAAAGATCCGATCCTTTTGTCCACTGGAAATTTCCTGTATAAGCATAGGTTGCATTTAAAAAACTTAAAGCAGGAATTTTGTTTAAAGGTATTTCATAATTAATGCCTAGTTGCTGGGATTGAATATTCGGATCTCCAAAATCCAAGAAACCGTCCCAAATATCCAGTTCAGGGTCTTGAACATCTGAATCATTCACAAAATAATTCCTAACAATATTATTATTTGATGCAGAGAAATTCAACCTTAAGGCATCCGTAATATTGTAATTTAGAGTGTACTGCATGTTAAACGTATAATTACGTCTGAACAGTTCAGGAATTTGAATATCATCTTCACTCAGTCCTACTTGTCTAAACCTTTGTTTGTTAAACAGCCTTATAATATCTGTGTTTAGGCTGAAGCTGGTTGGTAATACATTGAAATTAAAGTCCTTTAGTATCCTCCAGTATTGACCTTTGAATACCGAGTCATTCTTTTTAAAAGGTTCAACTTTCAACTGATTGAAATTAAAATTATAATTGGCACCAACTCTAAGGTTTTGATCCAACGAATTTTCAATTTCAAAATCTCGATGTTCTACCTGATTATAAGAATAATTAAAAGTGAAGTTTTCGACATCGTAGAATCTTGGTTTTGCCTCCCCAGTTCTTTGTTTTCTAACTCCGATAAAATTGATACTTTTACGCTTAGTATATTCTTCTGACTGACGTTTTATAGTCTCTCTTTCTTCACTTGAATTTGCCGCATCCAATCTTGATTGCAGTTTTATATCCTTATATTGTTGATCATATTCCGGAGTAATTATTTCTTCACCTACGCCATAATTAAATGGCAACTGAATTCCCCATTTTTTAGGTAATAACTGTCCTAAATTAATATTTGTAACAACATCATATTGCTTAACATCTTCTCGACTTCTTTCATTAGGACCTTGTTCTAATGACCCAAATCCAATTGTACTTCTTCTTCCTGTGGCACTAACATTAGCAAAATCAGCAATATTACCATCCATACTGGCAACTGCAGCCCAACCACCTTGATTATCCATATCTGATAATCTCAGTTCGTTAAACCAAACTGTACCACACGCATCACTATTGGATACATTTTTTACTCCAACCATTAAAGTTCTGATATCTCCAAAGTTTGGATTTCCTTTAACTGCTATTCTTAACTCACCTAAAGTCCTTGGGTCAAATTCATTTACAACATTTAAATCCTCATCATAAAAAATTGGATCCTCATTAAGCAATGTACCATTCGAAATACCTAAAGCTTTAATTTGTTGCAATAATTCAATTCTAAGGTTTATTTCATTCTCTTCAGGCCACACAACTGATGGTGAAGTCGAGACACCTTCAGAAACCTTTAACGGAAGTTCAACCTGATAGAAATTTTCAGTGAAATCATTTCCCATTCTTATAAATGCTACAAGCTCACCATCCATTAGGCCAGGATTTACGCCAGGTTCTGCATGCAAGAACATACGCAACTTATTAAATTGACGCATGTCTACATTAATGTTCTTAAATACTGCTCTGGAGTCTTCACTCTCGAGGTCGCACGTAATAATCGTTAAAGATTGTTCATTTTGTCTTACAACCGTATTGTTGTTGAATAGCTCTTCCTGAACAACACCAGGAGGTCTTACATAACTACTTGGATTATCCTGAACACTTACAACTCCAGTTTCAAATACTGTATTGTCATTATCGTTATTGGGCTCATCATCCAATGCCAATTGATATCTTCTCCAATCTCCTCTAACCAATTCCAAAGTACCAAATCGCAAAACAGTAGGTTGAGAAAAATCCTTTAGATACATTCTCATGAAACGTATCGATCTAAAATCGGCTATATTATTTACCGCATCGTCAAATTCCGATACCGGAATTCTAAACTGATACCAACTTACGGTCTGAGTTTCTCCATTTTGATATTCTACAGTAGTTTGAGAAATATCTTTTATAAATTCATTATCTATATTTAAAGCTGACGGATTTAACGGAATTGAATACTCAAAATAACTATCTATAGTATTCATAGTGTTATCCCTGTTAATATCTTCTACATCAGGTTGAGTTGTATTTCCCCTATTAGTATCAGTAACCAATTCAGGTGAGTTTCCTTCTACCCCATTATATAGACTATATCTTTCAAAAATATTTCCCTCAGCATTTAAAAAGTATTGATAATTATCGTTGGCCGGGTCAGCTCCAAATCCTGTACCGAATTTTGCCAGCTCCTCGGTATCATTCAGCCCGTCATAACCAACATCCTGGAGACTTCTGGCGTCACCTGTAGAATCAAAAGCATAAATCAAGGATTGATTTGCCGGTACCTGACCCCAGGCAGTTGGATTAGTAATATCGTTGTTTATGCTTCCATCAGGTAAACCATTTTCATATTGTTTTCGGCCATCCCTTAAAACATCCTCAGAAATGTTTCCCAAATTTATTGAAAGTGTACCACCAATATTTGATGGATTATCAATAAATGGATCCAATAACCAAAATTCTATGTACTCAACATTTGCCTGTTCAAAATCATTTGTGGTAAGCTGTCTTGTAATTCCTCCCCAAGTTTGATCCGGTGTTAAGGTGTCTAAATTTGGATTGAAATTATAGGGTCCCCTCTCACCGGGAAAATAAGCCAGATCTAAAGTATTTAATAAAGCATTTTGTCCCTGAACCAAATCAATAGGAAACAGATCATTTATAAAATATCTATGCGTATATGGAGATGATAAGTCATCATCATTAATCCCATCCGGTTGTTGATTCGTATAGAATATCGGATCGATAGTATACCAGTTTAACTTAGATCTGAAATATCCGTTTTGCAAATTAATTGGATCTTCCGGATCTCCTCCCGTGGCGTATCCTAAAGAAGGATCTACCGGAGTACTGGACAAAAACCAGGAAAGTGGCGATTTCAGATCGATAGCGTTTTGAGATCCTTCGAAATCATCTATATATGATGTAGCCTCTCCATTAAAATCTGTCCCTTTTGGTGCTCCCGGAAGCAATTTCGCAAATTCACCTCTCACCGAAATATTTGATGGCACATCGGTATCAATATTAGGTAATTTATTTGCCAATCGGGTTAAGAACGGAATTTCTGCTGAATAGTTACCGTTAAATCCAAAAATGGTATTATTAATAGGCTCTGTTCCGTAGTTTGCCTTTTGTGTTATTGGCCTTTCGTTTAAATTTAGAAATGTAGCCCCTAAAACAAAATTCTCATTGAATTGATGTTCTACATTTATACCAGAAAATCGTCTGGTCTGTTGGCCAAAAAAAGAATTATTTTCTACAGAAACCTGAATAGGTGTATTTGACGCTTTTAATGCCGGGTCTATAATCTGGACTCTCCCGATTTGATAATTTACGGTATAGTCCACTCCTTCTACTAATACACGTCCTCCAGCTGTTACTCTTACTGAACCTCTGGGAACATTAAAGGCTCCTATTGGTATTCCATCGCCTCCTGTAGACTTGTAGCGTCCCTTTATCTGGAATTTATTTTTTTCAAAATATTCCAGAGCTGCCGTTTTTGTTAGTTTATATAACTCTGTATAAACGTATCTATTTTGGTTATCGTTATAAGTTATATCATTATCGTAATCTTCACCTCCTAACGATAATCTGTCGAAAATATATTCACCAAAAGGTTCTACTTTGGTAAAAATTATTTTTCCATTTTCTGTGACAACGGTCAGTCCAGGTACAAAATCGAAAAAACCATCTCCATTAGTTTGTGGGTCGTTATTAAAATTCAGTTTATCAAAATTGAAAAACCTTAGTAAAGGCATTTCGTCTATTGGAGTCTGGTTAGGACCTTGATCAGGGAACGGCGTTGTGCCTGTAGGGCTTATATAATTAACTGGAGAGGTTTCGGTATAAAATATATTTAATGAAAAATCTTCCATACTTAGCTGAAATGCTCCAGTATCATAAATATTCTTCATCATTAGATCCCAAACAGGCTGATCAACATTCGTAACACTGCTTTTTAGCATTTTTAATACCAGATTATTGTTGTTCAATGATGTAATCATTCCATTCGTATCTGTAGTAACATCTGTAGCATCTACTCCGTCATTGGCAAATTCACCAACCTGATAAACTTGTCCTCCCACAGTAAATTGAAAAGCAACTCCCAGAATCTCATCATTGTTCAATCTTTGATTCAACGAAATGTAACCCAATTGCGGATGCAAACGATATTCTGTTCCTTCGGTTAATTTTCGAGCACTTTCGAGAGTTACAAAATCGGTTCCTTCACTGACTGAAGCACTTAAGGCTCCAAAACCGGATTGAACAGTTGCAATATCCCTTATAGCATCTGTTAAGACTGATCCAGTGCCAATTGTAAAAGGATCAAACCCGTTATTAGAATTATCTGGAAAAGCATTTGGGCCGCCAGATAAGTTCACTCCGGAACTCACATTTTCTGGATTCGACTCTCCCAAATCCTGAATAGCAACAATGTTTCTTACATTATCTGTTCTATTGGCCCGGTTTGTTATCCAGACTTCAGCCCTGGTTATTTGAACATTAGTATTTAAAAAAGGATAATTTAAAAGTGTTGCATCATAGGTGTCTCTAAAATAATGTGCCAAAAAGAAGTGTCTGTTCTCATCATAATCTCTTGAAAAAATATTAAACTCTTCTAACGTTCCGCCACCTTGGGCTATGACATTTCTAGTCTGTGATTGTTGCTCAGAAAAAACGGCAGTAATTGTTGTTCTACCAAATTGCAATTGTGTTTTAACACCAAATAAACTTTGTGCTCCAGTTATTAGTGAGCTGTTAAGAGGCATATTAACATTACCAATTTCAATTTTTTGTAAAATATCATCTTCTGTAGGCGTATATTCTAATTTGATAAGATTCTGAAAATCAAAAGTTGACTGAGTATCATAATTGGCATTTACCTGCAACTTTGTTCCAACTTTACCCAATAAACTCAAACTTATCCTTTGATCAAAATCGAAAGTGAAGTTTCGCCTGTTCCTAGGTGAAAATGCAGGATTATCATTTCTGGTAAAAATAACCCCAAGATCCATCTCAACAGATCCTTGAGGGATTACCTCAATTGTGTTACCTCCAAAAATAGATTCGAAGAAATTAGAATTGACATAAAACTCGGGTAACAAATTCTTTTGATCATTTTCAGATCCAGCTTTTTTCCCATCAAATGCGTCAATTTTCTGTTTATAGTAAGATTGCAAATTTTCTCTTATGATGAGATCCTCATACTCTTTTGGGGTTAGTATTATTGGATAGTTGATATTAAAATCACCGACACTTTCTGTATAAAAATATCTATTTGTTAATGGATCATAAGTATATTTTGAAACAATACTATTAGGATTGGGCATCTCAATATTGCCTAAGCTATAACCTGTTTTAGTAGAATCCTGAGCAACTGGTTCGGTCTCCTGGGAAAAACCCTGAAATGACAAAATCATTAATCCAAACAGAATAATGACTTTAAAATAATGGTTAAAAATATGGTTAGTTGTTCTGGTCAAAATTTGCTATAAACTTTTTAAAGCTTCCTTGATAATTGTTTCGACATTTGCCTGAGGTTCAGAGGCCATAAATTTATCAATAGCTCGTTCGGCTTGTTTCTTATTAAAACCTAGAACCTCTAATGCAGATAACGCTTCTTCCTTATCAGTATTGTTCTGGGAAACGGAAACTTCGTCTATATCGTAAACTTTTAAAATTTTATCCTTTAATTCTATAATTGTTCGTTGAGCTGTTTTAAGACCAATACCTTTTATTGATTGAATTAAACTCACATTCTCTGAAGCTATTCCTTCCCTTACCTGTTTTGGTGTTAAGGATGATAACATGGTTCTTGCTGTACTTGCTCCAATACCGCTTACTGATATTAATAATCGGAATATTTCACGCTCTGCCAATGAAGAAAATCCAAATAAAGTGTGAGAATCCTCTCGTACCTGTAAATGTGTATAAAGTTTTATATTTTCTTTGTCTGGTATATGTGAATAGGTATGTAATGAGATGTTTAATAAGTACCCTACTCCATTACAATCTATAACAACATCTGTTGGGTTCTTTTCAACAAGTTTTCCCTGGATATGATTGATCATTAATTTTGTATAGTTAGCTGTTCAAATGTAATAAATTTATTCGCATAAAAAACACTATTTCACCATGTTTAGTTATATCCATAATCTATGTTTATGAATAGTTTAATATTGTTATATTTTGGGTTTATTTAATAGATGGGAAGTACTATTAAACTTTATTGTTTAGGAATTTAATATTTCTTATTAATCCTGAATATTTTGTTCTTTTAACAGCTGATTTTTTAAATATCTTATTGAATACTTCTTGGGTTATCTCCCGCCATTCTTTATTAGACATTGAAAGTAACTCTGGTTTAGGATCAAATAATGGCTCGTTATGTGATTTTGAAAATTTATTCCAAGGACAAACATCCTGACATATATCACAGCCAAACATCCAGTTGTCCAATTTTCCTTTAAACTCATTCGGGATTTTGTCTTTTAATTCAATCGTAAAATAGGAAATACATTTACTACCATCTACAATGTATGGTTCAACTATTGCTTCTGTAGGGCAGGCATCTATGCAGGCTGAGCAGCTACCGCAGTGATCAGTAATTGGGTAATCAAATTCCAAATCCAGATCAACTATTAATTATGCAATAAAATAAAAGGAACCCACTTGCTGGGTTAATAAGTTACTATGCTTTCCTATCCATCCTAAGCCAGATCTTGCGGCCCAAGCCTTGTCTAAAACAGGAGCCGAATCCACGAAAGCGCGACCATTAACATCCCCTATTTCTTCTTGAATAAAATATAAAAGTGCCCTTAATTTATCTTTTATTACAAAGTGATAATCGGTTCCATAAGCGTATTTAGAAATTTTAGGTGCAGTTTTATCTTGTTGCACCTGAGATGGGTAATAATTTAAGAGTAAAGAAATGACACTTTTAGAACCGTCAACAAGTTTTGTAGGATCCAATCTTTTATCAAAATTACTTTCCATATATTTCATTTCTCCATGCATGTTCTGTTTTAGCCACTTTTCCAATCTTGGGGCTTCCTGCTCTAAATATTCAGCTTTACTAATCCCACAAGATAAAAAACCGAGGCGTTTGGCTTCGGTTTTTATAAGATTTGTATGTTTTTGTTTAATATTCAACTTAATTCTCTTCCAAAAACCAATCTATATGTGTGCATTTTGAACACACATAACAAGTAGCTGATTTATTAGCCCAATCCAGATCTAAAAAGGATAATGCTGCTGTATTTAATTGAGCATTTCTTTTGTGAAAAGTTGTATTGTCACAAATCCTACATTTTAATCTTTTGCCTTTTACTAGTATGTTTTCCGGTCTTTTGGGTTCTTTTTTAAATAGTCCCATAATTTATTATTTTAATTTTAGAAAAGTCCTCCTTGAATTCCTCCTTTAATTTTTCCAAGATGTTGATAGGCCAATTCTGTTACTTCTCTACCTCGAGGTGTACGCATGATAAATCCTTGTTGTATAAGAAATGGTTCATAAACTTCTTCAATAGTTTCTGAGCTTTCACTGACAGCTGTTGCCAATGTCGTTATTCCTACAGGGCCTCCTTTAAATTTATCAATAATTGTAGATAGAATTTTATTATCCATTTCATCTAATCCATGAGCATCAACATTCAGTGCTTCCAATGCATATTTAGCAATTTTTATATCGATATTACCATCTCCTTTTATTTGGGCGAAATCTCGAACTCTTCTTAAAAGGGCATTGGCAATTCTAGGTGTCCCTCTGCTTCTACCTGCAATCTCAATAGATGCCTCCATGGAGATTGGTACATCTAATATTTTTGCACTTCTCTGCACAATTGTGGTCAGAAGGTTTGTTTCATAGTATTGTAACCTACTACTAATACCAAATCTTGCTCTCATCGGTGCTGTCAGTAATCCGGATCTCGTTGTTGCACCTACCAATGTAAACGGACTTAAATTGATTTGAACCGTTCTCGCATTCGGACCAGATTCGATCATAATATCGATCTTGTAATCTTCCATCGCCGAATACAAATATTCTTCAACAATTGGACTCAAACGATGAATTTCATCAATAAATAACACGTCTCTTTCTTCAAGATTGGTGAGTAGCCCTGCTAAATCACCCGGTTTATCCAAAACAGGACCTGAGGTTACTTTTATACCTACATCTAATTCATTTGATAAAATATAGGCTAAAGTAGTTTTTCCAAGTCCAGGTGGACCATGGAATAAAGTATGGTCCAAAGCTTCATTCCTTAAATTGGCCGCTTGAACAAATATTTTAAGATTATCCAATACTTTCTCCTGACCATTAAAATCATCAAAGGACAAGGGTCTCAGTTTTTGTTCTACTTCCAATTCCTCCGGAGAGAAATTCTCATTAGTAGGATCAAGATTATCATTCATACAAAACAAATATAAAGAAAAAGCCTTTCTAAATTTAGAAAGGCTTTTTTAAAATTGATTAATAGACTAATTCAGCAATGTAAATTCACATCGTCGATTAATATCGTACTCCTGATCTGTACAAATGCCTTCTTTAACACATTTATTTAATGGTTGCATTTCTCCATAACCAATACTTTTTAAACGTTCTCTTTCTATTCCCTGACTTACCAAATAATCAAGTGTTGATGCAGCTCTTTTTTTGGATAGATTTAAATTATATTCATCTGGTCCTCTAGCATCAGTATGAGCGGATACCTCTACTTCCATCTCCGGATATTTCTTCATTAAATCTACCAAAGTCTGCAATGTTTCAGCAGCATCAGTTCTTATATCCCATTTATCGAAATCAAAGAATATTTTTTCAAGATCAACTTGAACAACTCCTGATTCCTTCTCTTTTACTTTTTCTTCAGCATCAGCATAAGACTCCAAAATTAAATAAATATTATGACTGATTTTTCCCTGGCTATCTGTTGAAAATTCTACATCATAAGGAATATATAATTTTCGAGTTCCTCTAACTTTATATTTTTTATTAGGTTCTATTTTAAACAAATAGTATGCATCCTCTTTAACTATTGTATCTTGAAGCACATTTCCAAAATCATCAAACAAGGTTACTAAAGAACCTGGTAGTAGCTCCTTACTATTCTTATCCTGAACTATTCCATTCACTAAATACTTAGTTAAGATATTCTCTTCACGTTGGAATCTGAACATTTTATCTTTTCCTGTTCTATTAGAGGTAAAATAGCCGAAATTCTTTTTTTCTTTTACTACATACCCAAAATCATCTAAATTGCTATTAACAACTTTTCCTAAATTAAGAGCATTCGTAAATTCACCATTCACCGATTCACTTCTGAACACATCCAATCCGCCAAATCCTTGGTGACCGTTAGAAGCATAATACAAAACGTTTATTTCGCTTATAAAAGGGAACTGCTCTCTTTGACTTGTATTTACATTAGGCCCAAGATTTATTGGCTCTCCAAATGTTCCATCTTGATTTATCTCTACTTTATAAATATCGAAACTACCAAAACCTCCTGGCATATCACTTGCAAAATACATGGTTTTTCCATCTTTGCTTACAGATGGATGTTCAGTATTATAGTCATTGCTGCTAAATGGTAATGGTTTAATATTGGTCCAAATATCATTGATTAATTCAGCCTTGTAGATCTTAATATTTGCTACTTTAACCCCATCAACTTTTACTCGATTTGAGCTGGTTCTGTTAAAATACATTGTCTTACCATCTCTCGAAATAGCTGCATTACTTTCATGAGTACTTGTGTTTATTTGGGACGAAAACGGTGTAATATTAGTTAATTCACCTGATTCATTTATAGTTGCACTATATAGATCGAGATATGGTTTATTAGTCCATGAATAAATTGGTTGTTCAACATTTCTATCAGAAGCGAATGCCACTTTATTGTCTCCATAAAAGGAAATTCCAAAATCATTATGATTTTCATCACTTTTAAGATCCATCAAATTAAACACATGTGGTGTATTTTTCGTAATGTAATCTATAAAAGCATCGGTATCGCGGTCCTCTCCAAAATAATTACCCAAAACTATGTCGGATCTTTCATAATTTTTTACTCCTTTTAGAGCTTGCCCATACCTGAATAAAGCTTCATTATCCTTAATCATTCCATACTTTTTTATTAAATGCGTGTAGGTTTCTGAAGCTTCATCCATTTCGGAATTGTAATAATAGCAATCTCCTAAATTCTGCAAAGCTTCTTGTGTAAGTTTACTTGAACTTTCGTACAATTCAGCAGCTTCACTATAGGCCTTTAAACTAAATAGTTTATTAGCCTTTTTTATGTTAGCATCCTGAGCGCTTACAGAAGCACTAACTAACATCATTGTTATAAAAATATATATCTGTTTTTTCATAATTTTAATATTAGTTTAAAAGAATCGAGGTGAACGATCATATTTGTTCTGCAATCCAAACAGATCTACATCAAAAAGTACGAACAACTCGTGAGACCCTGAATTATAACTACTTAAATTAGAAGTTGTATAATCGAACGCATAACCTATTCTTAGATCCGGACGCACTCTAAAATTAACAAGCGCACTTATGGAATCATCTAATCGGTAACCGATACCTGCCTCCAGTTTTTGATTGATCAAAACATTTGCTGTTAAATCTACAGCTAAAGGAGCTCCCTTAACCCCACGAACCATAACAGCAGGTTTAAATTTTAAATCATTTATAAAATCGAATACATATCCTCCGGTTAAAAAGAAATGGATATCCTGAACACCAGTAGACTTTATTCCGTTTTCCGTTTCCAAATGTTTTGTAGTTAACAGGTTTGGAATAGATAGTCCAGCATAATAATTTTCTCCAAAATAGAACCCTCCTATTCCCAGATTTGGGAAAGCTTTATTAATATTCTCATTGAACGCAATGTCAGTACTAACATCTCCTGACTGTAGATTGAATCCTGAGAAATCTGTATCAAACATTGTTACTCCTGCTTTTAAACCTAAGGATATTTTACTTTTTTCATCTACTTGTAAAATATAAGCAAAGTCTGCATATACATTATTTTCGCTAACAATATCACCTATATTGTCATTCACAAAGGAGATTCCCACTTCTATTTTCTCATTAATAGGAGTATGAACGAAAAATGTTCCTGTTCTTGGGCCGCCTTTTATACCAACCCATTGCGCTCTGTACAATCCTCCAATGTTTAAAATACCTTCTTCGGCAGTCGCATAGGCAGGGTTAATAACACTCATATTATACATATACTGTGTATACTGAGGGTCTTGTTGACTGAAGCCATTAAACGCAAGTAGCATTAGGGCAAGTGTCATTAAGATTTGAGAACTATATATTTTTTTCATTTTCTTTAATGTTATTTTTCTTAATGCTTCATTTATCTACTTAGATACAATCTACCTTGTTTAGATTTAGTACCGTCATTAAATTCTATAACGTAAAAATAAACGCCTACAGGAAGGTCTCCTTTTGTTACTAATCGGGATTGATTAGATGTACCATCAAATAATTGAGTACTTGCATTTCCTTTATACACTACATTACCATATCTGTTAAATATTTCCATTACAAAGTCTGGATGCAGAAATGCTAAATTTTCAACTTCGTACCTGTCGTTAACTCCATCTCCATTTGGAGAGAATCCATCAGGAAAAACCAAGGCGCCACAAGCTGTAAGATCAGCAGTGACTGGTAATCTGAATCGGCTTTCACATCCTGTTAATGGGTCTATTAACGCAGCGTAATATATTGTCTCGTGTTCTAATAGAGTACTTCCATCCAACTCAGTACCATTTGTTTCCGAATCGTACCATACTATATTGTTCGTATTAGAGTCATACTCCACAATGTTGAGAGTAATTAAGGATAAAGTTGGAAAGTCGCTAATACAAAACTCATTTCCTTCTGAAACCAGTGTTGGTGTTGGAGCATCGTTAATAATAACAAATACTTGTGATCTTAATGTTGATTCGCATCCAGAACTAGTTGTCTGTGTAGCATAATAATCATCCCCATCTAATAGAATATCAGTTGGATCTAATGGGGTTGTGCTTGTATCATCGTCATACCATGTAATTGAATCTCCTGAAACAGCACTGTTCAAATCTGAAACAGTCGGATTCTGACTTAGACAAAAGGTTAAAGTTGGTTCAACGACTATTGGTTCTGGACTGTCATTAATTGTTACAGTTAATTGGGCTGTTGAATCCGTTGTACAAGGCGAGATTGCAGATACAGTATAAGTATATATTCCTGCCATATCTATAGTGGGATCGAAATCATTTGTTCCACTTGTTAAAGCAGGAGACCAGGTACCGTTGGTATCCGGGGTTCCACCCAAATAAGTTGTAAGATCAATAATTCCATTAACTAAACATAAATCCGCATTAGCATCGCTACCAGCATCTGGTGCTTGCGTGACCGTTATTGCTATTTCACTACTGTCGGTACTACATGAATTTGAAATTGTGTAAGTATAAGTACCAGACGAATCAACCGTTGGATCGAAAATATTGGACCCACTTCCAAGGGCAGGTGACCAGGTTCCACCTGAGTCTGCTCCGCCTAAAAGTGAGAAAATATCTATTGTTCCACTATCACTACAAACATCTAAAGTTGTATCGGTTCCGGCGAAAACAGTTTCTTCAACTGTTACTGTAATTATAGTACTTGAATCTATACAAGGAGCAATCCCTGTAACAGTATAAGTAAACTGATAAGAACCTGCGCTCACTAAGGATGCATCGAATATGTTACCTGTTAAAGCTCCAGTGCTATCTGTATCAAACCAAGTACCTGTAGCATCCTGACTTCCATCTAAACCAGTGAATAAATCTACTCCAGTATTATTATCACAAACTGTTAAAGGTGAACTTGGAGTTCCAGAATTTGGTGATGGATTAATAATTACATTAACCTCTAACCTAACTGAGGATTCACATCCGGTAACGGCATCGGTTTGTGTGGCAAAATAGTTTTCTCCATTCACCAACACATCAGTTGGTGAAAGTGCTGTTCCACCGGTGGCCTCATCATACCAAAGAATATTGATCCCTGTAGCAGAAAGGTCTGCTACAGTTGCAGAATCACAAAATGATTGTGTTGTAAGACCAGTTGGAGTAGCTATATCATTTATTATAATGCTAACCGTAATATTTACATCATCACAGGTTCCAATTGCATTCACATCAAATGTAAAATCATAAGTTCCTGTAGTAAGACCATCGATCGTAACTAAATTTCCTGATAAAGCGCCTGAAGGCGTATCATCATTCCAAACTCCTGATTGGTCTTCACCTTCAAGTAGATCAAAAAGATCAAAAGTTTGCCCTACAGTTATGGCAGCAATACAAAATTCCGCATCAGGATTTGCTGTTCCCGATTCAGGAGCCGGTTCTATAATAATTGTTATATCTTCTGAATCTATACATATACCATTGTCAATTGTGTAAGTAAAAGTATATGGACTTCCAGATATTGTAAATCCTGTTATATCAATTGGATTTGTAACAGTTGCTCCTCCAGAGTCTGTCCATGTACCCAAATTGTTATCCTGAGATCCATCTAATGCATCAAATAAATCGAAAGGTGAATTAGAAGCAATATCATTCTCACAAAAAACTTGATTTATTGCTGCCCCTGCATTAGGGTCTGCCAATACAATAACCTGGACAGTAGTAGACTCTTCAGGACATGGATTGGGATTTACATTTTGAGAATATGTAAAGTTATATGTTCCCGGTGTAAATCCAACTAAATCAATTGGAGATGTCACAGCGGGATCCGAACTAGTTGTTCCCTGAGTCCAAAGTCCACCTGGATCTTCATTGTCTAAAAGGCTGAACAGATCAAAACTTGAAGGAAGATCTGCTTCACAAAAAGAGGCAGGATTATCAGCTGAAGGAATTCCGGACGATAAAATTTCTCTAATAATTATTGTTACAGACGATGAACTCTCCGGACAAACTCCAACAGCATCCAGGGAATACGTAAAAACGTAAGTTCCAGGTGTTGTTAAAGTAGAAATATTTACTGTCCCTAAATGACCATTCGAGGTCGATAGAGGTCCAGACCAGGTACCAGTTGTATCAGGTGATCCTGTTAATTCATCAAAAAGATTAAAATCTGACGTTGGAATATTATCTTCGCAATATTCTAAAGTAGCCGATGACCCAGGTTCTGGTGGATCGTCTATTAATACTGTTACAGGTACCGCATTACTAACACAAAAAATATCATTAATCTGCACATAATATGTGTTCCCATCTACAAGTGGAGTCGTAAGTGGTAGAGCTGGAGGAATAGGCACTCCTAAACCATCGACGTTATCATACCAACTAAAACTACTTGTTGTACCTGGGTCCAATTCGTTTAAAGTTGGATTCGCATCAGAGCAAAGTTGTTGAGGGCTAGCAGGAGTTGGATCGGGTGGTGCGTCAAAAACAGCTGTACTTCCTGGTTCCACTTGGCTCTTACAACCACCAGAATCAACAAAAATTATGTAATAATTGGTTGCTCCTCCAGGAATTGGATCAGATGTGTTGGCAAGAGTAGTTAGATCAATATCTGTATAAACTTCAACCGAACCTCCTATTGGGATATTAGGTTGTAGAACTTCATCAATGTATAATTGTATATCTGGATTTTCATTGTTACAAAAAATTCCATCTAAATTTTGACCGGATGGATCAACAACAAAATCTACTGTTATGGCGGGTCTTGTTCCACAAGTACCGGTAGAATCTCCGGCATAGTATGTAGATTGCTCAACTAGTTGATTGGAAGGGAAAAAGTTTCCTCCGGTAGCTGAATCATACCATACAATGCCGTTGCCTATATCGTTTGCAAATGCGTCAAGATCTGCAAAAGTAAAGTTACTTGCATCACAAATGACAGGATTTGGATTTGTGAGGGTCGGACATTGGGACGATACTAATAATGGTGTCCAAAGAAATAATAGAATTACTAATCTATGTATTATGGCATGTTCTAAAAATAGACTTTTTTTCATAATAGGTTAAATTAGATTAAGGTTATTTTAAGGTCTTATTTTAACAATTTATACGTAAGAATTAGTTTTCAATAAAAACAATTCACACGAAATATTGCGCAATTTAACGGATTTTTTTGTATTTCATCGACTTTTTTTAACTTTTTTTTTTAAATAATTTTTTTCGAACTATTAAAACAAGACACAAAAAAAGGTTAACCTTATCGATTAACCTCATTTTTTATTTTATTATTTATAAACTTTAATGCTGCAATTCTTCTTCACCCTCTTTAAGCGGTACTATTTGGGGAACAAAATCTTCTTCATGTCCTGGTTTACTATAGTCATATGCCCAACGGTGCACACTAGGGATTGCCCCTGGCCAGTTACCATGCATATGTTCTACAGGAGCTGTCCATTCTAAAGTATTTGATTTCCAAGGATTCTGAGTTGCTTTTTCACCGTAAAAAATACTATATACGAAATTCCATAAAAATACTAACTGGAAAACTCCTCCAACAATTGCAAATATTGAAATTACTACATTAACATTAGCCAGATCATCAAATAATGGAAATGCCGAGTTTGTATAATATCGCCTAGGTAATCCAGCCATTCCAATAAAATGCATTGGGAAAAATACTCCGTAAGCACTTATTGCCGTAATCCAGAAATGAATATATCCTAAATTCTTATTAAGCATTCTACCAAAAAGTTTAGGGAACCAATGATATATTCCAGCGAACATTCCATATAAGGCCGAAATACCCATTACAAGGTGAAAGTGTGCAACTACAAAATAAGTATCATGTACATTAATATCTAAAGCACTGTCGCCTAAAATTATTCCCGTTAGACCTCCGGTTATAAATGTTGAAACCAAACCAATAGAAAACAGCATTGCAGGATTGAGTTGCAAATTACCCTTCCAGAGTGTTGTGATATAATTAAACGCTTTTACTGCAGACGGTATAGCTATTAATAGTGTCGTAAAAGTAAAAACGGAACCAAGAAATGGATTCATCCCTGACACAAACATATGATGGCCCCAAACTATTGTAGATAAAAAAGCAATAGCTAATATCGATGCTACCATCGCACGATATCCAAATATTGGCTTCCGGGAATTCGTTGCAATAATTTCCGAAGTTATTCCCAAAGCTGGCAGTAATACGATATAAACTTCAGGATGACCCAAGAACCAAAATAAATGTTCAAATAGTACTGGTGATCCGCCTTGATAGTGCAGCACTTCTCCCTGAATGAATATATCCGAAAGGAAAAAAGATGTACCGAAACTTCTATCCATTATAAGTAACAAAGCTGCCGACAACAATACCGGGAAAGAAATAACTCCTATTATAGCTGTAACAAAGAATGCCCATATCGTTAATGGTAATCTTGTCATTGACATTCCTTTTGTACGTAAATTAATTACTGTAACTATATAATTTAACGACCCTAATAAGGATGAAGCAATAAAAATTGCCATTGAAACTAACCATAAGGTCATCCCAGCTCCGGAACCCCCTTGTGCTAATGGAAGAGCACTTAACGGCGGATAAATGGTCCAACCTGCCGATGCCGGTCCAGCTTCAACAAAAAGAGAAATAACCATAACCACACTGGATACAAAGAATAACCAGTAGGAAATCATATTCAGGAATCCCGATGCCATATCACGAGCTCCAATTTGCAAGGGAATTAACAGGTTACTAAATGTTCCGCTTAACCCTGCGGTAAGCACAAAAAATACCATTATGGTACCATGAATTGTTACTAAAGCCAAATAAATATCAGCATCCATGACTCCATCGGGTGCCCATTTGCCTAATAAGGCTTCAAATATAACATTTGGTTTTTCTGGCCATGCAAGTTGTAAACGAAACATTAAGGACATCACAACACCAATGACTCCCATAATGGTTCCAGTAATTAAATACTGTTTAGCAATCATTTTATGATCCTGACTAAAAATGTATTTAGTTACAAAAGTTTCTTTATGATGATGTCCATGATCCTCTTCGTGAGTAAGTGTTTCTGTATGTTCTGACATAATCTTATCCTTTATTTTAGCATTTTTAATTTAACAGTGAATTAGCAAAAACAGTTTGCTCTTTAATCCAAGCCTCATATTCCTCCTGAGTCTCTACTATAATCTTCATTTGCATGTTGTAATGCGATTTACCACAAATCTTGTTACATAACAATAGATAATCAAACTCATATGGATCTAATGCTTCTTCTCCTTTGGCAACCAATACCTTACTGTTTTCTGTTCTTATATTATTTATATTTTTAATTTTTTTAATCATGTCCGGATCCTGACGCATTTCTGCAGTTGTGATAGTAGGAGTAAAACCAAACTGAGTGATCATTCCAGGAACACAATTCATCTGTGCTCTAAAATGAGGCATATATGCAGAATGTAAGACATCTTGAGAACGCATTTTAAAAATTACAGGACGATTCACAGGTAAATGTAATTCTGTGGTAATCACATCATCTTGTGCATTAGGATCCGATTCGTCAACACCTAATATATTTGCCCTATCAATATCAATTAATCTTACATTAGCTTTACCCAATGTATTATCATCTCCTGCATATCTCGCTTTCCAATTAAATTGTTGAGCATATAACTCAACTACAAGCGTCTCTTCATCTTCACGAACATTCATAATATCATTCCAAGTAAACAGTCCATAGATAATTAATCCTGCTAATGTAATAACTGGAATTATAGTCCAAATTGCTTCTAACATATTATTATCGGCAAAAAATAAAGCCTTTTTTCCTTTTTCACCTTTATATTTGAAGGCAAACCAATGCAATAAAAATTGAGTCACTGTTTGCACAATAAATATTATGATCATTGAGATGATCATTAAGTTATCTATTTGAGGTCCATGTTCGGAAGCCGCATTGGATATAAGTGGTAAATCTCCCCACTTGATAAAGCTGACTATTGTAATAATATAGATGAATGCTAAAAACACCAACATCAAAATTCCATTAACCCTATTGTCCTTATCACTGGCTACTTGACTGGATTTGATGTTTGCTTTCGCCAAATCAAGCATCTTCACTACTTGCCAGATCGCAATTGCAATAAATAATATAACTATAAATGATAATAAAGCAGTCATTGTTCTTTTTCTTCTTTACTTAATTTTTTAATAATGAAATTGTTCACTTTCCTTTGCAAAAGGGTTGCCTTTCGCCAATAATGGTGCTTTTGTTAACGCATGGAATACCAGTAACAAGAACAATCCACCAAACAACAATACTGAACTTATTTCCGGAATTCCTATACTCCATCTGTCACCAACAGTAGCTGGCATGATCATATTAAATACATCTATATAGTGTCCACATAGAATAACTATTCCTGCCATAACCACGAACCATGGAATTCTCTTATAATCGCTATTCATTAAGATCAATAACGGAAACACAAAGTTCATTACTACCATACCAAAGAATGGTAGCTTATAATCTTCAATTCTTGTTACAAAATATGTTACTTCTTCAGGTATATTAGAATACCAGATAAGCATGAATTGAGAGAACCACAAGTATGTCCAGAATATACTGATACCAAACATGAATTTAGCCAGATCATGTAAATGACTGTCATTTACAAATTCTAAATACCCTCTTGACTTTAAATAGATTATCATAAGAGCAATAACAGTTATACCGCTAACAAACATGCTTGCAAAAACATACCATCCAAATAATGTACTAAACCAATGCGGGTCTACACTCATCACCCAATCCCAAGACATCATAGAAGATGTGTAAATATAGAATACTAAAAAGCCGGCAGACCATCTAAATCCCTTTTTGAAATTACTGTTATCTTCAGCTGTATCCTGGGCTATTGAATATTTACGAGAAATCCATCTGTAAAAACTCCAACCTCCAATAAAAATTATAGCTCTAATTACAAACCATTGTGTATTCAACCAACTTGCCTTTCCTTGTATAATTTTATCATGGGCAACAACATCCGGGTCCATCCAAATAAAGAGATGTGGACCTGCCCAAAGGGCAATAGCAACAACAATTAGTGCTCCAGGCAACAGGTAATAGGTTATGGCTTCCATAACCCTGAAAATTACAGGTGACCATCCTGCTTGAGCGGCATATTGAACAGCGTAGAATGCCAAAACACCTAAGGATATCATCATGAAAAAGAAGGCTGCCACATATAAAGCGGCGTATGGTCTGTTGTGTATTTGATGTAAGACATGTTCTGCATGTTCATCCTCATGGTGTTCCGCTGAATCGGCAGTAATTTCATGATCTTGTGATGTTGTAGAAACTTCTTGTGAATTACTTTCTACTGAATGAGATTCTACTGTAGAAACTTCGTGAGTATCGTCTGCATGATCTGACCCATGATGAGAGGCCTCTTCGGCAAGCATCACTTTTACTTCTTCCAGGGATTTATGGGAATTCATAAATCCACTAACTACACCAATAGCTCCGAGGATTATTAAAACGATTGCAAATACTTTTAATTTATTTGAAAATGTGTACATATCTAATAAATATACTTTATCTAAATTTTATTTTTCTAAATCAGCTTTCAATTTCATTACGTATGCAACGACCTGCCAACGTTCATTTTCACTGAGCTGATTCGCATAAGATCCCATCGCATTTTTTCCATAATAGATAGTATGGTAGGTACTTCCTTCATTAATTGCTCTTCCCACATCTGCATAACTTGGGATACCTAATATCTTCTCTCTCTTAACCAAGGTCCCTTGTCCATCCCCTTTATTACCATGACAAATACCACAATAAATCTCATAAAGTTCCTTTGCATTTTCTAAATCTAGGTCTTCTTCACTCAATGGATTTAATAAAGTAGCTTTTGCTAATTCATATCCTTCCGTAGAATTTTCTATTTCAAAAGGTGCATATCCTCTTGCAATACTACCTTCTGCAGGAATTAATGCTGCTTGTTCGTTCGGAAATACCTCATAACTACCATATGCTTCATACCCAACAGATTCATACATTTGTGGAAAAAATTGATAATTAGGAGCCGTATTTTTTTTACAAGAAGTAAAAGAGAACATGACTACAATTACTACAAATATTTTAATTAAGCTTTTCATATAATCTATATTAATGCGCTTTATCAATTAAATTTAACTCAACTGCACCTGTTTCTTCTAAAAGTTTAGTTAACTCTTTCTCATTTCCATGAACCTCAATTTCCATTAAAAAGTGATCATCTGTCGTTCTGGGATCTGGGTTTTCTGCCTTTTTAAATGGCCACATTTTACTTCGTAAATAAAAAGTGATAACCATTAAATGTGCAGCAAAGAAAACTGTAAGCTCAAACATAATTGGAACAAAAGCAGGCATGTTTTCCATATAACTGAAACTTGGCTTTCCACCAATATCTTGTGGCCAGTCATCAATCATAATAAATTTCATCATCAGGATCGAAACAATAAGGCCTACACACCCGTACATGAAAGACGTTATTGCAATTCTCGTTGGCGCTAATCCCATTGCTTTGTCCAATCCATGAACAGGAAAAGGTGTATATATTTCCTCAATATGATGTTTCTTGGCTTTTACTGATTTTACAGCAGCCATCAACACATCATCATCGGTATAAATAGCCTGAATAACTTTTGAAGATTGCATATGCTACTTTTATTTTATTAATTTTTTAGCTTGACCAGACCAATCATCTCTTTCTGCTCTTCCCGGGAATGAGCCTGTAATTGAATCTAACAAGTCGTATTCTGTTTTCGTCATTTTACTAACCTGAAGGAATGAAAATATTCCAATACTATTAAGTACTTCTTCCATTTTTGGACCAACACCACTAATTTTCTTCAGATCATCAGCAGTTTGAGTTGTTGAATCGAAAGCACCAATACTGCCAAGTAATGAGTTTTTCAATTCATTCTTATCTTCAGTTTTTACTTCTTTTTTTGGTTTAGCTTTTCCTGCTTTGGTTTTTACTTTCTTAGTTGTTTTACCTGAAGTTCTTTCGTCAGTACCTGTTCCAACCAAACTTTCTCCGGATTCCCTTATTCTTTTGTATCGTTCACCGGATGATTTTAAAATTGTTTTAACCTCCGCCTGTGCAATTACAGGAAACGTTCTTGCATATAATAGAAAAAGTACAAAGAAGAATCCAATTGTTCCAATAAAAATACCAATATCAACAAATGTAGGAGAGAACATAGTCCATGACGACGGAAGGTAGTCTCTATGTAATGATGTTACTATAATTACAAATCGTTCAAACCACATGCCAACATTTACCACGATAGAGATAAAGAAAGAGAACATAATACTGGTCCTTAATCTTTTAAACCACATGAACTGAGGAGAAAATACGTTACAGCTCATCATCATCCAGTAAGCCCATGCATATGGACCTGTTGCACGATTTAAGAAAGCATATTGCTCGTATTCCACTCCGGAATACCATGCAACGAACAACTCAGTAATATAGGCAACACCTACAATAGAGCCAGTAATCATAATAACTATATTCATCAACTCAATGTGCTGAACGGTAATATAGTCTTCAAGGTTACTTACTTTTCTCATAATTATAAGTAAAGTCTGTACCATTGCAAATCCAGAAAAAATTGCCCCGGCAACAAAATATGGCGGAAAAATAGTTGTATGCCATCCAGGAATTACAGACGTGGCAAAGTCAAACGATACAATTGTATGTACAGAAAGTACTAGAGGTGTAGCTAAACCAGCTAAAACCAATGATACTTCTTCAAATCGCTGCCAATCTTTAGCTCTTCCAGTCCAACCAAAACTTAACAGTGAATATATTTTCTTTTGGAATGGTTTAACTGCTCGATCCCGAATCATAGCGAAATCAGGAAGCAGGCCAGTCCACCAAAACACTAGTGAAACTGACAAATAAGTCGAAATTGCAAAAACATCCCAAAGTAGAGGTGAATTAAAATTAACCCATAAAGAACCATAGGCATTTGGTATAGGCAATACCCAGTATCCTAACCAAGGCCTTCCCATGTGAATGATAGGAAATAATCCAGCCTGGATTACAGAAAAAATCGTCATGGCCTCTGCTGAACGGTTGACCGCCATTCTCCATTTTTGACGAAATAATAATAGAACTGCAGAAATAAGAGTTCCAGCGTGACCAATTCCGACCCACCAAACAAAGTTTGTAATATCCCAAGCCCAGCCAACAGTTTTATTTAAACCCCAAGTTCCAATTCCGGTTGAAATTGTGTAAATTATGCAACTAATTCCCCAAAGAAAAGCAGCAAGTGCAATTGAAAATACAATCCACCATTGTTTATTCGCTTTCCCTTCAACAGGAGCAGCCACATCTACCGATACGTCGTGATATGATTTTTCACCAGTAACTAAAGGTCTTCTAATAGGTGCTTCGTAATGAGACGCCATAATACGTTTATAATTATTTCTTAATTAGTTTTAAGCTTCATTTGTATTTCTTATTTTGGCCTGATACATAACATTTGGCTTTGTACCAACACTTTCCAATAAGCGATACATCCGTTTATCTTCTTTTAGTTTTGCAACTTTACTCTCCTTATCATTAACATCACCGAACACCATAGCTCCATTACCACATGCTGCCGAGCAAGCTGTGTGGAATTCACCATCTATTATCTCTCTTCCCTCCTTTTTAGCATCCAAAATCGTTTTTTGAGTTTTTTGGATACAGAAGGAACATTTTTCCATTACACCTCGAGATCTAACAGTAACATCAGGATTTATAACCATTCTTCCCAAATCATCATTCATATAATAATCAAACTCATCATTTTCAGAGTAAAGGAACCAGTTAAATCGCCTAACTTTATAAGGACAGTTATTTGCACAATATCGCGTACCTACACATCGGTTATAAGCCATATGATTCTGACCCTGACGACTATGAGACGTTGCGGCAACAGGACAAACGGTTTCACAAGGTGCATGATTACAATGCTGACACATAATTGGTTGAAATGCAACTTGAGGATTCTCTATTGCAGCAGATTCCATTTCCGATAAAGTATCTTTCACACCTGTTTCACCAAATAATCCTTTAGCCGAGTCTTTTTTGACATTATCACCTTCAAACGATTCCTCTGAGGAGTAGTATCTGTCTATACGCAACCAGTGCATATCCCGACTACGCCTTACTTCTTCTTTTCCTACTACAGGAACATTATTCTCCGCATGACAGGCAATGACACAAGCCCCACAACCAGTACAAGCATTTAGATCGATTGATAAATTAAAATGATGTCCAATAGATCTATCAAATTCATCCCAAAGGTCTACATCTGGTGATGTTACTGGTGTTTCTATATGATTTAGTGACACTTTTGGAACTGCATTCCAATAGTCCTTATCTTTTGAATTAAATATCTCTAAAGTGGTTTCTCTAATTATATCACCACGTCCCATTAATGTATTATGTAACTGCACACAAGCAAACTCGTGAACACCTGAAGCTTTACTTATGCTAACATTTTGAACAGGATTAAAATCCTGGTATAAAGCAAATGCATTTACACCGGTCATTAATTCATCTTTCAATCCGGTTGTTCTACCATATCCAAACGATAAACCTGCTGTACCTTTTGCCTGACCAGGCTGTATAATAACTGGAACTGTTAAAGTATTTCCGTTAACTGTAACATCAGCATAACTACCATTTAATGCCCCAGTTGCAACATATTCATTGACCAGTCTTAACTCTTCAGCATCTGTTTTACTAATGGTTAGATAGTTATCCCAAGAGGTTCTTGTAATAGGGTCCGGAAATTCCTGTAACCAAGGGTTATTTGCCTGCTGACCATCTCCCATTCCAACTTTAGAATACAGTGTCAATTCAAGACCACTTGAAGAAACAGAGGAAGCCAGCGCTCTTGCCGCATCACCAGAAGGTGCTTCTGATGGCTCTGAAGAGCTAATGTCTTCAGCAATTGAACTATTTCCCTTAAAGACCCCATCATGTAGTGCCTGGTTAAATGATGCTCCATTTAGAATATCTGTATTCCAAACTTCCTTTATGTAATCATTATATTTAAGATCACTTCCAATCCATTCTAATAAGGCGTCCTGGAATTGTCTTGTATTAAATAAAGGTCTAATTGTGGGTTGCATTAAACCAAAATGACCTTTTTTAAGTTCTACATCACCCCAAGATTCTAAATAATGAGGAGCAGCACCAATATATTGAGTTATGGAAGAAGTTTCATCCTGCTTCATCGAAAAAGTTATCGATAAGTCAGTTTTTTTCAATCCCTCTGCAAAATCAGAAGCATTCGGTAAGGTGTACATTGGATTTACACCACTCATAATTATAGCTCCTACTTTTCCTGCATTCATATCGGCAATCAAGTTTGAAACCTCTTTGCTATTACCTTGCCTAGTTTTAATCGTAGTTTTAGGATCAAAAGCTTTACTATTTAATGCCTCGTTAATTTCCAGAACAACAGTTTGAGCATTTACATCTTGAATACCGGAAACCAATACTCCATTACTTCCAGCCTTTTTAAGTTCTGAAGCCGCCTCTCGTACCGCATCATCTATTGTTTTTGGTAAATCTCCTGTAACTGATCCACCTACAACATAGCTGTATAATTTCGCAAGAGCCAATTTTTGTTGACTTGGCGTAATTGGAATTCGTCTATCTGCATTAGCTCCCGTTAAAGTCATATTGGATTCGAACTGGATATGACGGGACATTTTACCTTCTTTAGGAATTCTCCCTTGTGAGTAACCCGAATCAAATCCTCCTCCATTCCAATCACCAAGGAAATCGGCACCAACAGACACGATAATTGAAGCTTTAGAAAAATCATAATCTGCTAAACCTCTTTCTCCATATTTTAATTGATAAGCGTCCAATGCAGCTGACTCTGAAATTGCATCATATACAACATGTCTCACATTACCATATTTTTCATTGAACTCTGAAATTAATTTACTTGTTGAAGGGCTGGCGAAAGTTTGAGTAAATAATACAATGTCTTTATCAGAATCTTTCAAACTTGCCAATTTCTGAGCAACTTCTGCATTCAAATTTTCCCAGGAGATTGGTTCTCCGTTTTTTAGTGGTCCCTGTACGCGCAAACTGTCATATAATCCAAGTACAGATGCATTAACCCTTGCATTTGCCTTACCATTAGAGGTTGCCAATGTGTTATTTTCAATCTTTATAGGTCGACCTTCACGGGTCTTCACAAGGATGTTTGCAAAATCATATCCATCTGCAATCGATGTTGCATAATAATTAGCAACACCTGGTACTATTGAGTCCGGTTGCACAACATATGGAATAGACTTTATGACAGGTCCTTCACAAGCTGCTAATGTAGCTGCAGCTGTTGAGAATCCTACGTACTTTAAGAAATCTCTACGTGTAGTAGGAGATGAGTCCAATGTGTTCTTGTCTCCTAAAAACTCATCTGTTGGAATTTCTTCTACAAACTCTTTGCTTTTCAGCGTCTCAACAATAGAGCTGTTTGGTTTTAGCTCTTCAACACTTTTCCAGTATTTCTTGTTTGATGACATATGATATTTGAATTACTTCTTAAAAAATTAATAATGACATTTACCGCATTCCAATCCACCCATTTGAGCAGCCGTCAATTGTTCAACACCGTATTTTTTTGATAACGCTTCATGTATTTTAGCATAATATTCATTATCCTTAACATTAACATTTGTTTCTCTATGGCAATCAATACACCAGCCCATTGTTAATGGAGAATGTTGATATAAAATTTCCATTTCCTCAACAGGACCATGACAAGTCTGACATTCTACTCCTGCAACTGTCACATGTTGCGAATGATTGAAATAAGCAAAATCGGGCAGGTTATGTATTCTAACCCACTTTACCGGTTTTGTTTCTCCTGTATAGCTTTGATCATCTTCATTCCAACCTACAGCTTCATAAAGCTTTTTGATCTCCCCATCGTAGAATTCTTTACTGTACTCTGCTGTAGCTGTTTCAGGGGACACTTCATAGATAGATTTATGACAATTCATACAAATATTTAAAGAAGGAATGCCTGAATGCTTACTAACTCTGGCAGATGAATGACAATATTTACAATCTATTGCGTTGTCTCCCGCATGTATTTTATGAGAATAATGAATTGGTTGCACAGGTTGATATCCCTGATCTATGCCTAACTGCATAAAATATCCATAAACAAAATATGCACTTGCCAACAATAAGAAAATAGATGTGACTAGTACTAAGAATTGATTTCTAATAAAGGCCTGCCACAACGGAATTCTTTGTGTTGCTTCCGGAATTTCAATATTTTTTGCTAAAGCAAATCGTCGTAACGTTCTATTAACTAAATAAAAAGCAAAAGCCAGTAAACCGAATAATATTGCTAAACCGCCCAGTATTAATTTACTTGAGAATCCAAAATCATCTCCTTTGTCGGCACCATCTGTTGCAGCCACAGTTGTTGCTACAGGTACAGCTTTTTCCTGTGCCGTATAAGCAAGAATATTGTTCAGATCATCATCTGACAATTGAGGAAAGGCAGTCATTGCCGCTTTGTTATACTCTTCATAAATCTTAACCCCGTAAGTATCTCCAGATTTTATCATAGCAGAACTATTTCTAATCCATGCATATAACCAATCTCTGTCCAATCCCTCTTCCTCTAATAACCGGGATTCTACATTTCTTAATGCAGGTCCAACCATTTTCCTGTCTAGATTATGACAGGCAGCACAATTTGTATTAAATAAAGCTTTTCCCGCTATCGGGTCACCAGCATCTTGTGCTGAAAGTGATGATGAAAATA
>CAJIBV010000008.1_pt1 | contig 31696 bp, 20 predicted proteins | sample 9199431 | NCBI WGS metagenome assembly CAJIBV01 (sample SAMEA7708314, study PRJEB35096) | sediment metagenome | biome: marine neritic benthic zone biome [ENVO:01000025]; feature: sediment [ENVO:00002007]; material: shallow marine sediment [ENVO:03000034] sea grass bed [ENVO_01000059] ...
ATGGCTGATGTGAATAATGATGGTTATCTCGATATATATGTAAGCAGAAATGGTATTTCTGCAAAACTTGAAGACCGTAGAAATCAATTATATATCAATAATCAAGACCTAACCTTTACAGAATCTGCAATGAAATATGGTCTCGCCGATGTTGGTTTTTCTACTCAAGCCGTTTTTTTCGATATGGATAATGATGGGGATCTGGACATGTACCAGGTAAATCAGCTCGCTGACAAGAAATTATTACTTATTAATAAAATTCCTCGAGAACAGTTTAAATACTTTAGAGATAGACTGTATAGAAATGATAACGGTAAATTCAAAGATGTATCTGATGAGGTGGGTATTTCAAGAAATGTGGCTTACGGTTTAAGTGTTAATGGTACAGATTTCAATAACGACTGATGGACAGGCCTATATGTAGCTAATGATTACGCTGAACCTGACTTCATGTATTATAATAATGGGGATGGGACCTTTCGAAATGTGATTGATGATGAATTAAAACATATTACCCAGCTTAGTATGGGTTCTGATACAGGTGATGTCAATAATGATGGCTTAATGGATTTGATAACAACTGATATGACTCCGGAAGATCATTATCGTTCTAAAACTAATATGGCCTCTATGAGTAACGAAGCATTTAATACAATGGTAGAAGCTGGAGCACATTATCAATACATGACAAATGCCTTACAAATCAATACAGGGTTAGGTAGTTTTTCTGATGTAGCAAATTTGGCTGGAATATCATTTACAGATTGGAGTTGGGCAAGCCTTTTAGTAGATCTTGATAATGATGGCTGGAAAGATATAGTCGTTTCCAACGGAATTAAAAAAGATGTGGATAATAGTGATTATAGGACTATTGTTGCAAGTCTAGATAAAAATGTATCCCCTGAAGAATTATTTCAGATCAGTAAGAATACACCTTCTCAACCCATAGCTAACTATGCATTTAGGAATTTGGGGAATTTGGAATTTGAAAAAATGACAAAGGATTGGGGCTTTGATACACCAAGTTTTTCCAGTGGGATGGCCTATGGTGATCTGGACAATGATGGTGATTTAGATGTCGTAACAAATAATATCGATTCTCCTGCATTTATTTATGAAAATAAGGCTACAGGAAATTTTCTGAAAATTGAATTAGAAGGAACTGAACAAAACAAATTTGGTTTTGGGGCAAAAGCTGTCATCCATCATAATGGTAAAATGCAGGTTGCTGAAAATAATGTAACTCGTGGCTTTATTTCTTCGGTTGAACCAGGTTTATTCTTCGGACTAGGCAAAGATGTTGAATTAGAAAAAGTAGAAGTTATTTGGCCTGATGGCAAGGTTAATGTTTTTAAAGATATTAAAGCCAATAGAGTGCTTACAGCTAATTATTCTAAATCAAAAATAAAAGTAAAAGAAGACAAAGAAGTTAAAACATTAATATCTAACCTAAATAAAACCGATTTAGGAATAGACTATAAGCATATTGAAAATAGATTTGATGAGTATAAAGAAGAAATTCTATTACCTCATAATGTATCACAAAACGGTCCTTTTATAGCTGTAGCAGATGTTAATGGTGACCAACTAGAAGATGTGTTTATAGGAGGTGCTTCCGGGTTTAGCGGTTCATTGTATTTACAAAAAGACAACGAGAAATTCGTAAAGAGTTCAATTCAACCATGGGAACAGGATAAGGACTCGGAAGATCTGGGTTGTTTGTTTCTGGATGTTGACGGCGATAATGACATGGATCTGTATGTATCCAGTGGTGGGGCAGAATTTAAAGAAGGTAATATAAATCTAAAAGATAGATTGTACATAAATGATGGTACCGGAAAATTTGTTAAAAAAGATAAAGCACTTCCTAATATTTATACAAGTTCTCAATGTGTAGAGGCATCTGATATAGATAATGATGGTGATCTGGACCTATTTGTTGGCACAAGACTCATACCTGGAAAATATTCGTTTCCAGCTTCCAGTTATATTTTAGTAAACGAAAATGGAATTTTCAAAAAAGCATCAAATGAAATGGCGCCTGATCTTATTAACATTGGTATGGTCACAGACGCCGCTTTTACTGATATTGACGGGGATAATGACGATGATCTGATGATAGTTGGTGAATGGATGGAAATTATGGTACTAAAGAATGAACAGGGAAAATTCGTTAATACATCGGAAGAATATGGACTTGAGGGTACAAGAGGGATCTGGTGGTCTGTAACTGCAAGAGATCTGGATAACGACGGGGATGATGATTATATATTAGGAAACCTAGGTAAGAACAATAAATTTAAAGCATCTGAAGAACATCCTTTTAAGGTTTATGCCAATGATTTTGATAATAATGGTACTAACGATATAGTTTTAGCCAAATATTATAAAGATGATTATGTTCCAGTGAGAGGGCGAGAATGCACGAGCCAGCAAATGCCTTACGTAGCAGAAAAATTCAAGGATTATCATAGTTTTGCCTCATCAAAATTGTTAGACATACTTCCAGAGGAAAAAGTTGATGATGCTGTAATTTATGAAATCAAGAATTTCGAAAGTATTATATTGATCAATGAAGATCGGCAGCTCATAAGAAAACCACTACCTAATGAAGTGCAGGTTTCACCACTAAAATCTTCTTTGGTATTTGATGCCAATAAAGATGGAAATATGGACATAGTAACCGTCGGAAATCATTATGGAGTAGAAGTGGAAACAACACGTTATGATGCAGGGTTTGGAGCTATACTGTTGGGGGATGGGAAAAATAATTTTAAATTTATTCCACCGCAGCAAAGTGGTTTTTACACGCCTCATGACAGTAGAGATATTAAAAAAATTAAACTCAATAACAAGGGCCTTTTTATAGTAACAAATAACAATTCTAATCCATCCCTTTTTAGTTTAGAATAGAGATTATATTACTAAAAATAATAAATAGAATAACTGAAAACTGAATTACTACATTATTTAATTTAATTAATTTATTTACAATAATAATCTGATTTTAAGCTGTTTTATTATCATAAATTGATGAATCCTTGGGGTTTTACAGCTTGTTTTAGTGAATTAACACCTATACAAAAACACAACATAAGGGTTATTTTAAATTTAATTGTTTAGTTAATAATTTAAATTCTTCTCAACTATACTAGGGGTTTAGTGAATATTATTCAGAATTTTCTGTATTAATTTAAATTGTATTCAATATCAGTAGTCTAATTTTATTTAATATTTCAAAATATTTTTTGTATCATTAGTATTCGCAAAATAGTTACTATTAATCTTAAACAACATTAAATTATGAAAAAAATTACTTTGCTGCTTTTTGTCTTGGGGGTGTCATTAGGCTATTCTCAAACAGATGTTATTGAAAACTTTGATGGAGCGGCACCTGGGTTAGCTCCAGATAATGGTGAGTGTACGCCTATTGGACTTGCAATAGGAACGACACAATCAACGGATGCTAACTCGTTGGAAATTATTGCACAAGCTGCTGGAAACCCTTGGCAAGGCGCACAGGTTATTCCTCAAAGCAATATGATGGCACTAACTACTAATTTGAATATGACAGTCGATGTATATTCTGATGTGCCTGCTGGAGTATTAGCGAAGGTAACTAATGGTACCGGACCTGATTCTGCTGCTCCCGCTAGTCATGGTGGGACAGGATGGGAAACATTAAGTTATGATTTTTCAGTTGGGGCTGACAACACGGCAGCAGCCAATGGGATATATTCAGTAATCAGATTCTATCCTTTGTGGGGTACTGGTGGATACTCTGGTCAGGGAACTGCTGGGTGTGTGTCAAATGCACCTATTACGATATATGTTGATAATATAATTGGTACATTTCCTCCAATGCCAACATGTGATGATGGCATAAAGAATGGTAATGAAACGGGTATTGATTGTGGTGGTCCAGATTGTGATGCATGTCTAACACCCGTAATCTTAGAAAACTTTGAAGGAACAGCACCGACAATTACTACTGATTGGGGTTTAAAAAGTGCTACAATAACCACAGATCCGGCAGCAAGAGCGGGTGGAGATGTATTGGAAATTGTTAGCGGAGCTGCTGGAGAGTCATGGCAATCGGCTAATCTACTAATTCAAAATAATAAAATTGATCTATCAACTCCTGATACAACTGTTTCGGTAGATGTTTATTCTACAACTGCTACTAGTGTGTTAGCTCAAGTGGTTGATGCTAGTGCTACGACTTCTGCTACAGATTCTGCACATGGCGGTACAGGTTGGGAAACGCTTGTTTTTGATTTCTCTGACCCAAAAAATAGTACTGGTGCGGCAGATGGACAATATGGTGAAATTCAGTTTTTCCCAAATTGGGTTGGCAATGGAGCTGGGAACAACACGACCGACCCAAATTGGGATGATCCTGTTGAAGATTTTACGATTTACGTAGATGATATTACAGCGGTTCCTGCAATGGCCTTGAGCAGTGCTGACTTTAATTTCGCTCAATTCACAGCATCCCCGAATCCAACATCAAACAAATGGAACATCAAGACCAATGGTCAGACTATTGAATCCGTTCAAATGTTTGATATATTAGGTAAGCAAGTTATGACTCTAGAGCCAAGATCTAATGAGGTTTCAATAGATGCTAGTGTATTACCAAAAGGTTTATATTTTGCTAAAATGACCACAGAAGTAGGTTCTAACAGCATAAAACTCATTAAAAATTAATAGCATTTTTATATAACTTATAAAAAGAGCGTATTTTAAAAAGTGCGCTCTTTTTTTATATCTTTATTTGATGATTACCTTAAAACAACTTGCAGAGCAATTAAATGTATCGGTTTCCACGGTCTCAAAAGCTTTAAATGATAGCAGTGAGATCAGTGAGGAAACGATTGCGAGGGTAAAAGAGTTAGCACAACATCATAATTATCAACCTAACCGAATTGCCCAAAGTCTGCAAAAAAATGCTACAAAAACTATTGGTGTTATTATACCAAATATCCTGAATCGTTTCTTTGCTAAAGTTCTGGTTGGTATCGAAAAGGAAGCCAATAGATTAGGTTATAATATTATTACCTGCATAACCAATGAAACCTTGAATAAAGAAAAAGAGAGCTTAAAATTATTGTCCAACGGTAGTGTAGATGGATTCATTTTAGCCGCATCTGAAGAAACACAAGTATCATCAGAATATGGCCATATTGAAACGCTGCAGAAAAATGATTTTCCTGTGGTCATGTTCGATAGAGTACTGGATACAATTAATTGTGATAAAGTCGTGATAGATGACTCCGATGCCATGAAGAGAGCTACAGATCATTTAATTGCAAAGGATAAAAAAAACATCGCCTTTATAAGTAATATTGATGATCTGAATGTTGGAAAATCCAGAAAGCAAGCATTTAAGGAAACAATCCTTAAAAAATTTAAAACCGTTGATGAATCCCTGATCCTCACCATATCCAGAAAAGAAAACAGCCAGGATAAAATTAAATGGTTTTTTAAGTCAAACCCCAAAATAGACGGAGTTGTATCTGCTGATAATACATCCGGAACCATTGCACTGAATGTCGCTAATGATCTGGGTTATAAAATTCCTTCAGAATTATCTGTAATTGGTTTTGCTGATGAAGCTATTTCTAACTTATCGGTTCCACGATTATCTTATATTAGTCAGAATGCGAAGCAAATTGGAATTAACGCCATTAATTTGCTGGTAGAAAGATTAAACAGTAAGGAAGAAGAAAAAGAATTTATTACCAAGGTAGTCCCGTTTAAAATTAAAAATCAGGAGTCTATATAACAAAAAAAGCTACATGAAGTAGCTTTTTTTGTCAATTCTAAGAAGACTTACTTACCAAGCATTAGTAATTCATTACATACTACTTCAGTTACATATCGTTTATCACCTTCTTTGGTTTCGTAAGAACGGTTCGTCAATTTTCCTTCGATGGCTACTTCCTTTCCTTTAGTGACATACTTTTCAACTATCTCGGCTGTTTTCCCCCATGCCACGATATTATGCCATTGGGTATCAGTTACTTTTTCGCCTTTGGCATTTTTGTAATTCTCATTGGTTGCAATGGAAAATTTAGCAAGTGTTTTTCCCGATTCTAAATTGATGATCTCCGGATTATTACCTAAGTTACCAATCAACTGTACTTTGTTTCTAAGCGTGTTCATAATTTTAATTTTTAATGCCTGCCATACGCAGACTGGTTAAACAGTTAATACTATCGAGTTCCTATGTTTCGACACTGCAAATATGAAACAGCTTCCAAATTTTATTCGGTTGTAAAGCACTTAATTTCGTTTGTAATCATTTGTAGTCGTTTGTAAATGTTTATTTATTAAATCGAAAATTGTAAATTTGTCAGTAATGATAAGACTTTTAAGCTATATCTACCCCATCACAAAAAAAGTAGAATCTGAATTTAGCGGGACTTTAGAAATCACCTGGCACAACGGAAAAAAACATTTAAATACTAAAAATGCCAATTATTCTTATGGATCTTTGCAGACCATTTTAAAGATTGGTCTTCAAAAAATCGATCTTGCAAACTGCAATAAAATACTTGTTTTAGGTCTGGGAGCCGGAAGTGTCGTTGACACTTTATTAAACGATCTCGAATATAAAAACCATATTACGGCTATAGATTTTGATCCGGTAATTATAGACATTGCGAAAAACGAATTTAATCTATCCGAATCTAAACATCTAAACATAATTTGCGAGGATGCCATTCATTTCATGAAACAAAACAAGGAATTATTTGATTTGATAATTGTCGACCTTTTTGTAGATACAGAAGTTCCTGTAACTTTTTTAAACAAATCGTTCTGGATAGATATAATCAGAAGCAATTCCAACAGAGGAAGTGTTTTATTTAACGCATCCTTGCATTCAAAAAATAAACAAAAGATCTCGGAAATTAAATCCTTATTAGCGGCTAAAAATTATCGGACAGAGCTATTAAAAAAAGTGAACGGTACAAATACCCTGTTAATTGCTAAAGCAAACAATTGAATGTAGTCATTTGTAATCGTATAATTTGTATATTGTATGTCTCATGGAATACACACTTGACAAAGCTTTAGAGATATTAAAACAGACCCCTAAAACGTTGCAATTGTTTTTAGGCAATCTGTCTAAGGATTGGATTTATTGTGATGAAGGGAAAAATACCTGGAGTCCATTTGATATAGTTGGTCATCTTATTCATGGAGAAAGAACAGACTGGATTCAAAGAACAAAAATAATCTTATCCGACAGCGATATTAAAACTTTTGAACCTTTCAATAGGTACGCCCAATTTAAAGTGTCTGAAAACAAAACAATTCATCAGTTATTAATAGAATTTTCTGAATTAAGAGAACAAAATATTAGAATCCTAAAAGAATTAAATGTAACTAATGAACAACTACGGCTTAAAGGGATGCATCCGGAATTAGGAGAAGTTACATTAAAAGAGTTATTAGCTTGTTGGGTCACACACGATTTGGGTCACATCGCTCAAATAGCACGAGTAATGGCTAAACAATATAAAGATCAAGTAGGGCCATGGACTGCCTATATACCGATTTTAAATAAATGAATATCATGAAACATATTTCTTTTTTAGTAATTTTTCTTTCGATTACAATTTGTAAAAGTCAAGAAAACACCTTAAAATTTATCGAAGGATCCAAATCTCCAAAAGCTACTTTAACTGATGTATCATGGATTCAAGGCCACTGGAGAGGTGAAGCATTTGGAGGAATTACAGAAGAAATATGGAGCCCTCCACTTGGAGATTCAATGATGTTCTCATTTAAACTTGTTGTAGACGACAAAGTTCAGTTTTACGAAGCTGGAGGAATAAGGGAAGTTGATGGTACCCTTCGGCTACAGTTTAAACACTTTCATAATGACTTTAAAGGTTGGGAGGAAAAAGATGAAATCATGGACTATAAATTGGTTAAAATAGAAAACGACAAAGTCTATTTTGATGAATTTACCTTTGAAAAAATTAATGAGAATGAAATAAATATTTATGTTGTAATTGATCAGGGTGATGGTAACATAGATGAAGTCAAGTTTAATTATAATAAACAGTAATGCAGTTTTACCTGGAAACAGACCGTCTGATTATGAGAGATGTATTAGAAACCGATGTTGATGGCATGTTTGAACTGGATTCTAATCCCTTAGTGCATAAATATTTAGGCAACAATCCGATTAAAACTAAAGACAAAGCAGAAAAAATCATTCAGTTTATTCAAAAACAATATAAAGAACTTGGAATTGGCAGATTTGCAGCCATTGAAAAATCTACCGGTGAATTTATTGGATGGTCCGGATTAAAGTTTAATACCGGAGATAAAGAAGCCTTAAACGGTAGAACCGATTTCTATGATGTTGGATACCGATTCATCCCCCGTTATTGGGGAAAAGGCTACGCCACAGAATCTTCATTGGCTATCCTAGATTTTGGATTCAATAAGTTAAATATAGATACCATCTGTGGTGCTGCTGAAAAAGATAATATGGCATCCAATAAAATTCTACAAAATATCGGGTTGAACTTTGTAAATGAATTTATATACGAGCAAGTAGCTTGTAATTGGTACGAACTAAATAATGACGATTATGGAAAAAAAATGTCCTGAATGTGGAGGGAAAATTGTAGGTAGAATCGATAAAAAATTCTGCAGCGATTACTGTCGGAATGCCTACAATAACAGGGTTAACAAAGACAGTAAAAACCTCATTAGAAATATTAATAACAGGTTACGAAAAAACTGGCGTGTATTAGAAGAATTAAATCCACATCAAAAAACAAAAACAACACGTACTAAACTAATCGAAAAAGGATTCGATTTTAATTATTTTACAAGTACCTACACCACTAAAGCCGGAACCATATACTATTTTGTATATGATCAAGGATATTTGCCTTTAGAAAATGATTATTTTGCTTTAGTAAAACGCGAAAGCTGATTTATTTCCAGGTCTGGCCTTTCATTTTCATAGCGGCTTTAAGCACGTCCTTTTGGCTTATTTGTCCGACTAATTTCCCATTCTCCACTATCGGAAAACGCCTATGCTTAGATTGTAGAAATTTTGCAGCCGCATCAAACACATTCATATTACCATCTATTGTATCGACATTTTTGGCCATATGTTTTTCTATGGTATCAGTATTCATTGGCATATTGTAATACCGGCTTTCACTTATTTGTTTCACACAGTCACCTTCTGAAATGATACCAATTAATTCATTTTTTTCATTTACAACTGGCCCACCTGATATTCTATACTTTATTAATTTATCCATAACATCTTCTATAGATTGATCTTTAGAAAATGTAATTAAGTCTCTTGTCATATAATCACTTACCTTAATAGGTATGTCCTCTGTTGCTTTTTGTTGAGCTTTCCTAGCTCCTTGAAAACTTTTTATCCCCATGATTTCTGCCTTTTGATTTTACTAAATATAAACAAATTAAATTGGATTTTCCAAAATTTGTTAAATACCTTAATAAAGATTTAACCATAAAACATGATTTTTATTGATAATTCAATAATTTTTTAATTAAAAATTAACTTTGATTATTAATAAATAAAAAAGCAGCCAAATGGCTGCTTTTTAAATTCCGTATCATTCTAAAAATTACCAGATCTTAACTCGCTCTTCCGGTGGTAAAAACATGCTATCAGATTCTGTTATATCGAATGCTTCATAGAACTCATCTATGTTTAATAATGGTTGCACGGCTCTGTTCATTCCAGGAGAATGAGGATCTGTTTTAATTTGGTTTCTTAAAGCTTCTTCTCTACTCTTGGTTCGCCATACCGTTGCCCAAGACATAAAAAATCTTTGCTCTGCTGTAAATCCGTCAATATCATCAGGTCTTCCGTTCTTCTCAAAACTAATTTGTAATGCATCGTAGGCGGCATTCACGCCTCCAAGATCACCAATATTTTCTCCCAGTGTGAATTTACCGTTTATAAATACTTCTGGCAAAACTTCTAATTTGTCATATTGATCGGCCAATTTAGCTCCTAAAGTCTCGAACTGTTTAAGATCTTCGTCCGTCCACCAGTTATTCAAGTTTCCATCTTTGTCAAAACGCGATCCGGAGTCATCGAAACTATGTGAGATCTCATGACCTATTACAGCTCCAATCCCACCATAATTAACGGCATCATCTGCAGTGTAGTTGTAAAATGGTGGTTGCAATATTGCTGCAGGAAAAACAATTTCGTTATAGGAGGGATTAAAATATGCATTTACAACCTGAGGAGCCATAAACCACTCACTTTTATCTACGTCTTTACCTAATTTTTCAAGATCATCTTTAAAATTCCATTTCCTCGCATTAGCGATATTCTGTACATAGGATCCTCCTTCTTCAACACTTTTTATTTCTAAAGAAGAATAATCTTTCCATTTGTCTGGATAGGCAATTTTAATTTTTGTAGCTAATAATTTTTCAATTGCCCTTTTCTTAGTGTCCTCACTCATCCAATCCAATGCATTAATCCTTTTTTCATACGCTTTTATAACGTTTTGAATCATTTCTTCCGCTCTGGCTTTTGCTTCTGGTGGGAACTTTTTGTCAACATACAATTTGCCCAATGCCTCTCCAATTGTTCTATTTATTGTTTGTAGAGCTCTTTCTTCCTTTGGTCTTTGTTCTTTAGCACCTCTTAAAGTCTTACTATAGAATTCCCAATTAGCCTTTTCCAACTCATCCGTCAAATATCCAGCCGACCTGTTGAATGCTGACCAACGCAGAAAAGCCTTCCAGTCAGAAACATTATTTTCTGCAAAAATCCCTTGCAGAGCATTCATATATTTAGGCTCTGTGACTATGACAGTATCAATAGACTTAACCCCTATTCCTTTTAAGTAGTTATCCCAGTTAATCGCTGGCACCATGGCTTGCAAATCACTAACAGATCTTGGGTTGTATCTTTTACGCGCATCTCTTCTTTCTACTTTATCCATTCTAGGTTCCGCTAAACGAGTCTCAAAAGCTAAAACTTGTTTTGCCTGTGTATTAGCCTCCTCCTTAGAATCACCTAGATATTGGAGCATTTTGGTGATGTGATCGACATATTTTTGTCTTTTATCTTTCGAATCATCATCATCTTTTACATAATAATCCCTGTCTGGCAAGCCCAGACGTCCCGCACTTAAATATCCTGCATTGATATTACTGTTCTTTCTATCAGCTCCTACACTAAATCGAAAAAATCCAGTGCCACCTGTTGGTTCCATTTCAATTAAAAATGCCTGCAATTGATCAATATTTTTTATCGTATTAATTTTATCTAAAATTGGTTCTATTGGTTTGATTCCTTGTTCATTTCTTGACTCACTATCCATAATGGTTTGAAACAAATGAACAGCTTTTTCCTGATCTGATCCTGGAAGCACTTCTATGGTCTGCAAGTCCTTATTATCCGACATTGCCGATTTAAGTATCGCTAATGCATCTTCATCGGTTTTCTGTCGAAGCTCATCAAAGCTTCCCCAACGCGTTCGATCGTCAGGAATTTCGGTGGTTTCTAACCATTTACCATTAACGTGTTTAAAAAAGTCTTCGTTAGGTTTGACCGTATTGTCCATAAATTCGAGATTGATTCCTGGTGTTTCTTCTAACAAAACAGTTTCTTTGTTGTCTTTTTTACATGAATAGATGCTCGTAAACAATGCCAATACAAATAAAAAAGAGATGTTTTTGATTGCTTTCATTTTATTTATTTTATAATGCCTCGAAGATAATTATTTACTCATATTTTATAACGTAAATAGTCTTACATTAACAATTAATTAAGACAAAAAAAGCGTATTTAACTAAATACGCTTTTTCCTATAATCTTTTAAAAATTTTCAATCAGTTTAGCAGTAACTTTCTTGTCGCAGATTGATTTTTGGATTCAATATTTATGAAATACATTCCTGGGGAATATGATGACATATCTAACTGGTAAGAATTTCTTGAAACTTTTTTCTTGTTAATTATCCTTTTTCCTGTTATATCAAATACAGCAAACTCAAATTCATTATTATTCTTTAATTCGATATTAAAGATATTCTTCGAAGGATTTGGATAGATTTTAAAACCATCTACACTAAAATCATATACTCCCAATGTTCCTGATAAAGTCAAATTATCCAAAATAACACCTTCCTGATTTACAGATTGATCAGAATGAAATACAAATCGGAAAGTTACACTTGACTCTCCTTCGAATGCTGACAGATCATAACTGTATTCTTGTAAAGTAGCATTAGTACCTGTCCATTGTGCCCCTGGACAATTGAGACAATTTGAACCAGGTAGGGTATTACTGTTGTACCAATTCGGATCTGATGATGTTCCCAATACAATCCAATTATTACCTCCATCTGTTGAATACTCAACATATAGAATATCCCAATCCAATTCAAGATCAAAAGCCAGATCAAATTTTATGGTTGGTGATGTAATATTGGTGAAATCATAACATTCACTATACAAATAACTCTTAATGTTATCTGCATGGTTGCCTCCAAGTTCAGTCCCATATACATTGTTTCCAGATGAATTTAAAACAGATCCTGTCGCAACACCTCTGGTCCAGTAATTGCCACATAATCCTTCATCGAATACAATGAGTTCATCAGAAACAGTTTCAAAATCATTAACAATATTATAGGATCCTATTTCATTTGCGTAAAATTTAGCGTTAGATACATTATTGGATGCATAACTATCGTTACTAAATGTTGAAGTAATATTTAAAGCGTGATATCCAGTAGTTAAAACCAATGTAGGAATATCTATAAGTGTAGTTGCACCAGAAATAAGGTTTCCGCTCCAATTAACATTATCTGGGTTCCCGTCCAGGATGTAATCAACCTGAATACTATTAATAGTATTAGTCCCTAAATTCTTAACTTCTACCTGAACAGAATCTAAATTACCACATGCAATTGTATTTGTTATACCTTGAATCGATTCTAAACTCAATTCATCATTTAGCACTTCTACATCTACGTCCGATTGCCATATTCCTCTCCCATAGGTCGCGGCCGTAATATTGGAATCATTATAGTTTATTTCAAGATCGGTTACAGAAACATTTGGCAAACCATTATCAAAAGCTTCCCAATCACCACTTGTATCATCATATCTGTATACACCCAAACTGGTTCCCAGGAACAACGGATTCTGGCTGTGAAAATCCTGATGTTTAATTATATTCTTTGTTACGGATGGCAAAGTTCCTGTGATGTCTGTAAAATTCAGTCCTCCATCGATGGATTTATATACTTTCCCGTTCGACGTTCCTGATGTTGTTACATAAACTATATCACTGTTTGAGTTATTAACTTCAATAGATGTTATATTCGAAGAGAATGTTTCAACACTAGAAAATGAAACACCTTTATCCGTACTTTTTCGTAAACTATTATTTATTGCAACATAAATATTATCCGGATCTATATCATCGATCTCTAAGAAATCGATATTAGAACCAAAACTGGGAGACACTGCTTGAAAAGATCCACAAAGTTTATACAAACTGCTGTATCCCGCATATATTTCACCTTCTTTATTTGCAACCAATGGAGTAACCCAATTACCAGTTTCCGGTCCGCTTACAGAGGCAGTAACACTGGCTCCGGCATCATCTGAAATATAAAGCCCCCCTCCCTGCTGGATAAATCCATAATACATATTCTCATTATTTGGGTCGATAGCTGTATCCATTCCGTCGGCTCCATAATAATTCTGCCACTGATTGTTATTTAGGCCATAGCCTCCATTATCCTGAAGTCCTCCAACCATTTTATCGGAAGTTTGTTTTGCAACAGCAATTTTATAGAACTGACCTATTTGCATTCCGGCTGTCAGATCGGAAAAATTAGTCCCTCCATTACTCGATTTATAAAACCCACCGTCTGTTCCTGCAAACAATTGTCCATTATAAAAACGTAATAAATGAATATCAGCATGAGTATAAGACGGTTGTGTAGGTGAGCTCCAGTTGTTTATTTTAGTCATCGTTGTACCGCCATTTGTAGATTTCCAAACATTGAGAACTCCAGTATATATTTCGTTTTCATCAAGATCGGAAACAGCAAGAGCCATATCATACCATGCCTGTGGACTTTCAAAAATATCACCAACAGTTCCGGAAGTTGCCATCGTAGTAAAACTTGATCCTGAATCGGTTGACTTATAGATACCTTGAAATCCATTTCCTGAATCGGCACTAAGAACATAAACCACATTAGCATTCGCCGGTGTCACATCAATAACAAGTCTGCTTGACGTAATAGGCAATCCTGTGCTTAAACTTGTAAAAGTATTCCCTCCATCTGTAGAGATATAAAATGTGTTGGAAGAAACAGCATAGATAGTATTTGGATCTCCTGGTTTTATTTTAATATCTCTAATGTTGCCAGATAAATTATTTGCCCAAGTTGCACCAAAATCAATTGATTTATAAACACCGTTGCTGGTTGCTACCCATAATATATTTGACAAAGTAGGATGAACATAAATGTCATTCATATCGTAAGGTGAATTCGAAGGATTTAACCCTGTTGGATTCCACGAAGCACCTCCATCAATTGATTTAAATACACCAACACTATAGCTATCGTTATTGTCATCATCACCTGTTGCTATGTATATTATATTTGAGTTTGAATAATCTATTGCAATTCCAGATACACCTATTTGAGGAAGATCATCAGTAAGAACAGACCAGGAGTTGCCACTATCAGTAGACTTCCATATGCCACCAGCAGGTGCACCGGAATAATAAGTTGTCGAATTATTGGGATCAACGATTATTGAATTGACCCGACCCTGACCTGATGACCAGGAACCTGTATTTACGTGGGAAAAAGGGCCAACTGGTAACCAATTACTATTATCTGCAAGGGTTCGCTGTACATTCTCTTGTTGTTTTTTATCTAACCAGGTATTCCATAGTTCCTGCTTGGTTGGTAGTGTACCATCCTCTTTAACAAAGTTTTTCCAGAAATTTTCCCATCTTTTAAATGGCTTGTATCCACTACCCTTTTCTTTGGGATCCCGCGTCTCCCAATAGGTGTTAAATGCGCTTACAATTTCCTGAAATTTAAGTTCTGAATTTGATAATCTCTGGTTTGAAACTAAAGTTTGCATCCAGGGTGCTGACTCGTTGAATTGTGCATTCAATAAGGAGGATGAAAAAACTGCAACTAAGAGTATTAGATGTTTCATAAGTAGGTATTTGGATACTCAAATGTAATAATTTTTTTAAAACTAGATTAAAACATTAATTATTTTAAGTAGTTCTTGTAAGAAAAGTATTTATATGAGGACTCTAATTAGGCTTGGAAACATTTTGCGAATCTCTTTCAAATTTTTTGTTGATCTGATAATTTAAATTAGAAAAGGATTCAAGAAGGTCTTTTAAGGCTTTTTGTATGTCGTCTAGGTTTGATGTAGACATATTTATCACATTATTCAACTTAAGATACATAGTTTTAACAATCAATATCCTGGCCTGAATAGATTCTTCATTTAAATGTAAGGGTAAAGTGTTTGTGAATTCACTCATTAATGTTTCTACGATTTTTTTATCTGTTCTAAAATGACTTAAATCTCCTTTTTTTAATTCTCCCATTATATTCTCCATTTCGTAATACTTCAACCAATTCAACTGTTTTTCAGATTGAGGATCCAAAACAAACTCGGTGAAATTAATCTTTTGGATATCAATTTTAGAAACGACCATAGAATCCGCACTACTTTGGGCATTTTCAGTCTCCTGAGTTGTATTCTTCTTACAACTCCAAAAAAAACAAACCAGCAATAATAGAATTATTCTTGACATTTATAATGCTTTGATACAAATATATCATTAATGAAATGTTTGCAAATGGATTAAGAATAAAATTTTAGAAAGAGTGATTAAATATTGATCAAGTCTATCATTAAATCACATAAAACTTACTACTTTTATCAGGACTTTTTAAACTTTTAATTATAGATGAATCCTAAGGTATTAATAATTGGAGCAAGTGGTCAAATTGGATCAGAATTAACCACAGCGCTTAGAGAGATTTATGGTAAAAATTCTGTCCTTGCTGCAGATATTAAAGAAGGTTCTAAAGAACTTTTAAATTCCGGACCATTCATAAAAATTGATGCTACACATAAGGATGAATTAGAAAAATGCATCGAATTTCATAAAGTCACAGACGTCTACCTAATGGCAGCATTACTGTCGGCAACTGCCGAAAAACATCCTGATCTGGCTTGGAATTTAAATATGAAATCCCTTTCACATATTTTGGAACTGGCAAGAGAGAAAAAAATTAAAAAAATATTTTGGCCAAGTTCTATTGCTGTTTTTGGTCCAACCACGCCTAAAAAAAATACACCTCAACGAACTATAATGGAACCCAATACAGTTTATGGCATAACAAAACTTGCTGGTGAGCGTTGGTGTGAATATTTTTTTAATAAATATGGTGTAGATGTAAGAAGTGTACGATATCCTGGGGTCATAAGTTATAAAACACCACCTGGAGGGGGAACCACAGATTACGCAATAGATATTTTTCATAAAGCTGTTAAAAACAAACCCTATAAATGTTTTTTAAAAGAAGATGTCGAATTGCCTATGATGTTCATGGATGATGCCATTAGAGCTTCCATTGAAATAATGAAAGTAAAGAAAGAAGATATTAAAATTAGGTCTTCATATAATTTGGCAGCCATAAGCTTCAGCCCAAAAGAAATAGCTCAATCTATAGAACAACATTTACCTGAATTTAAGATTAGCTATGAACCTGATTTCAGACAGGAAATAGCAGAAAGCTGGCCGAATAGCATTGATGATTCTGAAGCCCGAAAAGACTGGAATTGGGAACATAAGTTTAGCCTTGACGATCTTACTAAAGTTATGTTAAAGAATTTAATGGAATAATATTATAAGCGTTAAACAAAAAGTTACTTTGTTGAATTTCTTATAATCAGTTCTGTTGGTAATTCGATAGTTCTATGTCTGATCCTTAAATTATTCTTTCTGGACATTATTTCTTCGTATAGCAGGTTGAAGGCCTGTATACCCATTTTGTAGCCGGGTTGATCCACTGTGGATAATGTCGGAGAGGTCATTTTAGTTAATAACCAGTTACTAAACCCAATTACAGATATTTCTTCAGGAATACTCACTTCAGCATCCAAAAGTCCTTTTAATACGCCTGCCGCTAATAGATCGGTAAAAGCAAAAACACCGTCGATCTCCTTATTTTTTATTATATCTCCTGCAATCTTTTCACCATCTTCAAAAGTCAGATCTTTGGATTCAAACACAATAGATTTATCAAACGGAATATGATATTCTTTTAAAGCATTTTTATACCCTTGAAACCTGTCTATCGTTGTTTGAGGTTTTAACGGCCCTCGTATATGTGCAACCTTTTTACAACCTACATTTTTTATCAGAAATTTCGTAGCATTATATGCTGCTTTTTTATCATCTATTACCACTTTATGGCAATCTATTGATTTCGAAATCTTGTCGTAAAGTACAATTGGATGATCTTGATTAATAATATCAATTATGTGATTGTATTTTATCGTATTATCTGCTAATGAAATCAATAGTCCATCGACATTTCTTTTTAATAACAGATCCAGGTGCTTCTTTTCGGTCTCATAAGACTCTGCCGATTCCAAAACAATAACCAAATATCCTTTTCTCTCAGCGGCTTCTGTAACACCTAAAATAATATTGGCAAAAAAATGATGAACCACTTGCGGAATGATCAAGCCTATTATTTTAGATTCCTGATTTCTTAAATTCTGAGCAAAAGAATTGGGTTTATAATTTAATTCCTTCACCAAAGTTCTAACTCTTTTTTTGGTGATGTCACTTATATCTGGATAATCCTTAAGTGCCTTGGAAACCGTTCCGACAGATAAGTTCAGGTTCTCTGCTAATTGCTTTAAAGTCGTCTTACTCATTACATAGGGTTTATCAAATTCTCAAAAAACACATATTTTTCTGTAAAAACATTAAATAAAATTTAATTAAATGTAAAATTGATTGTTTGTTTAACGATATAATTACAATAATACAAATAAATAATATCACCGAAAACGATTTCGGTGCTTTATATTAACATTATATTCACATTTTTTTTTATATGTAGAAAAAAAATTTAATTTGCCAGCTATTAGAATTCAGTCTGAGCTATTCTTTGTTCACTGAATTTAGCAAAATAGTTACTAATCAAACTGAAACATTTTTAAACTATGAAGATCAAATTACTCAAAAATTTAATTCTTCCATTTGCTTTGCTTTTTGGAGGTTTTATTTACGCCCAGACAGTTACTGGTACAGTTTCCGATACTTCCGGTCCAGTGCCAGGAGTTAACATTATTGTACAAGGAACTACTACAGGTACACAATCTGATTTCGATGGAAATTATTCATTGGATGTTGGTTCTGATGACGCTGTACTTGTTTTTAGCTTTATTGGCTATGCAACACAAACAATTCCGGTAAACGGACAGTCTGTCATTAATGTAACCTTGGCAGAAGATGCAGCCCAGTTAGATGAGGTTGTTGTTGTTGGATACGGTAGTACAACAAGAAAAGAGGTAACAACAGCTGTTACAAGTGTTAGTACCGAAGATTTCAACCAAGGTCAGATAAATGAACCAACACAATTACTACAAGGTAAGGTTGCTGGTTTAACAGCCTATAATAAAGGTGGTGACCCTAATACGAATGCAACTATTCGTTTAAGAGGTATCTCTACCATTGGAGGTAGTGCAGAACCGCTTATTATCATTGATGGTAATCCAGGAGGAGCTCTAAGTGCTGTTGATCCTAATGATATTGAAAATATCACTGTACTTAAAGATGGGTCTGCTGCGGCGATCTATGGTACTCGAGGTTCCAGTGGGGTTATTCTTGTTACGACTAAATCCGGTAAAACTGGACAGGATGCTCGAATTTCTTATAACGGACAATTTGCAACCGCCTCAATTGCAAACCAGGTGGACATTATGAATGCCGGTGAGTTCGTTGCTGCAGGTGGAAATGACTTGGGTAGCGATACAGATTGGATAGATGAGGTAACTCGTACAGCATTCTCACAGATCCATAATATATCTGCTGTAGGAGGTACTGAAAAGTCAACCTATCGTGTATCCGGAAACTTTAGAGATACAGAAGGTATCCTTAATAATACCGGATTCCAACAATTCAATTTTAGAACGAAGTTGTCTACGCGTCTGTTAGATGATAAATTAAAGGTTACTTTTAATGCTGCTTTAACACAACGAGATAGTGACTTTGGCTTTAACGAAGCACTTCGTTATGCTGTTACTTATAACCCTTCTGCTCCAATTTTTGGAGATGATGCGATCTTCCCTTTTAATTCTGAGCAATATGGAGGCTATTTTGAAACGCTTGGGCTATTTGATAGTTTCAACCCGGTTTCAATAATTGAGCAGAATAAGAACTATGGTTCTAGAAGCACACTTCAGTATTCTGTAGATTTTAAATACGATTTTACTGATGAATTATCTGCAAATTTAAATATGTCTAAACAAGACATTAAAAATCAGAACAGAACCTATTATCCTACGACATCTTATTTCAGGGGTAATGCGGTTAGCCCTGTAAGAAGAGGTCGGGCAGATTTTACTACTAATGAATCGAATGTTCAAACACTTGAAGCTTTTGCAACATATAACAAACAGGTAAGCGACAAGCTGGCTTTAAAGGTTACGGCTGGTTATTCCTATCAGGAAAATGATTTTAACCAATATTATCTATCATTAGCAGATTTTCCTCCTGGAGTAGATTTTGATTTCCAGGATCAAATTGAAGCATCTCAGGATCTTTTGGAAGCTGGTCGTGTAGACGTAAATAGTGAAAGAAGAGACGGCGACAAGATCATAGCATTCTTTGGTCGTGTAAATGCAACATTCGATAATGCTATTTATTTTAATGCGTCTTTACGTAGAGAAGGGTCTTCAAGATTTGGTACAGATAATCAATGGGGTACATTTCCGGCGGTTGCTATAGGTGCAGATCTAAACAACTACCTTAACCTTGAAAATGTAAATCTTTTAAAAGCTAGAATTGGTTATGGTGTTACAGGATCGATTCCACCTGAAGTAGGATTATTTGCTACAACTTTTGATGTTGCTAATGGAGCTGACGGAAACAGTAGTTCAGGAACGTCTAACGCAAGTAGAGCTCCAAACCCAGATTTGAAATGGGAAGAAAAGAATGAGTTGAATTTTGGTATCGAATTTGCTAATGACAGATTATCTGCAACTATGGATATCTATACTAGAACAATTGAAGACTTTATCTATTTAGCAGATGTTGATGCCGCTTTATTTAATGGTATTGGTCAACAATATCAAAATGGTGGTGAGTTAAAGACCAATGGTTTTGAATTAACTGCAAATTATGATGCTGTTAAAACGGATAAACTAACCTGGAATACTGGTATCGTTTTCTCTACTTACAAAACGACTTTGGAGAAAAGTACAAGTGGTGACCAGGTAATTGCTAATTTAGGTTCTCCAGGTCAGAACAGTACGAATATGATCTTAGTAAGAGAAGGTGAAGAAGTTGGACAGATATGGGGACCGGTATGGACTGGAGAAGTTGATGCTAATGGTACGCCAATATTAGCAGATGTAAACGGAGATGGTAACTTGGTAACTGACCAGGGTAGTGCATTACAGGATGATGCAGATTTTGAAGTATTAGGTAAAGGACTTCCTGATTTTGAAATTGGTTGGACTAACCAGTTAACATTTGGTAAGTGGGATGTCAATGCATTCTTTAGAGGAGCATTTGGTCATAGCTTGGTAAATACATTCCGTGCTTTCTACGAGCCAAGAATTGGATCTCAGGCATCCTATAACTTCGTGAATACGGAATTGGCTAGTGCTGATATTAAAACAGCTCAGTTTAGTTCTCATTATGTAGAGAAAGCTGATTTCTTTAAATTAGATAACTTGTCTGTAGGTTATAATTTTGATATCGACAACAATTATATCAAAAATATTAGATTGAGTTTAAGTGGACAGAATTTATTCACTATAACTGACTATACTGGGACAGACCCAGAACCTTCGTTACAGGATTTTGGTGCGGCTAGTAACGGTGATTTTGTTAATGCTACAGCGGATGTGCTGGCACCTGGTATAGATAGACGTAACAGTTACTTCTCATCGACTACTATAACTTTAGGAATAAACGTAAACTTTTAAAAAAAAAATATATTATGAATCGATTAATTAAATTTGCTTTTTTCTTTAGTGCAGTGCTTATTTTCGGCTCTTGTACTGATTTGGAAGATACATTAGAGGATACGCTCGTGGATGAGTTCTCTAATGATGGTGTTGACACTGGCGGTGGCGGTGGCGCAGGGGCTACTTTGGCCTCTTACAATAAATTAAGAGACGGATCTGCCGGTCACGGAAGTTACTTCTCTGTACAATTTGTTTCTTCAGATGAAGGAGCCATTACTCAAAAAGGTGGTGACTGGTTCGACGGTGGTATTTGGTTAAGAATGCAACGTCATACATATCTTTCTGCTAGTGGACCTTTAAATGATACCTGGAACAATGCTTATAATGGTATCGGAGAATGTAATACAGCACTTGGAGGAAGTTTATCCCCAAGTGAAGCTGCAGAAGTAAGAGTTATTAGAGCTTTCCATTACTGGAGATTGCTTGATCTGTTTGGAAGAGTTAAGTTAGTAACTGAAACTGCTACAGATCCTCCACAATCCAGCAGACAGGATGTTTATGACTTTGTTGAATCTGAATTGTTAGCTGTATTAGGACTTGGTTCCGTTACTGCAGCCATAGATCTATCAGGAAGTGCTTTAGAAGCGAATACTGGTGCATACCAGGTAAATCAATTCTCAGCTCTAGGCTTATTGGCTAAACTATATTTAAATGCTGAAGTATACACAGGTGCTGAAATGTGGGAGGAAGCAGGTTGGGCATCTCAATACATAATTGACAATGGCCCTTACCAATTATGTGGTGTAGGATGTTCTGTTCCAAACCTGGCCAAAAGACCAAACGTGGCTTCAGATCCTGATGAATTAGAAGGATATCGTGCAATTTTTGCACCTAACAACAATGGTAATCCGGAAATGATCTGGGCTATTGAATATGATGAATCAGGCGCTACAGGTATGAACTTTGCGCAAATGACAGGGCACTACGGTAGCCAGTTAACCTGGGCATTACAGGACCAGCCATGGAATGGTTATGTAGCATTGGAGGAATTCTATAATATGTATGATAACAACGATATTCGTAAAGAACATAACTTCCTTGCCGGACCACAATTGGATTACAATGGAGATCCTGTAATTGATTATGCAGCTGATGATCCTGACTTAGCTTTAAGCTTTAATCCGTCTATTAACGAATTAGAGCCAAATGCTCAAAGAGAAGGTGGTGTACGTTTAGGTAAATTCAGTTTCAAGATATTCCAAAGACCGGATATGGATAATGACTATCCTATTTTACGTCTTGGTCAGGTACACTTAATTCATGCTGAAGCAATTTCAAGAGCTGCAGGAGACTGGACTTTGGCTTTACCAGAAGTAAATGTAATTAGAGATCGTGCTGGTTTAGCACCTTTAACTGCAATGGATGCTGATATCTTCCACGCTGAAAGAGGAAAAGAGATGTTTATGGAGACTTCACGTAGAACTGACCAGATCCGTTTTGGAAAATGGGGTGATGCCTGGTGGGAAAAAGCAGCTGATTCTGATCCTAACTTAGAATTAATGCCAATTCCTCAGCCACAAATTGATGCGGCATCAGGAAGTTTAACTCAGAATCCTGGGTATTAATTTATAAAGAATTTATATATTTGAGGGTTGCACATTATTGTGCAACCCTTTTTTTTTACTCCACAAATTTTCAATGAAAAAACTGGTCGTTTTAATTGTTCTTTTAAGTATATCTTGTGCTAAAGAGACACAAACAGAATTAACTTTATTTGTGCTAAAAGATGGTTCTACTGGTATCTCTTTTGAAAATAATTTAACGTACACGGAAGCATTCAACCCATATACCTACCGTAATTTTTATAACGGTGCGGGTGTATCTATTGGAGATTTGAATAATGACGGATTGAACGACATTTACTTTACCGGCAACATGGTGGATAACAAATTGTTTTTAAACCAAGGGAATTGGAAATTTAAGGACATTACTGAAGAGGCGGGAGTAGCATGCCCAAATATTTGGTCTACAGGATCAACTTTTGTTGATATTAATGGTGATGGATTGCTGGATATTTACGTTTGTAAATCTGGTATGCCAGGAGGAACAAACAGGCACAATGAATTGTTTATTAATAATGGAGATCTGACCTTTACCGAGTCATCAAAAGAATATGGATTGGATATAGAAGGATTATCGGTTCAAGCTGCTTTTTTTGATTATGACAAAGATGGTGATCTGGATGCTTACATCTTAAATAATTCTGTAAGATCTATAGGAAGTTTTGCATTGTTAGAAGATCAAAGAATTATTCCTGATACTACCGGTAGTGGGAATAAGTTTTTAAGGAATGACAATGGAGTATTCACAGATATAACAGAGACCTCTGGAATTTACAGTAGTAAAATTGGATTTGGCCTGGGAATAACGCTGGGTGATTATAATAATGACTCCTGGACCGATATATTTATATCCAACGATTTTTTTGAGAAAGACTATCTGTATTTAAATGATCAAAAAGGAGGATTCACAGAGCAGATGGAAACCTATTTTGAATCCATATCTATGGGATCTATGGGAGCAGATTATGCCGATCTGAACAATGACCTCCTACCCGATCTAATTGTAACTGAAATGCTTCCTCAAACGTTGGAACGTCAAAAAACTAAAACCGTTTTTGAATCCTACGATAAATCAAAATTAGCCGAGGAGAAAGGATATTATAAACAATACGGTAGAAATACCCTGCAAAAGAACCTTGGCAATGAAAGTTTTCTGGAGTTAGGACGGCAGGCTGGTGTTGCAGCGACGGAATGGAGTTGGGGTGCTTTAATGTTTGATGCAGATAATGATGGATTGAGAGACATATTTATTAGCAATGGAATTTATAAAGATCTGTTGGATCAGGATTTTCTTGCTTATGAAGCTAACGACGAAACAATAAAGAGCAGAGTCGCAAAAAAGGAAGAAAATATTATAAAGAAATTAATTGATAAGATGCCTTCCCAGGCTATACCAAATTCTGCTTACAAGAATTTGGGCAACTTCAATTTTAACGATGCAAGTGCAATTTGGGGACTTGACACGCCAAGCTTTAGCAATGGAAGTGCTTATGGTGATTTAGATAACGATGGCGATCTGGACCTGATTGTAAACAATATTAATATGGCTTCTTTTGTATACGAGAATACGCTCGACACATTAGAAAACAGAAGCATTTCTTTAAATTTCTCACAATCAGATCAAAACAAAAATGCTATTGGAGCAAAGGCTATTATAAAATATAATGGTAAATCTGCTTACAGCGATAATTTTGTGTCCAGAGGATTTCAAAGCAGCATTCCTCCTGAAATTCATTTCGGGGTAGAAAATGTAAAAACCATTGATTCCCTATTAGTCGAATGGCCGGATGGCAGTAGATCTGTTCATACCAATTTAGAAACAAATCAAATTCATCATTTAAAACACACTGATACCATAATAACAAACCAAATTGATTTCTATAAGAACATTTCTAATTTTTCTCCTTATGAAGAAACTGACCTTCCACTAAACTTTAAACATGAAGAGAATAAATATGTAGATTTCAATAACGAAAGACTCCTGACACAAATGCATTCCAATGAAGGACCTGCTTTTGCCGCAGAGGATTTAAATAACGATGGTATTGAAGACCTTTTCTTTGGAGGGGCAAAAAATCAAACCGCGAAACTGTTTTTGTCAAAGGGTAAAACGTATAAAGAAACATCGAAGCCTTTTAAAATCGATGCACCTTCTGAAGATACAGATGCCTTGTTCTTTGACGCGGATAATGATGGTGATCAAGATCTCTATGTGTGTCATGGAGGCAAAGCGTTTTCACCCTATTCTATAGCACTTCATGATTCTTTTTATCTAAATGAAAACGGAGAATTTATAAAATCTGAAAACGCCTTAAAATTTCACAAAATAATTAGTTCTTCAGTAGTAACTGCATCCGACTATGATAAGGATGGCGACCTGGACCTGTTTGTTGGGGAACGATTCAAAACCAATACCTATGGATTGGCTGGTTCAGGATTTATTTTGCAAAATGACGGGAAGGCATCATTCTCAGTCCTGGAACAGGACATTCTAAAAGATATTGGAATGATAACCGATGCCTCCTGGGCAGATATTGATAATGACGGTTGGCAGGACCTCATTGTAATAGGTGAATGGATGTCTATAAAAATATTTTTGAATAAAACTTCAGAACTCATCGATGCTACAGAATCGTTCCAATTAGATAAAACTTCGGGACTATGGACCTCTCTTTATGTTGCTGATATTGACAATGATGGTGATCAGGATATCATAACTGGAAATATAGGGCTTAATAATTTTTTTGAGCCAGATATGCGAATGTATATCCATGATTTTGATGGGAATGGATTCAAAGAACAAATAATTTGTCAGAAAAAAGATGGCAAATATTATCCAATAGTTACAAAAGATGAATTGATATCTCAAATACCTTCACTAAAAAAGAAATTATTGTACTATAAAGATTATGCCAAAGCCGATATTCATTCTATTTTTGCAGAAGACATTTTAAAATCAACAAAAGTTTTAGATTTAAATGACCTGGAAAGCGCTGTATTGTGGAATAATAACGGACAATTAGTACCCAAAAAATTACCTAATGAAATACAGTACGCCCCTGTATATGCTATTACATCAATAGACATTAATAAAGATGGTCATTTAGATCTTTTCTTTGGTGGTAACCAATACTTGGTAAAGCCACAGTTTGGAAAATATGATGGTTCTTTGGGTTGGTCTTTATTCGGACCTTATAATGAAGAGAATTTAAATCCGGAAATTATCCCGTTGGGAATTAAAGGTCAGGTCAGAGGCCTTAATTGGGTACAAAATGAAAATGAAAACATACTAATTGCACCAATAAATAATGAAAAACCAAGATTTATTAAATTTAAAAATAACTAAGAGTCTTTTTATAGTTATTATTTGCATCTCGATTATTGGATGTAACCAATCTGAATATACTAAACTTATTAAAAGTGAAATGTCGAAAAATATAGTACATGATACCTTATTTTTCGGGATGAATTTTGGTCAGTCAAAACGAGAGTTTTTTGATAAATGCTGGAAATTGAACGCTAAAGGACTAGTGTCGCATGGACCAAGTAATGATTTTGTAAGGCATGATCTGCCTCTTAAAGAAGGGATGGATATGACACAATCCATTCGCATGCTATTCTATGGAATCTTTAACGAAGAGAAAATAATGACAGGAATGAATCTTCAATATTCCTATAATGCATGGTCTTTATGGAACAAATCTTTACAACCAGAAAAACTTGTGCCGGTAGTTAAGGATACAATAATGAAGTGGTTTCCTGGAAATGATTTTATAAAAGTGAAAATAGACAAAAACGAAAAAGATCTTTGGGTTAAAGTTGATGGAAATCGTAGAATCATTATTAAACCTATTGATGATAAAAGAGAAGTAAAGGTTAGAATTGATGACCTAAGGTATCTTCTCGATTAATAATTCCTTAATTTAGACAGTTATGAATTATCAAAAAATATTTTTCTTTCTTACCTTAATTTTATTGATTGGTTGTCAGTCGGAAAACGATCAAATTGATCCTGTATTCAAACTTTTAGATGAATCTGAAACCGGTATAGACTTTTCAAATAATCTGGAATTTGACAATGATTTCAATGTATACAAATACCGAAATTTTTACAATGGTGGTGGAGTTGCGATTGGCGATATTAATAATGATGGTTTGCAGGATATTTACTTAACCGCAAATCAAACAAAGAACAAACTATATCTAAATTTGGGGAATTTTAAGTTTAAAGATATTACTGAAGAAGCTTTGGTAGGTGGCACAAAGCCTTGGTCAACAGGTGTTGCCATGGTGGATATTAATGCAGATGGTTATTTAGATATTTATGTATGTAATTCAGGTGATCTAAAAGGAGAAAACAAACAAAATGAACTCTTCATTAATAATGGTAATAACACCTTTACAGAAAAGGCAGAAGAATACAATCTAGATGATAGTGGATTTTCTACCCATGTATCTTTTTTTGATTATGACAAAGATGGAGATCTGGATGCCTATATTCTAAACAATTCTTACCAGGCTATTGGAAGTTTTAATTTAAAGAGAAACGAACGCCCTAAAAGAGATAAACTTGGTGGTGACAAATTAATGGAAAATGTCAATGGTAAGTTTATTGATGTAAGCGAGGAAGCCGGAGTTTATGGCAGTGTCATTGGTTTTGGGCTTGGTGTGACCGTTGGCGATGTGAACAACGATGGTTGGGAAGATATTTATGTGTCAAACGATTTTTTTGAACGGGATTACCTCTACATCAATAATCAGGATGGTACGTTTTCTGAAGAACTGGAAGAGCAGATTCCAACAATAAGTGGTGCTTCCATGGGTGCGGATATGGCAGACATAAATAACGATGGTTTTAATGATATTTTTGTTACAGAAATGCTTCCATCAGATTATAGCAGATTAAAAACAGTGACAACTTTTGAAGACTGGAATAAATATCAGCTCAATGTAAATAGCGGTTATCATCATCAATTTACAAGAAATACCTTGCAACTAAATAATCAGAACAGGTCCTTCAGTGAAATAGGTAGATTGAGTGGTGTTGAAGCATCCGACTGGAGTTGGGGAGCTTTAATATTCGACATGGACAATGACGGGCTTAAAGACTTGTTTATTGCCAACGGAATTTACAGGGACCTGACCAATCAAGATTATCTTCAGTACATTTCGAACGAGGAAGTTTTAAAATCCATAGTATCAGATCAACGCGTGGATTATGCCAGGCTTATAGATATAATTCCTTCAAACAAGTTACCCAATCATTCATACAGGAACCTGGGTAACTTAAAATTTGAATATTATAAAGAATCAGGTCTGAAAACAGAAAGCTTTTCAAACGGATCGGCCTATGGCGATCTTGACAATGATGGCGATCTGGACCTTGTTGTAAATAACCTGAATATGAGGTCTTTTGTTTATCAAAATACAACAATGGACAACAAAGATGCTAACTATTTAAAGTTAGTTTTGAAAGGAGAAAACAAGAATACATATGCTATTGGCTCAAAAATTACCATCCCAAATTATAATTATTCTATAGAGAATCAGCCTGTCCGAGGCTTTCAGTCCAGTATGGACCCTAGACCTAATTTTGGTATAAAAAGTTCTGACCCTATATCTGTAGAAGTTACCTGGCCTTCCGGTAAGCAGACATCATTAGAAAATATACAAGTAAATCAGACCCTGGTTTTATCGGAGAAGGATGCCAAATTAGTTAAAAATGTTGATGATGATGAAGGGACCGAAGTATTCACTATAAATGATTCTGGTTCTTCGTTTAAGCATAAAGAAAATAATTTTGTTGATTTTCATAGAGACCGTTTATTAGACCATATGTGCAGTACAGAAGGCCCTAAAATGTCTATTGCCGATATTAATGGTGATGGTGAAAATGACATTTATATTAGTGGGGCAAAAGGCTATTCAGGTCAAATTTTATTAGGAAGCAATATGGACTTAGCTACCATGGAAAATTCCGACTTTGATAAAAATAGTGGTTCTGAAGATTCGTCAAGCCTGTTCTTTGATGCAGATAATGATGGCGATCTGGATCTTTATGTTTGTAGCGGTGGTGTAGAATTTTCCAAGTACTCAAGTAACTTTTTGGATAGATTGTATTTTAACGATGGTGATGGGAATTTTAAATTATCAGATCAAAAATTACCAAATCCTAGTTCGCTGAACAGTACTTCAACTGTAATTTCCTCTGATTTTGATAAGGATGGTGATCTCGACCTTTTTGTTGGCGAAAGGATAATTCCGTTACAATATGGTGCACCGTGTTCCGGGTTTCTTCTGCAAAATGATGGCAAAGGTAACTTTACGGACATTACAGATCAATTTGCTTCTGAACTCAAAGGAATTGGAATGATTACAGATGGGTTGTTCATGGATTTAGATAGCGATGGAGATGAAGATTTAATTGTTGTTGGTGAATTTATGGGAGTTGAAATTTTTGTTAATGACAATGGAAATTTCAATAGGAATTCTGATAATTCACTTTCCGAAATTAAAGGGTGGTGGAACACTATAGCAAGCAGCGATCTTGATAACGATGGAGATTTAGACTTAATTGTTGGGAATCATGGACTTAATAGCAGGTTCAAAGCAGATAAAGACCATCCGATTTCTTTATTCTCTAATGATTTTGATAAAAATGGCTTTACCGATCCTATTTTGGCATTCAGAGCAAAAAATGGAAAAGATTACCCTTTTGCCTTAAGGCATAATTTGATCGATCAAATTAAAAGTTTAAAGAAACTATTCCCGGACTATGAGTCTTTTAAAGATGCTGGCATTCGTGATATATTTTCTTCTGAACAAATGGAAGGAGCAAATATATTGCAAGTGAATAATCTGGCTTCTGTAATTTTAGTTAATAATGGCAATTTAAATTTTGAGATAATACAATTGCCAATAGAAGCTCAATTTTCACCAATTTACGCCATTGCGACCGAAGATTTTGATAAAGATGGGGATCAGGATATTATACTGGGTGGCAATTTATATGGAGTGAAACCGGAGGCAGGACGTTACGATGCCAGTTATGGCATGTACCTGGAGAACCTAGGAGAAATGAGTTTTAAATCGCATAGCGATGGAAAAGGATTCGCTGTAAAAGGACAGGTAAGAGATTTTATAATAAATAACAACAAAATAATTGTTGCCAGGAACAATGACTCTTTGGTAATATTCAAATACTAATATGAAATATTCTCCAATCTTATTAATTGCAGTAATTCTTGTTTTTTTAGGATGTTCACAAAAATCCGACAAGACCACTTCACCCGCGGCAATTAAATTTGAAAATGTACCAGTAGAACACAGCAATATTCAATTTGAAAACACACTAATCCATAAAGATGATTTAAATATAATTGAATATTTATACTATTATAATGGAGGTGGTGTTGCCGTTGGAGATATTAATAATGATGGGCTTGAAGATATTTATTTTACTGGCAATCAGACCTCAGATAAACTCTATTTGAATTTAGGGAACCTGAAATTTAAGGATATAACTGAAGAGGCGGGGATAAAAACAGATTCCACCTGGTCTACCGGAGTTACAATGGATGACATTAACAATGATGGCTTAATGGATATTTATGTTTGCAAAGTGGGAAATTATAAAAGTATGAAAGCCCACAATCTCTTGTATATAAACCAGGGGGATAATAAATTCAAAGAGTCTTCAAGCACTTATGGTCTTGATTTTTCGGGGTTTTCCACACAAGCTTCCTTCTTTGATTATGATAAGGATGGTGATCTTGATATGTACTTATTAAATCATTCCGTTCATACGCCGAGGAGCTATGGAGACGTACGAATTCGCAATGTTAAGGACTCTTTAGCAGGTGATATACTATTCGAAAATAAATTAGTGCAAGGAGAAGCCAAATTTACTGATGTGTCGTCAGAATCCGGTATATACAGTAGTGCTTTAGGTTACGGACTCGCTCTAATAACATCCGACGTTAACGATGATGGATTAATTGATATCTATGTCGGAAATGATTTTCATGAAAATGATTACCTCTATATAAATCAAGGAGACAAGACATTTAAAGAATCCATTTCGGACTACATAAATCACACCTCTCGTTTTACAATGGGGGTTGATGTTGCCGATATTAATAACGATCTTAAAGCCGATATCTTTTCTCTGGATATGATGCCCTACGATAAAGAAATATTCCTGAAATCTGGCGGTGAGGATACCGATAAAGTGAGCCAGATCAAGAAGAATTTTGGTTTTGAAAACCAATATGCCAGAAATACATTTCAATTAAACCGAGATAATTCATCATTCTCAGAAGTGGCATTGTTAACCAATACCTTTGCTACAGATTGGAGCTGGTCTGTTCTAATACAGGATTTTGATAATGATGGGTTAAACGATATTTATATTACCAATGGCATCTATAAACGTCCAAACGATCTTAACTATATTAACTATTTAAGCAATATTAATTTTGCCAAATACAGTCAAACAAAGCAGAATGAAATTGAGCGCTTGTTAATAGAAGAAATGCCAACTGTAAATCTATCAAATGTTATTTTTCATAATACAGATGGACTACATTTTAATAGATATTCAGAAGAAGCTGGATTAACCCCAAGTTATTCCAACGGTTCTGCTTATTCAGATCTAGACAATGATGGAGATCTTGATATCGTTGTAAATAATATTAATGAAAAAGCTTTTTTGCTTGAGAATAAAAGTTATAAAAAAAAAAAAAATAATTTTATTTCTTTCAATTTGAATGCTGACAAAAAATATCCATTACCAAATGGATCTAAAATAATTG
>CAJIBV010000209.1_pt1 | contig 29722 bp, 24 predicted proteins | sample 9199431 | NCBI WGS metagenome assembly CAJIBV01 (sample SAMEA7708314, study PRJEB35096) | sediment metagenome | biome: marine neritic benthic zone biome [ENVO:01000025]; feature: sediment [ENVO:00002007]; material: shallow marine sediment [ENVO:03000034] sea grass bed [ENVO_01000059] ...
AATAGCCGATGTTACCGAACCCAATTACGGTGTATATAACATCAGGTATATTAACAGTAATCCAGGGTTAGTTGATTTTTCAAGTTGGTTCGCTGATTTTCAAGTATCACAAACCTTCAGTAAGATTTCTCTAAATTATGAATTCAGAAGATTATTTAAAAATAACAGGCAATTAAATATTAGGTTATTTGCCGGTGCTTTTTTGAGTAATAAAAATGATGAAAGTTCGGACTATTTCAGTTTTGCACTTGACAGACCAACTGATTATTTATTTGATTATAATTATTTAGGACGATCGGAAGATACCGGTATATTCAGCCAGCAAATAATAATTGCAGAAGGTGGTTTTAAATCTAAGTTAGATACCCCATTCGCAAATCAATGGATATCAACATTAAACGTAAGTTCATCAATATGGAATTATATACAGGCATATGGAGATATAGGTTTGGTTAAAAATAAAAATCAGGATGTAAAATTCGTGTACGATTCCGGAATAAGAGTAAATCTTGTACAGGATTATTTCGAAATATATTTTCCAATGTATTCTAATCTTGGGTGGGAAATCGCTCAACCTAAATACAGTGAAAAAATCAGATTCGTTCTAACTGTAGATCCAAAAACATTATTCGGACTTTTTTCTAGAAGATGGTATTAGGTGAATTCAGATTTGACTTTTTTATTAAGTATGTAATATCACAGTCAAGTCTACTTATAAAATTCTAAAGTTAAATAATCGACAAATAATTTGTGATTCTTAAATAATATTTTACATTATTGTCAATTATTACATCGATTCGTTAAATATTACATAAGTTTTTTAACATTTATGATAATTGCAAAACGGACAAATTATAACTAAATTTGCGACATTCAATAAAACGCTATGCAAGATAATCCTGAATTAACAGCCAATATAACTTATGGAGACTTTAAGACAGAAGTTCTTAATGACTATAAGATTGCTGTTACCAGTCGGGAATGCAGTATTCTTGGAAGACGGGAAGTACTTACTGGTAAGGCTAAATTTGGAATTTTTGGAGATGGAAAAGAGATTCCTCAGCTTGCATTAGCAAAGGCATTTAGAAATGGTGATTTTCGATCTGGTTACTACAGAGATCAAACATTCATGATGTGCATAGGCGAACTTAGTATTGAACAGTTCTTTGCAGGTCTTTATGCAAATCCCAACTTAGAACAGGAACCGATGTCGGCCGGAAGACAAATGGGTGGTCATTTTACTACTCATAGCTTAGACGAAAATGGAAATTGGAAAGATTTAACGAGGCAAAAGAATTCCAGTGCAGATATATCTCCAACAGCTGGTCAAATGCCCCGACTATTAGGACTGGCACAAGCTTCAAAGGTTTATCGCGAGATTAATGAAATTGATAGCAGCAAATTTTCAGTTAATGGAGACGAAATTGCTTGGGGAACAATTGGTAATGCCAGTACAAGTGAAGGATTGTTTTTTGAAACCATTAATGCTGCAGGAGTTTTGCAAGTGCCAATGGTGATCAGTATTTGGGACGATGAATATGGGATTTCGGTTCCAGCCAAGTATCATACAACTAAAGAAAGTATTTCTGAGGCATTAATTGGATTTAAACGCACTGAAACCAAAAAAGGCTATGAGATCTTAAAAGTAAAAGGCTGGAATTATGTAGAACTAATTCAGACTTATCTTAATGCTGCAGAAATTGCGCGTAATGAGCATGTTCCGGTCATTATACATGTAGAAGAATTAACGCAACCTCAAGGTCATTCAACTTCCGGTAGTCATGAAAGGTATAAATCCAAAGAACGATTAGATTGGGAAAAAGAAAATGATTGTATCTTAAAAATGAAAGAATGGATGGTTGCAAATGACATTGCAACTGATGAAGATCTAATTCAGATTGAAAGACAAATTAAAAAGGAAGTTAGGGCTGGAAAGACTGCAGCCTGGAATAGTTTTTTAGCTCCAATCGAAAAAGAGAAAAAGGAACTTGAGGATATATTAGTTAACCTGAGTCAAAAAAGCACAAACAAGGTATTTATAGATAAATTAATAAGAACACTCAAGAATTTTAGTGAACCTGGTAGAAAAGACGTAGTCTCAATAGCACGTAAAACCCTTCGTTATGTTTTAAATGAAGAACCAGCAGAAAAGGAGCAATTAAAGACATGGGTAAAGAAATATTTTGAAGATATTCAACCCTTATACAGTTCACATCTGTACAGTCAATCCGAGAATAATCCTGTAAATATTGAACAAATAGATCCTATTTATAGTGAAAAACCTGATAAAGTCGATGGTAGAATTATAATCAGAGACAATTTTGAAGTCTTGATACAAAAATATCATAATCTCTTATTGTTTGGAGAAGATACTGGGAATATTGGGGATGTTAATCAGGGACTGGAAGGTCTACAATTAAAATTTGGAATTGAGAGAGTTTCAGATACCGGAATTCGTGAAGCAACGATTGTTGGACAAGGAATAGGGATGTCGATGAGAGGTCTGCGTCCAATAGCAGAAATTCAGTATCTTGATTATGTCATGTACGCTTTACAAATTATAAGTGATGACCTTTCAACCTTGCATTATCGTACAAAAGGACGTCAGAAGGCACCATTAATAATCCGTACCAGAGGTCATCGTTTAGAGGGAATCTGGCACTCAGGGTCACAGTTAGGAGGCATCTTAAATCTTGTAAAAGGATTATATGTGTTGGTACCACGAAATATGGTAAAAGCTGCAGGATTTTATAATACATTGCTAAAAGCAGATAATCCTGCTTTAGTTATAGAATGCCTTAACGGTTACAGGTTGAAAGAGAATCTACCTTCTAATATGGGTGAATTCACAACAGCAATAGGCGTGGTGGAAACATTGAAAGAAGGCAAGGATATAACTATGGTTTCTTACGGTTCTACACTTCGAATTGTTATTCAGGTGGCAAAAGAACTACAGGAAGTTGGTATAGATGCAGAAGTTATTGATATACAATCTCTAATTCCAATTGACATTAATCAGGATATAGTTGAAAGTGTAAAAAAGACCAACCGTCTAGTAATAATAGATGAGGATGTTCCGGGTGGGGCATCAGCATATATTCTCAATGAAGTACTAAATAATCAAAGTGCATATCAATATCTGGACAGTCAGCCTAAATTAATTACAGCAAAAGAGCACAGGCCTGCTTATGGAACGGATGGCGACTACTTCTCGAAACCTTCTGCAGAAGATATATTTGAAGGTGTTTATGATGTGATGCACGAACTGAGTCCTATTGATTATCCAAAACTGAGATAATAATTCAATTTTATTATTTAAATTTCCTGCTCCTCTAAACCTTTTAATAATTATGGAGTTACAATGAAAACTGCAACAGTTAAACATATTAAAGATGAACTTAAATATACTTCACAAGAAGAATTGATAAATCTTTGTCTACGCTTATCTCGTTTTAAAAAAGAAAACAAGGAACTTCTCACCTATTTGTTATTTGAATCTGGTAACGAACAAGGCTATATTGATTCCATAAAAGAAGAAACCGATGAACAATTTGACCAAATAAATACTGCCAGTTATTTCTATATTAAAAAAAGCATTAGAAAAATACTACGAAACTTGAAGAAGTATAACAGATATTCATTAAACAAGGAAACAGAAGTTGAATTACTCATTTATTTTTGCAAAAAATTAAACGAATTCCAGCCATCCATTTTCAATAATTTAACCCTATCCAATTTATACGATAGGCAGCTAAATTTTATAAAAAGGAAAATTAATGCACTACATGAGGATCTACAGCATGATTACAATAATGACTTAATTAACTTAAAGTAATTAAGGAAAATTCAAAAATCAAGATTATTAAATCAATCCCATACAACCGTTTCTAACCAAGTAGCTGCATCTATTAAAAAAGGTACATATGAACATGAATTATAATGTTCAAGACCTGCTGCAATTACAAACTCTACATCTGTTCCCGCGTCAATTGAAGTATCGATATAACCTTGCGTTAGCTCCAAAGGAAATAATTGATCATTTTCACCATGAATAACATACATTGGTATACTTATCATAACCGGTATGTCATCTGGTCTTATTGGGTTATATGAACTCGATAAGGCTATAGAAGCAGAAAATTCTTCCGGATAGTATTGAGCATAAAACCATGCGCCATTTCCTCCATCGCTATAACCCATTATTGCAACTTTATTAAGGTCCACTGGTAAATTAAATTTAACCAGATTTGTGAGAGTTAGGACTTTTTGTTCCTGTTCTGGACTATTATACCAAATATTACCTCCACTATTTGGACAAAGCAAAATAGGTTCAAGATTAATTAATCCTGGTTCTTCCAAACAATCTGTAAAAGTATGCAAATCTTGGGCGCCAGGAGCAGTAGCTCCACCATGTAAACATACAATTAGAGGTCTTTTATTCAGATCAGAGGCACCTTCTGGTATTATTACTCGAAATTTCCAAATTGTGCTGGTGAAAGGTCCCTCAATAATAATGTCGTTAATGCCTTCATTAAATTCAAGTTGAACAAAGTCATCAATTACATCTTGTAAATCCCTTGTATTTTCAAAAGTATCTGAATTATCATTATCGCCACAACTTAAAAATGTAGTTAAAATTAAGTACGCAACAACTGATGAATAAAGAAATTTTTTCATAGCAATAATTTTTTGATTATTTAAAGTTAACAAAATATAATAATCTAAATTAAATTATTCCTTTAAAAGGGGATTCTGACCTTATAACATCAATTAAATTGTAGTTCTAAACAACTTTTATTAAGTTAGTTGCCAATTTTAAAATATATTATGGAATTACTTGGAATAGATATAGGAGGTTCGGGAATTAAAGGAGCTATTGTCGATGCTGAATCTGGTGAATTGGTTAGTGAACGCAAACGTGTCCCAACACCTCAACCATCTAAAGCACGGGCAGTCGCTGAAACGGTTCATGAATTGATCAAAGATTTTAACTGGAAAGGTCCTGTTGGGGTTTCATTTCCCACCGTAATAAAAAATGGATTGGCTATAAGACCAGGAAATTTGCACAAGTCATGGAGAAATACGCAAATAGATAAACTTTTCAAAGAGTATTGCAACTTGGATTTTTACGTTCTGAATGATGCCGATGCTGCTGCCATGGCGGTAATGAAATTTGGCGCTGGTAAAGGTAAAAAAGGTCTTGTAATTACTATAACTATAGGAACTGGCCTCGGATCCGGTGTTTTCTTTAACGAACAATTGCTTTCCAATTTTGAACTAGGAAGAATTTATGGCAAAAAAGGAGATATAATGGAATCGTTTGCCGCCGATTCGGCTAGAAAAAGAGAGGATTTGAATTACAAGCAATTTGGTAAACGATTGAATTTCTTTTTGGAACACGTTGAACAAACCATGCATCCTGAATTGTTTATCATAGGAGGTGGAATCAGCAAAAAAATGGACAAATTTGATAAATATTTAAATATAAATACTCCTGTTATACCTGCATTGCTACTAAATAATGCTGGTATTATTGGTGCCGCTATGTTTGCATTGGAAAATATTGAATAATTCGCTTTGTTTAATTAACGCGTGAATATTGGTTTGCTAATTCAGGATTCTTACAGCTAATTCCTTAAGAAGGTCATTATGAGATAGTGCATTAGCCCCAACACCTTTACTTTTAACATCAAAATCTCTTAATATAGCAATCACTGAACTTAATTTTTTCATTGGATAATTTTTAGCTGCAGTTACATATTCGTTCACAAAATATGGATTTATACGTAATGCACTGGCCACGCTACGTGGAGATTTATCGTTCAATCCATGCAAATGCAAAAGCTGCGAAAAGAAATTAAACAAAGACGAGACCGTAAGTAACATTGGATTGTCTTTTGGATTATCGGAGAAATAATTAATTATCTGATGAACTTTTACAACATTTTTTTCACCAAAGGCTTTCCTTAATTCAAAATTGTTAAAATCTTTACTTATGCCAATATTAGTCTCAATATGATCTGGAGTAATTTGAGTACCTTTTGGTAAAATAATTTGCAGTTTTTTTAATTCATTGTCAATTTTACTCAAATTTGTTCCTAAAAACTCCACCAACATTTGAGCAGCTTTAGGAGTAATAGTGTATCCCTTTTGAGATAATATATGTCTGATCCATCCTTCTACCTGATTGTCATACAGCTTCTTACTTTCGAAAACTACTCCTGTTTTTATTAAAGTCTTAAATAAGTTTTTGCGCTTATCAATTTTCTTGTATTTGTAATTAACTACCAAAACGGTTGATGTTTGAGGATTTTCTGCATAACTAGATAATCTCTCAATACTTCTTGAAAGATCCTGAGCCTCTTTTACTATAACAACCTGTCTGTCGGCCATCATTGGATAACGTTTCGCATTGCTAACAATATCCTCGATAGTAACATCACGACCATACAAAACCATTTGGTTAAAACCTTTCTCTTCTTCAGCTAAAACAGTATCCTCTATATAATCCGAGATCTTATCGATATAATATGGTTCCTCACCCATTAAGAAATAAATAGGTTTTATATTTCCTTTATTTATATCAGTTACAAGCTGTTTAACTTCGTCCATTTAAAAAAAATCATCAAATTTGTAAAGTGCAGAAATTGAATTTTCCAACATATACCTTTCGTTTCAAAAATAGCGAAAATAAACTTCTTATTTTTGATGACATCCGTAAAAAGTTTGTGGTTTGGCAACCAGAAGAATGGGTTAGACAAAATTGTATTCAATTTTTAATTCAAGAGAAAAATTATCCCATATCTCTAATCAATGTTGAAAAAGAACTGAGAATAAACAAATTGAGGAAACGCTATGATGTTGTTGTTTATAATAATGATGGAAGTATTAAGTTGATGGTAGAATGCAAGTCGTATAAAACGAATATTGATCAATCTGCATTTGACCAAATAGCTAGATACAATTTATCACTAAATGCAACCTTTTTAATGGTAACCAACGGAATTAATCATTATTATTGTTTAATGGATCGCGCTGCCAAAAAATATGTGTTTTTGAAAGATATTCCAAAATATAAAGAATGAATATTGCAATAGTTATCTTGAATTGGAATGGTAAAGATTTGCTTAGTGAATTTTTACCCTCGATTGTTAAACATTCCAAAAAAGCCAATATTTATCTGGCCGATAACGCATCTACAGACGATTCTGTAAGTTTTGTGCAAAGGACATACCCTTCAATCAAAATAATTCAAAACGAGGAAAATTATGGATACGCGAAAGGATATAACAAAGCTCTGGAAGACCTGAATGAAGAAATTCTTTGTTTGTTAAATAACGACATTCAGGTTACAGATGAGTGGTTAAAACCCATTTTAAACACCTTTCGAGAAGAATCCAATACTGGTATTATCCAACCCAAATTATTGGATTACAATAGAAAAGATCATTTTGAATATGCAGGAGCTGGTGGTGGATTTATTGATAGGCTTGGATATCCATATTGCAGAGGGAGAGTCTTTAATACTATAGAAAAAGATCATGGCCAATATGATGATAAGATAGATATTTTCTGGTCATCTGGAGCCTGTTTCTTTATCAGAAATTCTGTTTTCAAAGAACTAAGGGGATTAGATGAAGCCTATTTTGCACATATGGAAGAAATTGATCTTTGCTGGAGAGCAAGAAATTTAGGCTATAACATCAGATATGTAGGTGCGTCGTTAGTCTATCACGTTGGTGGTGCGACTTTAAAAAATTCCCATCCTAGAAAGACATATTTAAATTTTAGAAACAGTCTATTTAATTTGGTTAAGAATGCAAACGGAAATATAGTTTTCGTAATCTTAATGAGATTGATATTAGATGGAATTGCCGGGGTAAAATTTATTCTTGAATGTAAATTCCTTCATTTTATATCAATAGTAAAAGCCCATGTAACCTTTTATGTACATTTACCATCTCTTATCAAGCAGAGAAAATCTCTTTCACAATCTAAAAACTATTTTAAGGTCTACTCAATAGTATGGTTATATTTTATTCAAAATAAGAACAATTTTAATCGTTTATAAATTAGTTAGTAAAAGTTTTGTTAATACTTGATTTTGCTATAGTTTTTTATATACTTTTGATTTAATAATCCATTATTAATCATTACTTATGAAAAAATTAATTTTATTTAGCTTTTCAGCATTATTTCTCCTTAGTTCGTGTGTGTCTAAAAAAGAATATACTGCGTTGGAAGAAAAACACAAAAACACACAAGACTTGTTAAATACTGCTACAGTAAAATTGAATTCCTGTTTAGAGGAGCGAGCTGCAGCTGTTGCAAGAGTAGACGCTATGAAAGAGCAATTAGAAGACTTGCGAAAAGCCAATCAAGACTTAATTGATACCAAAGGAAACTTAACAACCTTAACACAGAAAGGAGCAGAAAACCTGGAAAAATCACTTGAAAGTCTCAAAGAAAAAGATCTAAAGATCGACAGACTTCAGGATGCTTTGAATAAAAAGGATAGTGTGACTTTAGCTTTGGTTAGTAGCCTTAAAAAAGAAGTTGGAATAAACGATCCGGATATTGAAATAAATGTGGAGAAAGGTGTGGTATTTATTTCTATTGCTGACAAATTATTATTTAAAACAGCAAGTTATAATGTTACAAATAGAGCCAAAGAGGTTTTAGCCAAAGTAGCTAAAGTGATCAATAGCAAGCCAGACTTTGAAGCGATGGTAGAAGGTCATACAGATAGCAGATCTTATCAAAGCGGAGTATTGTTGGATAATTGGGATCTTAGTGTTAAACGTTCTACTTCTGTTATTAGAGTTCTTCAGGAACTAGGCGTGAATCCTTCTCAGTTAATCGCAGCAGGACGATCTGAATATGTGCCACTAGTTGAGAATAACACTGCAGAAAATAGAGCCAGGAACAGGAGAACACGAATTGTAGTTTTACCTAAGATTGATCAGTTCTACGAAATGATTGAAGAGGAAATGAAAAACTTATCAGCATCTCCGGATTAATCAAATAAAATATAATTAAAGAAGCTCAATCGCAAGGTTGGGCTTTTTTTTAGAATATCTCCAGGCTTCCTTTTCCTTCCCTAATTATTTCAGGTTTCTCTTTAGAGAAATCGATAATGGTTGAAGGGTTATTGTCACCAAATCCTCCATCAATTATTAAATCCACCTTGTGCTTCCATGAATCATAGATCAATTCAGGATCTGTGGTATATTCCACAATATCATCTTTATCGTGAATGGAGATAGAAACAATGGGATTTCCCAGTTCTTTTATAATTTCTAAAACTGTCGAGTTATCAGGAACCCGAATGCCCACCGTTTTTTTCTTTTTAAATGCTGATGGCAATGTTTTAGCACCTGGTAAAATAAATGTATATGGACCTGGAAGTGCTCGCTTTAAAATTTTGAAGGTAGAATTATCGATCTGTCTGACATAATCGCTTAAATTGCTTAAATCCCTGCAAATAAAAGAAAAATTGGCCTTTTCTAACTTCACACCTTTTATTTGCGCTAAACGCTGTAAAGCTTTAATATTATTAAGATCACAACCCAAGCCATAAACCGTATCTGTCGGATAAATTATTAATCCACCACCTTTTAAGACATCCACCACTTTATTAATTGCCTTAGGGTTAGGATTCTCTTCATATATCTTTACAAATTCTGCCATTTAATTGAGTATTTCTAATTTGGCAAAACGCAAAAGTAACTTCTTTAATCCTCCATTTTCAAAATTAATCTCGGCTTTCACATCTGCACCTGCTCCTTCAATCTTTTTAACCTCTCCTTTGCCGAACCTTAAATGCTTTACTATGTTTCCAACTGCTAGCTTACTATCGAACAGATTTGAATTTCCATTCGTTGGTTTTATTTTTTTCAAGTTCATTGGGGAACTTGACTGGTGCTTATGGGAAGCCTTTTTATCTGTTTTTCTTTTATTTTTATGCTGTATAGGTTTTTTGAACCTAATCCTGCTAGGTTCGACATCACCAAAAATATCTGCAGAAAGCATTGGATTTATTCGGATTTCTTCTTTGGGTGTAATAATATCCAAATATTCTTCATCTATCTCTTCAATAAACCGGCTTGGTTCTGCATCGATTAATTTTCCCCATCGATATCTTGACAAAGCATAGGTAAGATATGCTTGTTTTTCAGCTCTGGTCAGAGCTACGTAGAAAAGACGTCTTTCTTCCTCTAATTCACTTCGAGTATTCATGCTCATTGCACTTGGAAATAAGTCTTCCTCCAAACCAACGATAAAAACATTTGAAAATTCTAGTCCTTTTGCTAAATGAATTGTCATTAGGGCTACTCTGTCCTTATTGCCTTCCTCCTCATCCAGATCTGTAGCCAATGCCACATCTTCCAAAAACTCGGTTAAAGAACCTGTTGTATCAGCTAACTCTTTCTGTTCCTCAACAAAATCTTTGATTCCATTTAGTAACTCTTCAATATTCTCCATTTTGGCAATGCCTTCAGGTGTACCATCTTTATTGAATTCTTTAATTAACCCGGTCACCTTGACTACATGATCAGCGAGCTCAAAAGCGTTTATCGATTGGTTCATAACCTGAAAACTTTCGATCATAGTTGCAAAATTTTGAAGCTTTATTCTAGTCCCGGAGTTTATGTTTATTTCAAGCTTGCTTAAATTTTGAATGATTTCAAAAATAGACCGGTCATATCCATTGGCAGCAACTATAAGTCTGTCTAAAGTTGTTTGACCGATTCCTCTTCCCGGAAAATTAATAATCCGTTTAAGAGCTTCTTCATCGGCTGGATTGATTATTAATCTCAAATAAGACAGTACATCCTTTATCTCCTTTCGTTGATAGAAAGATAATCCACCATATATTCGGTAAGGTATATCGCGTTTTCTCAATGCATCTTCAATTGCTCTGGATTGAGCGTTGGTTCGATAGAGTACTGCAAAATCCTTATTTCTTAACTGATTTTGCATTTTAGTCTCAAAAATGGTGCTCGCCACATATCGACCTTCGTCACCGTCTGTATGGGATCGATGAACTTTTATTTTTTGACCTTCATCATTTGCAGTCCAAACAATTTTATCGATCTTCGATTTATTCTTATCGATTATTGAATTAGCGGCATTTACGATATTTTTCGTCGACCTATAATTTTGTTCTAATCGGTACAATTTAACATCATCATAATCCTTCTGAAAATTCAGAATGTTGTTAATATTAGCTCCTCTAAACGCATAAATACTTTGGGCATCGTCACCTACTACGCAAATATTCTGGAACCTGTCTGATAAAGCGCGAACAATTAAATATTGAGAATGATTGGTATCCTGATACTCATCAACCAAAATATATCTGAACTTATCCTGATATTTTGCCAAGACATCCGGAAATCTGGTTAGTAATTCATTGGTTTTTAATAACAGGTCGTCAAAATCCATTGCTCCTGCTTTAAAACATCTGTCCACATAATTCTTATAGATATCACCCATCTTAGGCCTTTTTGCCATGGCATCTGCCTCGATTAATTCAGGATTTTGAAAATATGCTTTAACCGTAATTAGACTGTTTTTATAGGAGGATATTCTAGATCGTATCTGTTTATATTTATATATATCTTTATCAAGATTCATTTCTTTTATAATAGATGCAATCAGTCTGTCTGAGTCTTGAGTATCATAAATGGTAAAATTGCTGGGATAACCCAATTTATCTGCCTCAAAACGTAAGATCCTAGCAAATACAGAGTGAAAGGTACCCATCCATAGGTTTTTAGCTTCACTGCCTACTATTGAAGCAATCCGATCTTTCATCTCACGTGCTGCCTTATTGGTAAAAGTCAAGGCTAAAATATTGAAAGCGTCAATTCCCTGACTCATTAAATATGCAATCCTGTAAGTAAGAACACGTGTTTTACCTGAACCTGCTCCGGCAATAACAATCATAGGCCCATCCTTTTGTAAGGTTGGTGCCAATTGGGCATCATTTAACTGACTAAGAAATTTTTCCAAATTTATTCTACTTTGAGATTGTGAAAATAACCAATGTTTATTTCATTATTAAGTAGTTTTTTGAATAATTATAAACATTATTTCGGATTTAATTTAAAAACCTTTGGACAATAATTTTTAAGGAATTAAGTTTACTTTTAATATCATAATATTATGGAATCCGAAAAAATAATTGACTTCTTTTTATATATAATACCGGCAGTAGTTACAGGAGTATTGGCATTTTACTTTTTTAAGCAATTCGTAAGAAACGAAGATAACAGGAGGAATTTTTTAGTAAGAAAAGACCTAGAAAAACATGCCTTGCCAATTAGACTTCAAGCTTATGAACGAATGGCACTTTTCCTAGAGCGCATAACTCCTGCAAAATTACTTATAAGAACAACTCCAAAGTCTTCAAATAAAGAAGATTATGAGAGTTTACTTATATCGACTATTGAACAAGAATTTGAACATAATCTATCCCAACAAATCTATTTAAGTGACGAATGCTGGACTATAATTTCTGCCTCCAAAAATGCTACTATACAACTTATTAGAAAAGCTAGTCTGCTACCTAAAACAGATACAGCTAATAAACTTCGAGAAGTTGTATTAACAGAAATGATGGAAAAAAGACCACCAAGTGATGCCGCTCTATCATTTATTAAGAATGAAGTTTCCGAACTTTGGAATTAATTCTTTTTATTTGATTTAGACTCGGCATATACATATCCTTCTTCCCACCACTTTATCATTAGGTCCCTATTGAATATTAGTGAGTTTTCTGTTAATTTCGTTGGGGTATAGTATATATTCAAGTTTACATTTCTATTTTTTGCAGCCAATTTTCCAATTGCTATATCACCCTTTTCTACCTGATCTAACAAATGACCATAAAGGTTGATCATTAATGAGAATGGATTTTTTCCAAGCACTTTATTATACTCCAGATTTTCACTTTCTAACACAATGGCATCGACTTCTGTAGCACCTCTTAAAATGGCCTCTCTGATCGGTATAACGCAACCTAAGCCACCATCTGCATATTCGTGACCATTTATAGTTGCCAAGGACATAAACGGGATGTAATTGCAGGAAATCCATATCCAATCACAAAATTCCTCGTAATCAAAATCCTTAATAGATTTATATTCAACTCTATTTTTGGATAGATTAGAAACAGTAACCACAACGTCTTCCTTCGTCGCCTTAATTTTATTGTATTCTTCTAAAGTGAAATTTCGCTTAATGTTACGCCTTAAGGTTTTACTTTCTCCAAAGGTTCTTTTCCTTTTAATAAACTGAAGCATTGTATTAAAAAAGTTTATTGATACATATTCTCTATCTCCCTTACTTCTGGTTATGAATGGATTGATGCTGAAAATATGTTTTTGACTTACATTGGTGAAAATATCATATAACTTTCCCAAATCATGAGCTGCAAGATGAGGAACTAGCAGGCTGCCCGTGGAAGTACCCAAAAACATATCATAGTTCTTTCCTTCGCTCTCAATAAGGTATTGTGCAACGCCACCAGCGAACGCTCCTTTACTTCCTCCTCCGGAAATTACCAATGCTTTCATAGACTAATAGCTTTCCATTAATTGCTTTGCAAATCGCTTAAATCGCCAGTTATGATGATTGCTGGCTTCTTTTAAGTTGTCCATACATCTATCTTCGCAAGATCTTATCCATCTTAAATATCTAAATGCATTTTGACGAACTTCAAAATTATAATCCGGTGAGGTATAACTAATTAATTCGTCTAGAAAAATTTCTGGATCACCTAAACTATCACTATCAGTTAAAATAGCAAGTGTAAGCCATAAAGTCCTTACATTTTTATCACTAAAACCTTCTATACCTTTAGTTCTATTAAGATATATTTCCTGATCTTGAGGAAAACTATTCCATAAATTGAACAATGCCGCTTCAACTGTAATATAAGATTCGTCATTCAGTAATGTTTCGTATTCTTTTTTTAACTCTAATGGTATTTCTTTTAAGTTTAGTGCGATTACCTGTCTTTTTTTTATATCATCTGTTTCAAATGCCGTTTTATAAAGCTCCATCACCTCAGGTGAATTTTTATATTTGATCCTAGAAAGCAATTCCTGTTGAATTGGAAAGAAAGAATCTGAATTTATTACAAAATCACATTTTGAAAACATTTTTGTCGATTCTCTATCAATATCCATATCCTCCAAAAGCAGCATTTCATTAGCAAATGCATTTCTCCTTAAGGATTTATATGCTTGGCCTTTTAAAAATTCATCATGTAGTAACCAATCATTAACAAAAACTGTCAAGTCTCGTCCACTAGCTTCTTCAACTTCAATTAAAAAATCATTGGATTCCACATTTTTATATTGATGCTTTTTAAGATATTTTTTTACAGCTTTTTTAAAAGCCTTGTCACCAACTTCTTCTCTCAAGAAATGTAAGGCCCAAGCTCCTTTCTTATAAAACGTAGTACTGCTAGATTTAGGGTTCAATAGTGATGTACTTTGCCCGGAATCATCCTGTGCTATTAATTCTAGAGCGTATTCGTAGAGCCTCCAATAATAGTAATCTTCTCCAAACACTTCTCGTTCTGCCAACAGGGCATAATACGTCGCAAAACCCTCCTGTAACCAATGATGTTTTCCACTCTCAGCCGTTACCAAATCTCCAAACCATTGATGTGCTAATTCGTGGGCATTTACATTGACAAAATTTCTGTCTGAGAATCCTATTTCATCAGTCATAAAACCATCTGAAAAAATCGTAGTGCCTGTATTTTCCATACCTGCATACAAAAAGTCATGAACCGGAACAAGTTTGTAATTCTGCCATGGGTATGAAACACCGATCTCTTCCTCCAGAAAATCGAACATTAGCTTGGTGTATCTATAAGTTGGCTCAACTTTTAAAGAATCTTCTGGATAATAGTAAAATTCTAAAGGAATTCCGCTTTTGGAATATTCGACTCTTTTATTATAATTCCCTATGACAACAGCAACTAAATAGCTTGACATGGGTTTCTGCATGTCAAAATTCCATTGATTAAACACTGGAGTTTTTCCAACACCCATTAAATTGCCATTGCTTATTACTTCATAATTTTCATTAATACAGATATTTAAATCAAATTCTACCTTTTCATTGACATCATCAAAACTTGGTAACCAATTGCTTGTATATTTCCCTTGTCCTTGTGTCCACACTTGATTTGGAGCATTATTATCCCAACCCACAAAATACATCGCCTTTTTAGGGCTCCCCTCATATTCAATAGTTAATACATTATTTTTAGATATTTTAAAATCATCAACAATCCATAATTTATCCTTACTGATGTAAAATGGAATTTCTTTTTTATTTAATAAGATAGAACTACAATTAAGACTTCTGCTATTAATAAATATTGAGTCTAAATCCTTTAAAATATCGAATTTGTATTCTATTGTGCCAGCTATTTTACTTTCTGTGGGATAAATTACTATATCTGCCTTTGCCTTTTTAAAATCTACAAATTCCGTTTGCTGAGCGAATAATAATGTGTTTATCAATAGAAATAAATAGCAATAAATATGTCTCATATGCAGAATATATCAAAGCCCGGACCAAAGTTACGTCATTTCTCTTTTTTTAAGAATAAAACCCAGATTAAAATTAGCTTAAAAGTAGTATTTTCGTTTCTATGATTACCGACTTACAAACTCCTATAGACTATTTAAAAGGCGTTGGACCAAATCGTGCCGATTTGCTTCGAAAAGAATTAGGTATTCACACTTATCAGGATCTTATCAATTTATTTCCTAACAGATATATCGACAGAACACAATATTACAAAATAAGTCAATTGCAACGCAACAATGCCGATGTTCAGGTTATCGGAAGTATTACGGACGTTAAAGAAGTGTCACAAAAAAGAGGAAAGCGATTAGTTGCAGCTTTTCAAGATGAAACCGGTGTAATGGAATTGGTCTGGTTTAGAGGGCAGAAATGGATTAGAGAAAGTTTAAAGCTAAACAAGCCTTATGTGATTTTTGGTAAAACGAATTGGTTCAACGGGAAATTCAGCATGCCACATCCTGATCTGGAATTGTTTGAGGAGCATACAAAAAATCTTCGGTCGGCTATGCAACCGGTATACCCTTCTACAGAAAAATTGACAAATAAGGGAATTTCAAGTCGGGTTATCAGTAAAATAATGCAGCAATTATTCTTAATCTGTAAAAGAAAATTTACGGAATCACTATCCGAAGATCTATTAAACGAATTAAAATTAATTTCGAAAAGTGACGCTCTTTTTAACATCCATTTCCCAAAAAATCAAGAGCTATTATCGCGGGCTCAATATCGATTAAAATTTGAAGAATTATTTTATATTCAACTACAATTAATTATTAAAAATTTAATCCACAAATCTAAAATTAAAGGATTTAACTTCAATAATGTTGGACAATATTTTAACACCTTTTTTAAAGATCATTTACCATTCGAATTAACCAACGCCCAAAAACGAGTTATAAAGGAAATCCGCCAGGATTTAGGCAGCAATGCACAGATGAACCGATTATTACAGGGAGACGTTGGATCTGGAAAGACGATAGTTGCGCTAATGTCAATGTTAATAGCACTTGACAACGGTTTTCAAGCCTGTTTAATGGCTCCGACTGAAATTTTGTCAGTCCAGCACTATAATGGATTATTTGAACTATGTAAAAATCTAGAAATCAGTATTAAATTATTAACTGGTTCAACCAATACTTCAGATAGACGTAAAATTCATGAAGATCTCGAAAATGGCGAATTACAGATACTAATTGGCACGCATGCATTGATTGAAGATAAGGTAAAATTCAAGAATTTAGGGCTTGCAATTATCGATGAACAACATCGATTTGGAGTAGCTCAAAGGAGTAAACTTTGGAAAAAAAATACCTCTCCTCCACATATCCTGGTGATGACTGCAACACCTATTCCAAGAACATTGGCAATGTCCGTTTATGGTGATTTGGATATCTCAATTATTGACGAATTACCTCCTGGTAGAAAGGCGATAAAAACCGTGCATCGATATGACAAAAACAGACTGAATGTCTTCAAGTTTATTCGTGATGAAATTTCAAAAGGCAGACAAATTTATATTGTCTATCCTTTGATAAAGGAAAGTGAAAAAATGGATTACAAAGATCTAATGGATGGATACGAAGGCATTGCTCGAGATTTCCCAATGCCAAAATATCAAATCTCCATTGTTCATGGAAAAATGAAATCTTCTGACAAGGATTTTGAAATGCAGCGTTTCATTAAAGGCGAAACTCAAATTATGGTAGCAACAACTGTTATTGAAGTCGGTGTTGATGTTCCAAATGCTTCAGTAATGATAATTGAGAGCGCAGAACGATTTGGTTTATCCCAGTTACACCAATTGCGTGGTCGAGTAGGTCGTGGTGCAGACCAAAGTTATTGTATACTCATGACCAGTCATAAATTAAGTAATGATAGCAGGACTCGATTGGAAACCATGGTTAGAACCAACGATGGCTTTGAAATTGCTGAAGTAGACCTGCGCTTGCGTGGTCCCGGAGATATAATGGGAACTCAACAAAGTGGTGTTTTGAACCTAAAAATTGCAGATATTATAAAAGATAATGATATCCTTCAGCACGCTCGCTATTACGCCAAGAAAATCCTGAATGACGACCCTTCACTATCTAATCCAGAAAACAATGTCCTTTTGAGCACCTATAAACAATTGAGTAAATACAAGAATATCTGGAACTATATTAGCTAACAATTATACGAAAAAACTTACGTAAAATACCTATTTACAGTATTTTAACTATATTTAATAAATTTAAAACCTATAATTATGTATGTTCCCAAATCACAATCATTAAAGAATTACATTGTTCAATTTTTAATTATTGCTTCTATTCTTGTCACAATTTCATGTGATGAATCTAACAATACACAATTAGATAATAATACACCAAGCTTTAATTTAGATTTATTTGAGCAAAACCTGATAGACTATGTTAATTGGAGCGAAGATTCACCAATTGGATGGGCTTACGCAATAACTCAAAACGGACAATTAGTAAGATCAGATGGTTTAGGAAATGCTGTTCAAGAGCCTGATGGAACAAGTGTTGCAATGACTGAAAACAAAGAGGTCAATGTTGCAAGCGTGACCAAATTTTATACAGCCATTGTAGTTATGCAATTGCTTGAAGAATTAGACCTAACAATCCATTCTCTCGTTGAGCCATATTTCCCTGATTCCTGGGCTTTAGGTCCGAATATGGACCATATGACCTTTGCTCATTTATTACGGCATGAATCTGGATTAGATACTGGAAATACAGATTTTGGCAATACCCTTTCTTATGCTGGTATTAAGCAAGCTGTTGAAGATGGTGTTGGAGTGCCACCACCAGATCAGGCAGATTATGACAATATTAATTTTGCGATTTTTAGAATATTAATCCCCTCGTTACAAAACAATTTACCAAATGCTCCTCTTGCAGATTTAGATAGTGATCAAACTACTCAAGCTGTTTATAGAAGTTACATGCAAAGTGCTCTATTTGATAAGGTAGGAATGCCAAATGTAGATTTTACGGAAGAAAGCAACAACCCTACTCGATATTACAACATCAATGATATTTCCAATAATACTTCTGGAATATTATATGACGATTGGGATCATATCTCCGGTGGTGGTGGCTATTTTATGAGTGTAGTAGAAATGGCTGCGGTCAATGCATTTTTCGAACATTCAAATACTATAGTTTCTGATGAAGCAAGAACTATCATCAAAGACAATTATTTAGGATTGGATTCGTATTTTGATGGCGATAGCCGTGAACTGCATGGAAAATATTATGGTAAAAATGGGAGCATCAGAAATAGTGGCGACCTAAGTGTTGCGCAAGGAGTCCTAACTCAAATTCAAATGTTCCCAAGTGAAGGAGTTGAAATTGCAGTTGTAGTAAATACTAGAGGTGTTAACTATAAAACCGGATTTGATGGATTTTTAAGATCATCTATTAAGGATGCCTTTAATGATGCTTTTGAATAATAAGAAAAGCCCAACAATTAAGTTGGGCTTAAATTTTTTCTACTTTTGATTGATTACATCACACCTAACTCCTTCAAAAGCTTTTCGGAATTTGCTTTTACGTTAGCAGGAGGGTTCATAGATAATGATTTCTTTAGATATTTAATAGCATTTTTCTTATCTCCCATAGTTTTGTAGCATTCTCCTAAACTATCATGGACATTAGCATCTTTTGGGTTATCGGCTACATTCTTTTTAAAGAATTTTAATGCCATATCATAATCCTTAGCATTAAGCATTTGATATCCTAATGCATTCAATTGATTAATATCGGCCATATTTGCTGCTTCATCCATAAGTTTTGCATACTTGTCAGTTTTACCCATTTTTTTCAATATCCTTGCTTTTAAAGCTGTATTGTTAACTGTTTTCTGACTAAAGAATTGTCCGGCAATCGCTTTATCTACCCATGATAAGGCTTCATTCAAATCGCCTCCATTGTTTAAGGCAAAATTAGCTGCCTGTTCCCAGTTCTGCCTGTTAAACCCTAATTGACCTTTTGCTTTTTCCTTAAACTCATCCAATACAATTTTTGTCACCGGAACCTCAATTTTAAAAGGGATTTCCTTTTTCTCCCAAACTAAAGAAGCAATTGCCGTCGTTGGTGTAACAGTATTGAACTCGTAAGTTAATAATTCTCTGTGAGGGACTTCATTAGTAGATACTTCAGCTCTTAAGGCATCCTTACTTTCGTCATAGAAAAAACTTCCCCATGAATCTGTATCATGAGACAAAATAATAGTTGCTTTATTATCTGGCTTTACCTCTACATGAAAACCATATTTTCCTGCCTTAACCGGCTTACCTTCAACCGTAACATCGTGAGAAAAATATATCGTAGTATTCTCATCTGCTCCTGCTCTCCAAGGAGCAGCAGTTGCAGTTCCAAAACCTAAGTTATTCATACCGTAAGGCACTAATTTTCCCCAAATCTCTCTTCCTTTCACACTTGGTCTTGAATACTTAATTGCGATATCAGTTGTTCCTACTCGCTGTAATACTTTGGCCTTTTGGCTTCCGTTTGGTACATTAATTTGTGAAAATGCACTAAAACTAACACAAACTAATAGACACAATGATAATTTAAATAGAATGTTGTTTTTCATAATGATTATGGATTAATTGGTTTATCCTTTCAATTTATATACAAATGAGTTGACATCCTGTTAGCATTGTGTTAAATAAAACTTCAATTTGTTAAATTTAAATTATAAATGAAATTCACTTAAATCAGGATAATGATCTTTTTTATTGATTTTAAATTTATGATCATTCTTTATTTTGTCAATAAGTCTACTTGTTAACTTTAAGCAAAGTCCTATCTTTGTAACTTAAATTTTTACAGCTCAGTACATGAAAATTTCCTATAATTGGCTCAAGCAATTCATTAATATAAAATGGGATGCCGATAAAACCGGAGAACTGCTTACTAATTTAGGCCTTGAGGTCGAAGGTATTGAAGATTATCAATCTGTAAAAGGTAGCTTGGAAGGTGTTGTTATAGGTAAAGTATTGACATGTGAGCAACATCCTAATGCAGACAGGTTAAAAGTAACTACAGTTGATATAGGCGAAGATGAACCGCTTAATGTTGTTTGTGGTGCTCCAAACGTTGCGAAGGGTCAAAAAGTGCCTGTGGCTACTATAGGAACAAAATTGTATTCCCCTGAAGGTGAAGAATGGATTATCAAAAAAGGAAAGATTCGTGGTGAGGAAAGCCAAGGGATGATCTGTGCCGAAGATGAGTTAGGATTGGGAACAAGTCATGATGGGATAATGGTTTTGGATAAAAAGCTAAAAGTCGGTACTCCTGCTTCTGAGGTTTTTGAGGTCGAAAATGACGAGGTCTTTGAAATTGGCTTGACTCCAAATCGTGCAGATGCCATGAGTCATTTGGGTGTCGCTCGTGATCTTAGGGCCGGATTGATGCAACACGGCATTAATTTGGAACTTATTACTCCTTCCACAAGTTCATATCACGTAGATAATAGAAGTCTGAAGATTGATGTAGTAGTCGAGGACTTTGAAAAAGCACCTAGATATTGCGGTGTTACCATTTCAGGTATTAAAGTTGGCGATTCACCAACATGGTTGCAAAATAGACTAAAAGCTATTGAATTAAGCCCAATAAATAATGTCGTTGATGCAACTAACTACGTATTACATGAATTAGGTCAACCACTGCATGCATTTGATGCCGCCAAGATCAAAGGGAATAAAGTAATAGTTAAAACACTAAAAGCAGGAACAAAATTTACTACACTGGATGAAATAGAACGTGAGCTCCATAAAGATGACCTAATGATCTGTGATGCTGAAAAACCTATGTGTATCGCGGGCGTATTTGGGGGTATTACTTCTGGAGTGACGGAAAATACAACAACCATTTTCCTGGAAAGCGCCTATTTTAATCCGATTACCACCCGAAAAACGGCAAAAAGACATGGATTAAACACAGATGCATCCTTTAGGTTTGAAAGAGGGATAGATCCTAATATCACAGAATATGCATTAATGCGTGCTTCTCTGATGATAACGGAAATTGCTGGTGGTGAAATTGCCAGTGATATTTTTGATTCCTATCCTGTTAAGATAGAAGATTCTCCTGTGCGTCTTAGTTTCGAGAATGCAAAAAAACTCATAGGTCAGGAAATACCAAAAGAAACTATTAAAAGCATTTTGACTTCCCTGGATATCAAAGTGAATAACGTAACAGAAACCGGGTTAGGCTTAATGGTTCCGGCATACAGAAACGATGTTACCAGAGAAGCGGATGTGATAGAAGAAATTCTAAGGGTTTATGGCTATAATAACATTGGAACTTCAGAAAAGTTAAACGCATCGATATCCTACTCCAATAAATTTGAAGATTATAAGTTGCGGAATGTATTAGGTGAGCAACTGGCTTCACAAGGGTTTTATGAAATAATGGCCAATTCTTTAACAACGGCTAAATACACGGAATTAAGCGATAAATTAAAAGACGAACACAACGTGGTTATGCTGAATCCTTTAAGTCAGGACTTGGGAGTCATGAGACAGTCTCTTCTGTTTTCAGGATTAGAAGCTGTAGCTTATAACATAAATCGAAAAAGAGTAGATCTCAAGTTGTTTGAATTTGGTAAAACCTATCACGATTATGACGGAAATCGTGAAGAACCTAAACATTTAACAATTTTTATTACTGGCAAAAGAACAATTGAATCATGGAACGGGTTTAATAAAACTTCAGATTTCTTCTACCTTAAAGGAATTGTTACATCTATCTTAGAACGATTGGGAATTTCTAATTACAAAGAACAACCTGTTAAGAATGATGTTTTTAGTGAAGGATTGTCTTTCAGTTTAGGAAAAACAGAAATTGCAAGTATTGGTTTACTTAAAAAATCGACACTAAAATACTTTGGCATTGCGCAACCAGTATTATACGCAGATTTTAACTGGGATAATATTCTGGTGGTTGCGAAACGCAATAATATAATTATTAGGGACTTGCCAAAATATCCGGAGGTTCGTAGAGACTTTGCATTATTGCTGGATGAATCCGTAAGTTTTGAATCGGTTTATAACCTCGCTAAAAAGGGTGAAAGAAAGCTTTTGAAGGATATTAATTTATTTGATGTTTATGAAGGTAGGAACTTACCAAAAGGTAAAAAGAGTTACGCCGTGAGTTTCACACTGCAAGATGAACACAAGACTTTAACGGATAAACAGATCGATAAGATCATGAGCAAATTGCAACAGAGTTTTGAAAGAGAACTAGGAGCTGAGTTAAGGTAGTTTTATGCGTAATTTAAAATTTCTATTCTTATTCATTGTTTTGTTTGCGACATATTCCAGCCAATGTCAAAACGTTGAATCAGACAGTATAAATACATGGAAGTTATTTAAGTACGATGCCAAAACAACTTTTAATGGTGTTAAGTATTCATTTTTAAGGCCAAAAGACTGGAAAGGTAAGGATTATGCCAAACTTGGGGCTTTAATTTCAGGAACGGTTTTAATGTCCTTTGCTGACGATGAAGTCAATCGAATTGCGCAACGAAATACCGATGATTTTCCTGAAGTAATTAGAGATATTGGATGGTATTTCGGTAGTCCGCAAAACTATTTTATGGCGAATGCTGGCTTGTATGGTATTGGCCTGATTACTAAAAACGAAAAAATTCGTAAAACCAGTGTTCTAATTATATCTTCCTCCGTAGTTACCAGTTTAATTTCATCAATAAGCAAAACTGCTTTTGGTCGAGCTAGACCTAGTTCAGGATTAGGAAATCATTATTTTAAACCTTTTTCTAAAGAAGGCCGTTTTCATTCATTCCCTTCCGGTCACACTGTTTTATCAGTAACCATGACACATGCTATTGCAAAACAGTTTGATAGTTTTTGGGTGAAGACGGGAATTTATGCTATTGGTGCAATTCCACCTATTAGCAGGTTAATTGATAATGAACATTGGATTTCAGATATCGCATTTAGTACTGCTGTAAGTATTATTGTGGTAGACAGCATGGACGCTTTCTTGAACAGGACTAATGCTTATGAGTATCCTGAAACAGAAAAAACCATATCCTGGAATTTAAGATTCAGTACTAACCAAATTGGGATTGTAGGTTCATTTTAAATTGGCAAATTTTAAGTATTACCAGCAAACTCAGTTTACTCCACTAATATTAGTTTAAAACTAAATAGGTAATCCCAAAATTTTAATGTAAAGGTCTTATTGATTGTGGAATGCAATGGTATCTATAAAAACAAGCTAATTCTTACCATAAAATCGGTGAAATAGAATTATGAAATTATTAATCTAAATAATCTTCCTTTTTAATTTGTCCTGTTTTTTTATTTATAATAAAATCTTTAAACCTTATTCAAACATATTCAGTATTCGAATTATTAAGAATGCATCTTAATAATGTTAAAATTTTATATAAATTAATATTACGTATCAATTTTATTATTTTTAGAACAAAAAATTGCAATGGGCGTTAATCTTAATCAAAAGCTCCTCCACTGCAGGAGGAAGCGTACTACCGATACAGACATACTAAAACAGGTTTTTAATGTACTTGAGCAGGAATCGCACCATGATGAAGCGATTCAAACCAATATTACCAAATCCGAACTGGCCGTAAAAAATGATCTGGTTTTCGATCTACTCGAAACTGATAAAATATTCCATATTGAAGATTTAAAAAAAATTTGTGTGACCTATCGTTTACGATTTCTGGACAGCGCATTGTTTAAAAATGATATCCCTTATGAAGGCATAATTAAAATCAAGCAGATGGAGAAAGTACATGAAACAACTCTTAAAGGATATAAAATCATGGCTCCAAGTAAACTGTTCAAGCTTAAGAATTACGATGACCCGCTACTTTTTGTTCCAATAGGCAACGAATATTATTATTTAGTGCATAAATGGGGTAATGACCTGAGCACATTCAGAAAATGGCTTATGTGGCCTTTCAGAAATTTTGAAACTTTATTATTTACAGCAGTTATGGTGAGTCTTTTACTTACGGCCGCAGTACCAAATTCATTAGTTAATTATAATGAATCTCCCGCTAACTTCTTTTTGCTTTTCATGTTTATGATCAAGTGGGTTATTGGAATTATTATTTATTACGCTTTTGCAAAAGGAAAAAATTTTAATTCTGCTATTTGGGATAGCAGATATACTAATGTTTAGCTCTTTTTTGTGTTCAAAAGAAAAAGGGCCAAAACCACTTCGGTAATACCAAGGATAAAATAGATTACTTGTAGATAATGGATTGGGTTTATAAAGTAAACCTGAATTATGATCCAAAGTACCAGCACTATTCCTAAAATAAACCCTAAAGTTCTGTAAAACTTAAATTGATTAAAGGAAGACAACCCAGCGAAGCCTTGAGCTAACCCGTTAATTACTAATAGAAAAAGACCTGGTATAAAAAAATCAGAAAATGGTGAAGCATCCAGTAATTCCATTGGAATTCCTAATTTAGAACCATCTGGTTGAATTACCATTAGGATTCCTGCCGGTATTGCAGAAAATGCTACTATGGATTGAATAATCCCCAAAGTAACAGATATTGATTTTTCAGAATTCAAAAGAAACATTTTGGAGCGTTACGCTTGAAAAAGTGAGCGATAAAACAAAGGTTACCTATATGTAAAATCCCCAAAATCTAAAAAGCTTATCCTGAATGAAAATAAAGCTATTCTGTAATCAATAACAAGTTTGATAAGCCCCCTCTAAATAAACCTCTTTCTTTTAACTAATAGATAACCTTATATTAATATTCTTTTATTTTATCTTAATACCAGCTTCACATCCACCTGCGGGAGTAAAACGGCATCTATTCTATAAATCATTCCATCGGACAATTCTATTTTATCCATAACATCTATTGGATAATTATTAGCATCCTGAATTAATATCATATCTTCTGCACCCACAGTAATCTGAATAATTTCATTGTTCATGGCCACGATATTGGTAGAACCATTCAATTTAAATAATTCTTCATCTAAATTAAGTGTAGAATTTACAATATGGTATCCGGCTATGGATTTTAATTTTATATGATTTTCTTTTCTGAACAACTGATCTAGGACACTTGCCGGCATTTGAGCAAACGCACTATTGCCAGGTGCAAAAACAGTAAATTCCTGACCAGATTCTAAATGAGAAAATATATCAGACTCTTTCAAAACCTTAACAAAGGTCGAATATTCCTCTGTGATTTGTAAGTATTTAGAAATGGTTAGAGATTGAATTTTTTCTCCCTTAGTAAAGGTGGAAACACTGGTTTGCGGCAATTCCTTTTCTTGTGAAATCACACTGTTTGTAAAGCATACAACCACAATACAAAAAAGCCAGTTATAATAACTTCCCCTTTTCATGATGTCCTAAAATATTGATTACTAATCCCTTAATACTACCTAAATATAAGGAAAATTTAGCAATTTTTTTGTATATTTAAGTTAAATTATAAACAATGTTCGAAAGCAACTATATTAAAATTTATGCCGGTAGTTTTATAATTGCTCAGTTAATTTTTGATAAACTTGATGAAATTGGTATAAATCCAATTCTTAAAGATGATAATCAAACTGGGTTAACAGCGGTTATGGTTGACGATTATCAATCTCTTATCGAGGTCTATGTTCATAAGGATGAAAAAGAAAAGGCAATTCCAATAGTTGAAGACATCATTTCCAGAACTACTGCAGTTAAAGATTAATCTATATTATTGATTCATTTTCACAGGATTGATCTCATACATTTTATCCCTTTGTGCATGAATTTTAGGATTTTCCATATACTCTTCAAATGTCATGTACCTATCAATTACACCATTAGGTGTTAATTCTATTATACGATTTGCTACAGTATGTGCAAATTCATGATCGTGAGTACTAAATAAAATGGTTCCTTTAAAGTTTTTAAGCGAATTATTAAATGCTGTTATACTTTCCAGATCTAAATGATTTGTTGGTTCATCCAGCATTAAAACATTGGCTCTTAACATCATCATACGACTTAACATGCACCTCACTTTTTCTCCACCAGAAAGTACATTGCATTTTTTAAGTGCCTCTTCTCCACTAAAAATCATTTTCCCAAGAAAACCACGCACATATACCTCTTCTCTTTCTTCTTCAGTTTTAGCCCATTGGCGCAACCAATCAACCAACGTTAATTCATTGTTAAAAAACTCGCCGTTATCCAATGGCAGGTAAGATTGGGACGTTGTAATTCCCCATGAAAATTTACCTGAATCTGGTTTTAAACTATTATTCAGGATTTCATAGAATGCTGTTGTCGCCCTTGAATCCTTTGAAAATACTACAACCTTGTCACCTTTTGTTAGGTTAATGTCTATATCCTTAAAAAGGATTTCTCCTTCCAATGACGCAGATAAACCTTCTATATTTAAAATTTGGTCACCCGCTTCTCGCTCACGCTCAAAAATTATAGCCGGATAGCGTCTGCTTGATGGTTTAATATCTGAAACATTTAGTTTTTCTATCATCTTTTTTCTACTAGTTGCCTGCTTCGATTTTGCAACATTCGCAGAAAACCGCCTGATGAATTCTTCTAGTTCCTTTTTCTTTTCTTCAGCCTTTTTGTTTTGTTGAGCCCGTTGTCTTGCAGCCAATTGTGAAGATTCATACCAGAAAGTATAATTACCGGAATAATGGTTGATCTTACCAAAGTCTATATCAGAAATATGAGTACAAACAGAATCTAGAAAATGACGGTCGTGAGAAACTATAATGACGCAATTATCGTAGTTAGCCAAAAAGTTTTCCAACCATGAAATTGTATCATAATCAATATCATTAGTAGGCTCATCCATTATTAACACATCGGGATTTCCAAATAAGGCCTGCGCCATTAACACTCTCACTTTTTGCTTACCATCGAGATCTTTCATCAATGAGTAATGAAGACTCTCCTTTATGCCCAAGTTAGATAATAAAGTCGCCGCATCGCTATCTGCATTCCAGCCATTCATTTCTTCAAACTCAACTTGAAGCTCCCCTATCTTATCGGCATTTTCGTCGCTGTAATCTGCATATAAAGCATCAATTTCAGTTTTAATTTTAAACAATGGCTGGTTACCCATTATTACAGTTTCCAGAACAGGATGGTCATCATACATATTATGCTCTTGCTCAAGCACAGACATTCTTTTACCAGGTTCTAAATGAACACTTCCAGAGGTTGGCTCTCGCTTTCCGGCTAGGATCTTTAAAAATGTAGATTTCCCGGCGCCATTGGCACCGATAATGCCGTAGCAATTTCCTTTTTGAAAGGTGGTATTAACCTCATCAAACAGAATGCGCTTGCCAAACTGGACAGAAAGATTAGAAACTGATAACATAGTTTTAAATAATTTGGCGCAAAAGTAGAAAAACCAAACTACAAAGTGAAATTTAATTGTCTTTAATAATTTAACAACGCATTAACAACACTATTAACATTCAAAACATACTTTTGTAGTTGTTCAGCCCGCATCCCAAATATTTAGATAGGTTGATATTAATTATGCGTTATATAGGATTAATTTTACTTATTACATTCTTGAGTTGTAAAAATGAGACAGTTGAGAAATCCAACTATTCTTATTTGGGTGGTGAAATTATTAATCCCAACAACGACTACGTGGTTATCTCTAATAACAAGGGTACGTTGGATACTGTTAAATTAGATACTGAGAATCGTTTTTTATATAAAATAGTAAATGTAGAACCTGGAGTTTACTTTTTTAAACATGACCCGGAGAACCAAATAGTAGTCTTGGAACCAAGTGACAGCGTAATGTTCAGGCTAAACACAATGGATTTTGATGAATCACTTGTTTATACTGGAAGAGGTTCGAAAAAAAATAACTATTTAATTAATCTGTTTCTAGAGAATGAAGGTAACAATTCAAACCTTTTAGATTTTTGTGAATTATCACCAGACGAATTCGAAAGAAAAACAGATTCAATAAGACACAGACAGCTTAAAAATTTGGAAGTCTTCACAGATAGATTGAATAGTACGTCTTTATTTAAAAAAATAGCAGAGGCCAAAATAGATTATAACTATTACGCCAATAAGGAGATTTATCCTTTTGCTTATTATGGTGAAAAGGAAATTAAAAATTTAAAAACTCTTCCCTCCGATTTCTATGGATATAGAAAAGACATTGATTACAATAATTTTGATTTACGGTCTTTCTTTCAATATTACAGATTCTTGGAAACACATTTTAATAATATTGCTTTAAACCAGTATTTTGAACATACAAATGATAGTGCTTTCAGTAGAAAATCACTGCATTATAATTTAGATAAATTAGCACTCATAGATAGTTTGGTTCAGCATGATTCCATTAAAAATGATCTCCTTAAGTATACAGCTGCACCTTACATTTACAATAGTAAAAATAATTACAGTACAAAATCATTGTTGATGGATTATATGACGAGATGTACTAATGAAAAAGATAAAAAAATGATGGAAAGGTTGGCAAAATCGGTTATGCAATTGGAACCTGGAACGAAATTACCAAAAGTCTCTGTTATAAATTCAGAAAACCAAATTATATTGCTTTCGTCTATTGTTACAAAGCCTACTGTAATTTATTTTTGGTCTTATAACATAAAATCTCATTTTAAGGATAGTCACAGAAAGATTAACGAGTTAAAAACTAAATATCCGGATCTGAATTTTATTGCTATTAATATAAACAACGATAAGCAAGAAATGTGGAAACGCTCATTAAAGCAGTATAATTTTCCAATTCAACACGAATACCAATTTATTGACCCACCAAAAGCAAGGAAAGATTTAGTAATAAATTCCATTAATAAAGTAATGATCGTGGACAGAAATGGTGTGATTGCAGATCCTAATGCGAATATGTTCAGTACGCGATTTGAAGAACTTCTATTAGGATTGTTAAATAGATAATAAAAGCCGCGTAATGCGACTTCTTATTTATTTATTAGTCATTATTGATTTCCTTTTTTATAATCTTCTAGAAATTTAGCTAATCCATTATCCGTTAAAGGATGTTTTAAGAGCCCTTCAATAGAATTTAATGGACCAGTCATAACATCGGCTCC
>CAJIBV010000159.1_pt1 | contig 29536 bp, 30 predicted proteins | sample 9199431 | NCBI WGS metagenome assembly CAJIBV01 (sample SAMEA7708314, study PRJEB35096) | sediment metagenome | biome: marine neritic benthic zone biome [ENVO:01000025]; feature: sediment [ENVO:00002007]; material: shallow marine sediment [ENVO:03000034] sea grass bed [ENVO_01000059] ...
CCTTAAACGAACTGGTATTTTCTATAGCCATGACATCCTGAACATCCTCAACAATACAAATAATATCTTCGTTTCTATTTGGATTGGAGCAGATCTCACAAATCTCTAAATCACTAATATTATTACATTTTTTACAGAATTTAATTTCATTCCTTAAAGATTTTATTGCATCTGCCAACTGGTTGGTTTGCTCCTTAGGCTGATGCAATAAATGTAACACTAAACGCAAGGCTGTACGCTTACCTACCCCTGGCAATAGTGACATTTCGTTTACTGCATTTTCTAATAATTTAGAAGAGAATTCCATCGTTGCGAATTTACAATTTTAGATTAAAGAATAATATATAAAATTGTAATTTGTATTTTTAGCAACCGAATGTGAAAATATGACTCCAACTCAGATTATTCTATTAATTGCTGCCTACTTCGGGCTTCTCATATTGATCTCTTATTTTACCGGACGAAACGACAGCAATGATGACTTTTTTAAAGCTGGAAAGCAATCTCCCTGGTATGTTGTTGCGTTTGGAATGGTGGGAGCTTCTTTATCTGGAGTTACATTTATTTCCGTTCCCGGTTGGATAGAAGGATCTCAATTCAGCTATTTTCAAGTTGTACTAGGATATATGATAGGTTATTTTGTAGTTGCATTTATTCTTATGCCTATTTATTATCGACTTAATGTTACATCAATTTATGAATATTTACTACAGCGATTTGGAACTGTTAGCCATAAAACCGGAGCTTTTTTCTTCTTTCTATCAAGAGTTTTAGGTGCAGCGTTTAGATTATTTTTAGTTGCTATCGTCCTACAACAATTTGTATTTGATGCCTGGAATGTCCCTTTTGAAATAACTGTAATAATTTCAATTTTATTAATCTGGATTTACACAAAAAAAGGGGGAATTAAAACAATCGTATGGACGGATACCTTGCAAACTTTGTTTATGATCGTCGCCGTCATCCTGTCAATATATTTTATAAACGACAAATTAGGTTGGAGTTTTGGGGAATTTTTAGCATCTGACCAACTTGAAAACTACAGCAAAGTCTTTGTAACAGATAGTTTCTTAGAACGTTCTCATTTTCTAAAATCCTTTCTTGGAGGCATGTTTATCACTATTTGCATGACTGGATTAGATCAGGATATGATGCAAAAAAACCTAACATGTAAATCCCTAAAAGATGCCCAGAAAAATATGGTCTCCTTTAGTATTGTATTAGTTTTTGTAACTTTTCTCTTTATGCTTTTAGGAGCGCTGCTTTTTATTTATGCAAAAAAGAATGAAATTTCTGTTCCATTAATGGATGGTAACCCGAAAACCGACCTGTTATTTCCAGAAATTGCTTTAAATAGTGGCTTGAGTATTACCCTTGCTGTTACTTTTATGCTTGGATTAATAGCTGCTGCTTATAGTAGTGCGGACAGTGCCTTAACATCTCTGACTACTTCGTTCTGTGTAGACTTTTTAAATATTAACAAAAAACCTAAAGATCAGCAAAAAAAGATAAGGAAACGAACTCATGTGGGAATGAGTATTCTCTTAGTTATTGTAATTATAATATTTAAATACATATTGAACAGTAATGTAATAGATAGTCTTCTAACAGTAGCTGGCTACACCTATGGCCCCTTACTTGGATTGTTTGCATTTGGAATATTTACAAATTACAAAGTAAAAGATAAATATGTATGGATTGTTGCTGTATGTTCTGTATTTGTAATTACACTTATTGCTAACATTCCACCTGAGAACTTGGGTGGTTATGTTTTAGGGTATGAATTATTGCCTATAAATGGTTTCCTAACTTTTTTAGGTTTAATACTGATTCGTAGATAGTAAAACGAGCGTGCAGGATTCTTCAAATGCAATATCATTTTCTTTCAAAATTGAATAGAATTCTGGATTTTCTGTTCCCGGATTAAAAATAACGCGATTCGGATTTAGATTTATTATGTAATCATAAAATGGTTTTTGTCTAAGGGCGTTTAAATAAATAGTTATAGTATCAATATCCTCGTATAATATAAATTCATTCGTGATATTAATTCCCGCTACTTTTCCCTTTTCTGAACCCATGGCAACAACTTTTTGTTTATTGCTAACAAGTCTTTCCATTGCATAATTAGAATATCTGTGATTTTTTAAAGAGGCACCAAGTACCAGAGTTTTATTTTTCATTTTGTTAAAAAGGTGTTAAGAGAAAATCATATTGTAACAGATCACAAAAATAGTCGTCTATTAATTAACAACATCATCAATCAATCAAAAAACGAATCATTTCATGAAAAAAGCATTTTTGCTATGTGTTTTGTTAATATTTTCTTTTCAGAACCTCCATGCCACAGAAAATAACGATTTTAAAGATGGTATAATTTCTGGAAAGGTATTAGATGCGAACCTTAACCAACCTATTCCATACGTAAACGTTGTCGTAAAAAATTCAAAAGGAGACATTATTACGGGTGGAATTACCACTGAAGATGGCTCATTTAGAATCAATAAGATCCCGGAAGGAGATTTAATAGTTACAATTCAATATATTGGATATAAATCCGAAATAAGAAATATAACTATAGGACGAAGGAATTATAGAATTGATCTGGGAACTATATTGCTGAAAGAAGAAGCGGAAGGGTTAGATGAAGTAACAGTACTCGCAGAAGTATCTACAATTCAGCAAAAAGTAGATAGAAAAGTTATAACAATTGGAAAGGACCTCGCTGCCACTGGAACAGCATCGGAGTTAATGGTTGGAATTCCTTCTGTCAGTGTAGATGCTCAATCAGGTGCCATTACGATGCGAGGAAATCAGAATGTTCGCGTTATGGTCGATGGAAAACTATCAAACATTCCAACAGCACAATTATTAAGGCAAATTCCGTCAACGGCTATAAAAGCAATTGAATTAATTACCAATCCTTCTGCTAAATATAATCCTGATGGAATGAGTGGCATTATTAATATAATATTGCATAAAAATACTATGGTTGGATTCAATGGGAACGCAAATGTAAGTCTGGCTCATGAAATAGAAGCTAAATTCAATAGTTCCCTGGATATGAATTACCGTAATGGTAAAGTAAATCTTTACGGCAGTTATAGCAACAACATATCCAAAAGAGTTAATTCAGGTTACATTGATCGAGTGGACCAAAATACACTTCAGGAGTTGGATATTCTCAGTAATAACAAATCGCACCTCTTTAAAGTAGGCGTAGATTTTTATCTTAACGACAAGAATACTATCTCTATATTTACAAATCAAAATATCTTTGATGGGGGTGTTGATGCATCAACTGACATACTTTACGATGATGAAAGCTTTAACCAAAGTCAGCTTATTACAAACCTAAATGACAACACCTCGAATCAATATAATTTTGATTACAAGCTAGACTTTAATAAGGAAGGCCATAACATAGAATTAGAAGTAGATCATAATATCTTTAATGGAGATTCAAGAACTGATAATACCTTTTCAGGATTTATTGAACGACCAAATTTTTATGAACTTAATGATACAGATAGAGATCGAACAACTATAAATCTGGACTATGTAAACCCAATAGGCGAAAAAATCAAGTTAGAACTTGGGCTTCAAGCAAGATTGTTTAATAATGAAATTGGATATTTTTCTAACGGCCGTTCAGAAAATGAATTTGGGGAATACATACCATCTACTACAGATTTTGATTATAGCAGAGACATATATTCGGCATATGCTACATTCAGTAAAAAATTTGAAAAATGGACGTATCAAATTGGTCTGAGAGCAGAAAACGTAGTTGTAGAGACTTTAGCAGAGGAAGTGGATTTACAAACGGATATTGAAACTGTTATTCCTTTTGATAACGAATATTTTAAATTATATCCTTCTGCTTTTTTTACCTATACACCTTCTGAAAAAAATTCTTATCAGTTAAGTTATAGCAGACGTGTTGATAGACCTGGGGTTGGTCAGGTTAATCCTCTTCCAGAATGGAACACGCCTTTGATTTCTCAATTTGGAAATCAATCCCTACTTCCTCAGTTCACGAATTCAATTGAAACTAATTATACACGAAAACTAAAAAAAGGTAGTTTTACTGCTGGTATTTTTTACAGAATCATTGAAGATGAAATAAATCAAGCCGTATTTGTAGACAGAGCAGACTTAAATAAAATAGTTTTATCATTTGATAATTTTGATAATACATCATCTTTCGGTTTTGAATTCTCTACTAATTACAGACCAACAAAATGGTGGAGCATCAATGGCAGTTTCGATTTTTATTCTCAGACTCAAAAAAGTATAAGTGAAAGGTTAACGGTTTCTCCTGAATTGGCTACTCTAGATGATATTGTTTTGGAATCAGTAGAAGTAGATAATGTAGCTTGGAACTTTAGGATGTACAACAATTTTAAAGTTAGTAAAAGCCTTTCTTTTTCTGCCTTTGGATTTTATAGAGGACGTAATAAAGGGGTGCAATTCGAAATGGAACCAATGTATTTTGTGAATTTAGGTTTGCGCTATAGTTTTCTGGATAGGAAAGCCAATTTCAGTCTAAATTTCAATGATGTATTTGACACTATGAGAGCTCAATTTAAAGGTGATAGACCTTTTAATCAAGCTGGAAAATTTGAATGGGAAAGCCAAACGATACAGGCTTCCTTATCCTATCGTTTTGGAAGTGGTAAGTACAAGGCTAAATCAAGGAAACAAAGAGACCAGGATGAAAAACAAGGTGGTGGATTCCTGTAAAAAAAGAATTAATAACCTACATAATAGTTGATGGTTAGTGTTAATGTGGTTATTAATAGAAAACCCAGAGCTTTAAGCTTTGGGTTTTTGATTTTTAAATAATAAATCAAAATAAAAATCGTTACTAATGTAATAATAGTCAATTATTTACGACTTATAAAAAACAAACAACTATAGTTAGTATTTAGTTGATTAATAGCAAAAAAAAGCCAAAACTATTCGTTTTGGCTTTTTTTATAATTTTTGACTATTACCAATTAATAATGACACTTCCCCATGTAAAACCACTACCAAATGCTGCTAAAACAACTGTATCGCCTTCCTTTATTTTTCGTTCTTCCCACGCTTCAGTTAAAGCAATAGGAATAGAAGCAGCAGTTGTATTTCCATACCGTTGTATATTATTGTAGACCTTATCATCAGTTAATCCAAACTTCTTTTGTATAAATTGGGAAATTCTCAAATTAGCTTGATGCGGAATTAACATATCAATATCTTCCTTGTTCAAATTATTTGTTTTCAATCCCTCTACTATGGCTTCACTAAATCTTACTACCGCATGTTTAAACACAAAAGTACCATTCATGTAAGGATAATAGGTTACATCGTCAGGATCGTTGGCTTCCAGAATTTCCGGTACCCAATGCATAATGCTTGGCCCTTCCACAACCAGTTCCTTGGCATGTTTACCTTCCGAATGTAAGTGTGTTGACAAAATTCCTTTGGTATTATCTTCTTCTCTGGTCAAGATAGCCGCCCCAGCACCATCACCAAAAATAACGGTCACGCCTCTACCCCGAGATGATTTTTCCAATCCTCCCGAATGAAATTCAGCCCCTATAACTAGCACATTCTTGTACATACCTGTTTTAATAAACTGGTCAGCAACAGATATTCCATACACAAATCCAGAACATTGATTTCTGACATCCAAGGCGCCAATAGTTCTCATATCCAGCATATCCTGAATTTGGACTCCACAACCTGGAAAGTACATATCCGGACTTAATGTTGCGAAAATTATAAAATCGATATCGTCCTTAGTGAGTCCAGATCTTTCAATAGCAATTTTTGCCGCCTTTGCCCCCATAACAGCTGATGAATCATTCGTACCTTCTTTGATCCATCTGCGTTCCTTTATACCAGTTCGTTCCTGAATCCATTCGTCGCTGGTATCCATCATTCTCGCTAAATCATCATTAGTCACAACATTGTCTGGAACATACTTACCAAGTCCTATTATTTTAGAATTATACATACTACTGAGATATTTTTTAATTATGTAATTTAAGGATTTGGATCAAGCAATTGATAGAATCTTTTTCAAATCGCTATGCCTGCATAACAAAGCAACTAAAAATTAATACGATTTCAAAATTTTAGCTAGACCAAGGTTCATTTAACTTTCTTTTAATAGCAGATTTATCACTAAATAATTAGCTTTACAATTGTTAATTAATTTATCGCAATGATCATGAAAAAAATTATTTTATTAATCGTTCTCTTCTCAAGCTTTGTAGGATTTTCTCAAGAAAATGTTACTTATCAAAAACCACCCAAAGAAATTCTTGAATTAGCTGAAGCTGAATTAGCACCTTCCATCAGAATGGATAGTGAAGGTGTAAATATGATCTTTCTCTACAGAAGTAATTTTAAAAGTATAGAGGAATTATCTGAAAAAGAAATGAGGTTGGGCGGACTCCGCATTAATCCAAAGACCAATATCAACAGTAGACAAAGGTATTATACAAATATTAAATTACGAACAGGTAGAAGTGGAGAAGAAAGTATAGTTAGTGGATTGCCTGAAAATGGTCGATTTGCATACTTTTCGTGGTCTCCAAATCAAAAAAAGGTTGCGTTTACAAACACCGTAAGTAGTGGTGTTGAATTGTGGTTATTAGATATAGAATCTAAGTCCGTAAAAAAATTGACCGATGATAATCTCAATGCAAATACTGGTAGACCATTTGTATGGTTCAAGGATAACAATTCTTTATTGATTAAAACTATTTCTGAGGAAAAACAAGATCTTATAGATACTAAAACGGCCATTCCAACGGGACCAACCATATCTATTAGTGAAGCCGGTGTAAAAGCTCAAAACAGGACTTACCAAGATCTTCTAAAAAACCCTACAGACGAACATAATTTCGAACAATTGGTGCTTTCAGAAATTCACAAAATAGATCTTGATGGTAATTCCAAGTTGTGGATGAAGAGTGACATGTACAGAAGTATGTCTTTTTCACCAGATGGTAACTATGTCATGATCACGACCATTCAGAAACCATTTTCTTATTTGGTACCTTACAGACGATTCCCATTTAAAACAGCCATTTTTGATACTCAAGCCAACTTGGTTAACACAGTCTTAGAAGTGCCATTAATTGAAGATCTTCCTAAAGGATTTATGGCGGTAAGAAAAGGTAAAAGAAACCTTTCATGGCGAGATGATAAACCAGCTTCATTAGTATGGGCTCAGGCTTTAGATGAAGGAGACCCCTCCAAAGAAGTTCCTTTCCGTGATGAAGTGTATCAGCTAGATGCACCATTTAAAGGAGAAGGCAGGTTTATCACAAAAACCATCGGGCGCTACAGAGGAATAGACTGGGGAAATAATGAAGTGGCAATTGCGTATGATTACTGGTGGAATACAAGAAATCGTAAAACCTATGTCTTTAATCCTTCAAATAATAAGATCCAACCTACGATTCTATATGATAGAAATTATCAGGACAGATATAGCGATCCAGGTTCATTTGTTACAAAACGTAATGAATTTGAGCGGTACACCTTAGCCCTTGTAAAGAATAAGGCTTTTTTAATTGGCGATGGTTATAGTGAGAAAGGGAAATTTCCTTTTGTAGATGAAATCAATCTCAATACAAAAAAAACCAAACGTTTGTATCAAACAAGTTTTGCTGATAAGGTTGAAAGCATTTTGTCGGCAATCGATATGAATAAAGGTGAAATTTTAGTCAGGATAGAATCCAAAACAGAATATCCTAATTATTACGTTCGAAATATTAAAAAACGTATTGCTCCTATACCATTAACACAATTTAAAAATCCTTTTAAAAGCATTAAGAATGTTCACAAAGAAGTCATTAAATATAAGCGAAAAGATGGATTGGAATTGTCTGGTACCTTGTATTTACCAACAGATTTTTTAGAAGGGAAAAAATACCCTATGATCATGTGGGCCTATCCTCGTGAATATAAAGATAAAAGTAGTGCAGGGCAAACTACTAGTAATAGTAATGAGTTTACATACCCTTACTATGGATCTCCCCTTTATTGGATAACCAAAGGCTATGTCATATTGGATGACGCGTCATTCCCAATTGTAGGTGAAGGTGATGAAGAACCCAATGATACTTTTATTAATCAACTCGTAGCTAATGCCAAAGCCGCCATTGATGCGGTTGACAATTTGGGATATATAGATAGGAACAAAGTAGCTGTTGGAGGCCATTCTTATGGAGCTTTTATGACGGCAAATTTGCTTTCGCATTCAGATTTATTTGCTGCAGGCATAGCGAGAAGTGGAGCATATAACAGAACATTGACTCCATTTGGCTTTCAAAGTGAAGAACGCAATTACTGGGAAGCCCCGGATATTTATTACAATATGTCACCTTTCATGCATTGCGATACTATGAAAACCCCTTTGCTTTTAATACATGGCGAAGCTGATAACAACTCTGGTACCTATCCATTGCAAAGCGAGCGCTATTTTAATGCCCTTAAGGGTCTTGGAGCTCCGGTAAGGTTAGTGATGCTTCCAAAGGAAAGTCATGGTTACAGGGCAGAAGAATCTATAATGCACATGTTGTGGGAACAGGATCAGTGGCTGGAGAAACACGTAAAAAACCGAGTTTCGGAATCAGAAGGGACCCAATAAAAATTTAAAACCGCCAACAGGCGGTTTTTTTAATGTCAGTTTGTCACATTTATTTAATTGGCATTTTTGTTGCCCTAGCAGAACCAACAACATAATTATTAAATATACACATTATGACAAAGGGAAATATTAATGTATCGGTAGAGAATATCTTTCCATTAATCAAAAAGTTCTTATACAGTGACCATGAGATATTCTTGAGAGAATTGATCAGTAATGCCACAGATGCGACTTTAAAATTAAAACATTTAACGAGCGTTGGAGATGCCAAAGTTGAATATGGTAGTCCTATAATTGAAGTTAAGGTTGATAAAAAAGGTAAAAAGCTTCACATTATAGACCAGGGAATTGGAATGACTGCAGATGAGGTAGAAAAATATATAAACGAGATTGCCTTCTCCGGTGCTGAAGAGTTTTTAGAAAAATATAAAGATTCCGGTAAAGATGCTGGAATTATTGGTCATTTCGGATTAGGTTTCTATTCATCCTTCATGGTCGCTGATAAAGTAGAGATCATCACAAAATCTTATAAAGATGAACCTGCTGCTCATTGGACCTGTGATGGCAGTCCTGAGTTTACCTTAACGGAAGGAAAGAAAAAAGACAGAGGGACGGAGATTATTCTACATATTGGGAAAGACGATAAAGCGTTCTTAGAAGAATCGAAAATTCGTGAACTATTATTAAAATATAACAAGTTCATGCCTATTCCAATTAAGTTTGGAACTAAGGAAATTAATGATCCGGATCACAAGCCTAAAACCACAAAGGATAAAGAAGGTAAAGAAACTACTGAACCACATAGACAAATAACTGTTGATGATATCATCAATAATCCAAATCCTGCCTGGACTAAACAGCCGGCTGACCTAAAGGATGAAGATTACAAGGAGTTCTACCGAGAATTGTATCCAATGCAATTTGAAGAACCTCTATTCAATATTCATTTAAATGTGGATTATCCGTTTAACTTGACTGGAATACTATATTTCCCGAAGTTGACGAACGACCTCAACATACAAAAGGATCGAATTCAGTTATTCCAGAATCAGGTGTTTGTTACCGATAATGTAGAGGGAATTGTTCCTGAATTCTTAACAATGCTACGAGGTGTAATCGATTCTCCGGATATTCCTCTTAATGTGTCTCGATCTTATCTGCAAGCTGATGGAGCTGTTAAAAAGATATCGTCTTACATTACAAGAAAGGTTGCTGATAAATTGAAATCATTATTCAAAAACGATCGTGAGGAATTCGAAGCCAAATGGAATGACATCAAGATAGTCATTGAATATGGAATGCTTTCTGAAGAAAAATTCTTCGAAAAAGCAGATGCTTTTGCATTGTACCCTTCGGTTGATGGAAAATATTATACCTACGAAGAATTTTACAATAAAATAAAGGCGAATCAAACAGATAAAGATGACAAATTAGTTATTCTTTATGCATCTGACAAAGATGAACAACACAGCTATATAGATGCCGCCAAAGATAAAGGATATGAGGTATTGTTGCTGGACTCACCCATTATTAGTCACCTGATCCAAAAACTAGAAGGTACTAAAGAAAATATTACATTTTCAAGAGTAGATGCGGATCATATAGATAATCTCATTAAAAAGGATGATACGAAGCTTTCAAAATTATCTGATGAGGAAAAAACTAAATTAGATGAACTTTTGAAAGAGATTATTCCTTCCGAGAAATTTATGGTACAATTGGAAGCGATGGATAGCAATGCTGCTCCATTTATGATTACACAACCGGAATTTATGAGACGGATGAAAGAAATGCAGCAAACTGGAGGAGGCGGCATGTTTGGTATGGGTAACATGCCGGAAATGTATAACTTGGTTGTTAATACAAATTCCCAATTGGTTGGTGAAATCTTAAACACAAAAACCAAGAAGAAAAAAGAACGTTTGATAAATCAAAGTCTGGATCTGGCAAGATTGTCTCAAGGGCTATTGAAAGGGGAAGAACTAACTAAGTTCATCAGACGTAGTTATGATATGATCAAATAGCTTAATTGTCTCTCCTGCATAAGCAGGAATCTATATATTTTTAAAACCACCTTAAATAAGGTGGTTTTTTATTTTATATGAAAAAGTTTAACTTCGGTTCATTCTTTTAACTAACCAGAAACAAAATGGAACATACAAACTGGCTATCTGTTGTAATCTCTTCTTTAATTCCAATAATAATAGGATTTATATACTATAATAAAAACTTGTTTGGCAAAGTATGGATGAATTCCTTAGGAATAAATGAAGAAGATCTAAAAAAAGGAAATAAGGTATTGATTCTTGGGTTATCTGTAATTATGTCATTTCTTCTTTCAATATTCCTGCTCAATTTTAATAATAGTGAAGGGCAGGAAGGGCAATTTGATAATTTTACTCATGGTGCCTGGCACGGTTTTTTTGTCGCATTTATAGTTGGTATGCCCATTCTTTTTATTACGGGTTTATTTGAGGTGAAAAAAATAAAAAACCTAATCATTAATGTCTTATATTGGCTATTAACATTGGCTGTTATGGGTGGAATTTTAGATGCAATGAACCATTGGCCTAATTAGGTTTATTCAATTCATATAAAAGACTTTATCTTTATTAAAACTTTCCAATCAAATGAGTCAAGATTATACTAAACCTGAATTTAAAGAACTCCTCAAAAAATTACAGGAAGAAAGCTGGCAATTGGAATTGCTCATCTCTGGATTTGCCATTTTTGGATTGTTCACGGCTTATGAGCCAATATCAGTAGCCATGAAAGAAGCAGAAAATAGCGAGCAGGCATACAAAGCAGTTATTTCTTTTATAGCTCTAATTTCATGTTCAATTTTAATTTTTAATTTACTACTTCATGTATTACTACGAGGCCTTTGGATTGGAGCATTGGGACTGAGATACGTATCTGGAGATATTAATTATGAAAATCTTAAATACAGTAAAAGATTCACAAAATACCTTAAGAAAAAAGTAGGTTCATTTGATAGATATATAGCTACTCTTGAAAATTATTGTAGCGTCATTTTTGCCGTTTCCTTCTTACTCATCTTTTATGTTTTGGCAATTACGTTTACAATTCTTGCTATTGCATTAATTGCAATATATATTATAAGCAATGACGATATACCTAATTGGCTGTCTAAAGGTATTGGCATATCACTAATTTTGTTCATAGTTTTTGGTATGTTCTTTACTCTTATTGATTTCGTAACACTTGGTTTCCTTAAAAAGAAAAAATGGATCTCTAAGATATATTTCCCTGTCTATTGGGTATTCAGTTTTCTAACTTTATCTTTTTTATATAGACCATTAGTGTACAATTTTTTAGATAATAAATTTGGGAGACGTTTAAGTTTGGTACTGATTCCATTCTACTTTTTAATATTGACAATTACATCGATGAAATATAATCAATCCAACTATTTAACTATATCCAACTCAAATGATATAATTGCCAACAACAGCAATTATGAAGACCTTATTACCGGAAGTAAGGATTATATACAAAATGTGGCCATCCAATCTAAAGTTATTACTGATCCATTTGTTAAAGTTTTCATTCTATTTAATGAAAATATAGAAAACAATATATTTGACTTCAATGAAGGATTAAAGCCCGAAAAAGATAAGCGTGGATTATATACTGATATCATTATGATAAATAATAATATAATGCGAGAATCAAAAAAGGACAGTTTAAAACGTGAATATCTTAAAACCTTTAATTATATCTACTCTGTGGAAATTGATACCATTAAATTTGAATCTGATTTTATTTTAGCTAAAGGCACAAAAGAAGAATTAGGATTCGAAACATACCTTAATGCCAAGCAATTAAATGAAGGAAAGCATTTGCTAAAAGTGAACAGATTACGAATTATAAAACAAGATACCTCAAAAAGGTTGGTTGCCCGAATTCCTTTCTGGTATTTCCCATAATAAGTTTAAACCGCTAAACGACTATCAAAATAACGTTTAAGGATTGGCACTTGGATAAATAACATAACACCAAACAACACTACCGAATACATAACTGCTTTAGAAACTTTAAATCCCGACAAGGCAGTACTTAATTTGTTATCAGTCAAAATACTCAGGTCAATAAAGTTTAATAAACCAGATTCTGAGGAATTTAATCCAAAAATAATATAAACAACTACTAAAAGTGTCACCACAAAAATTCCAGCCCACATAGGTTTAGAGATCAAAGGTTTGTAAACTGTTGCTCTACTTTGCTCCAAAGCATGAATGTGCTTCATAACCATCGAGGTGAAATTTGATGAAGGTGATTCCAATGGCTGGGTTTTCATTGATCGTTCTACCAATTTTTCAATTTGCTTATCTGTTTTCTCGTTCATAACTCTCAATTAATTCTGGTTCCAATTGTTCTTTTAATATAGTCCCAAGTTTTTTCCGGCTTCTATACAATTTTACTTTTACGTTATTGGCAGTTATACCAATAACTTTAGAAATTTCTTCTAGTGATTGTTCTTCAAAATAGAACAAGGTTAGTAAAAAGCTATCTTCACTTGGTAACAAATGCAAGCATTTCTGAATTTCTTGTTTGTACTCATAATCTTCCATTTGCTTCAATGCGTTGTCCATTGTCTTTACTTGATGTTCTGTAAATTCATCAATAGCCACTACATTATATTCTCGTTTTATTCGTTTTAATCTGTCTAAACACGTATTATAAGCCACTTTATATATCCAAGTAGAGAATTTTGACTTCCCTTTAAACTTGCTCAAATTTTTAAATACCTTAATGAACGTATCCTGTGACACCTCTTCTGCCTCTTCCCTATTCTTAACCATTCGTAAGGCCAACGTAAACACCAGATCCTTATACCTGTCTACCAACACCGAAAATACATTCGTGTCTCCCTCTAATATCTCGTTGATTATTTGGTTGTCGCTGATGGTCATTTGTTCATTGGACGACTTAAGAGAACCTTTGGTTACAATAGAAAAGAAAAAATATTTAGATAAACTTGTAACCATATTTTAAATCTTGTCGTCATAAGCTATGAACACATTAAATTTAAACAATAAAAAAAACATTAATCAATTAAAACAATCAATTATGGAAGCATTAATCGTATTTATCATCTTCGGGTCAATTTTCGCAGTCGCCTATTTATACTTTTCTACACGAAACAAAGAACGTTTAGCCCTTATAGAGAAAGGGGCAGACGCCAGTATATTCGTAAAAGGAAAGCGTGAACATACTGCTCCAGTCTGGAAAGTACTCATATTAAATTTAGCTTTACTATCCATGGGAGTAGGTTTGGGAATATTCCTGGCAACTTTATTAGATACTTATTCAAATTTAGAATCAGACGGAATTTATCCTGCGATAATTTTCTTTATGGCTGGTGTAGGACTATTTATAGGGTTCAACATGACAAAAAATTTGGATAGATAATAATCAATCAATCTATAACACTTTAAAAACCACTTCATAATTGAGGTGGTTTTTTTATTTATACGTAACTTGAAAATCACTATTTCAAAATCTAAGTCAACACGAAATTTGATAAACAATACACTATGAATATAAATTTAGCTGTTCTTATTGATGGCGATAACATTCCATCGGCATATATTAAAGAAATGATGGAAGAAATTACCAAGTATGGAAATCCAACCATTAAAAGGATTTATGGCGACTGGACCAAACCACATTTATCTAAATGGAAGAACTTATTGCTTGAAAATGCCATCACGCCTATACAGCAATATGGCTATACCACAGGAAAGAATGCGACAGATTCAGCCATGATCATTGATGCCATGGATATACTATATTCTGGAAAAGTAAGTGGCTTTTGCTTGGTCTCCAGTGATTCAGATTTTACGAAACTGGCAACAAGATTACGTGAAGCTGGTATGCTTGTAATTGGTATAGGTGAAAAGAAAACTCCTGATCCTTTTATAGTAGCCTGCGATAGATTTATTTACATTGAAATTCTAAAATCGCAAACAGAAAAAACTGAAAAAGGAGCACAAAAAGGTCAAGACAAAACAACTGTTGATAAAATCACATCTAGGGATATTAAATTAATAGCTGCATCCATTTCAGACTCATCGGACGAAGATGGTTGGGCATTTTTAGGAGATGTTGGTAGTTTAATACAGAAAAAAAGACCAAATTTTGATTCTCGAAATTACGGCTTTCAAAAACTTACACCAATGATTAAGTCTATTGGGGAATTTGAAATTGAACAACGGGAAAACCCTAAGAGCAAGCATAAATTGATCTTTGTGAAAAATAAAGAAAAACCAAGGGCTAAGACTCGTAGAAGCTAAAACATGAATTGTAAGTATATTTATTGTTTTATTTTGTTGTTCCATGTCTCTCTGGTTATAGGACAGACGAATTCCTTGGATAAGTTTAAATTTTTACTTGGAGATTGGGAAGGTAACGGAATTGGTTTTGGTAATGAAAAATCAAAAATAAAGTCTAGTTTTAAATTAGTTATGGATGACCATTACATAGAGGTCAAAAACGATTCAAAGTTTGAATCGACAACAAGCAATCCTGAAGGAGAAACGCATAGTGATATAGGATTTATTAGCTATGATTCAAGTAGAAATTTAGTTGTATTTAGGCAGTTCAATAAAGAAGGATATATAAATCAATATATTCTTAATGATTCCCTTTCAGATGACAAAAAAATCATATTTGTTACAGAAAGCATAGAAAATTTCGTTCCTGGAGGAAAAGCTAAATGGACTATTAAAAAAATTTCAGATAAAGAAATTGAAACCATTTTTGATGTATATTTCCCGAATAAGGGATTTTCTTGTATGGGTACCAATAATTTATATAGAAAAGAATGACTCCAGATTTAACGAATTTTAGGAATTTAATGATATAATATGACATGTCGACTCTGGAGATCTATTTTATTATTTTTTTAGTTATACAATTTTTTCATTCTATTGAAGAACTAACCAATAAATTCCATAAAAAGTTCCCCTTTGGGAAACTTAAGTTCAAAAATTTTTTCCTTTTTGAAGTTCTTTTTCTAGCATTCTGGCTTAGTATATTAATTTTAGATCAGCTGATATACAGAAATATTTTAATGTCCATTTTCATATTGCTCATGTTCGCTAATGGGTTATGGCATTTGGTTTGGTGGCGTATGAAAAAGAAATATGTACCAGGAATATTAACAGCACCATGGTTTATAATTGCATTTTTATTCTTTTATTTTCAGACTTTATTTTAGTTAAATTCGAACCGCTGCACTATTCATTCTAAACCACTTCTTAGGTGAAGTGGTTCTTTTTCATTCTACAGGAAAATCATAATGTTGATCTTTAAACGGTTCACCGCGTAAAGTGAAATGCCACCATTCCCACGGATAAGATCGAAAACCATGTTTTACCATAATTCCCTGCAAGAGCATCCTATTAGCCTTTTGTTGTGTAGTTAGCCTCATATAATGTATCCAAGACTGTGGACCAAAATAATCATATGCAGTTCCCATATCCAATTCAACTCCTGTTTCTAAATCAACCAATGTTAAATCTAAAGTACTTCCACTACTATGTCTTGATTTTGATGCTATGTATTGATCTTTAAACAAGTCTTTTTTATCAACCTCCGGATAATACTCCTGTTTTTTTATAGTGTCATTCAAGTCTTTTGCCCAGGTCATAAAATGATTTACCGCTGTTTGTGGTCGATAAGCATCATAAATCTTTATTGACAATTTAAAAGTTTTCAATTCTTCCTGAACCTTTTTTAAGGCATTAGTAGCTTGCATACTTAAAATACAAACATCTTTATTGTAACCATTAATTTTTTGGCCAACAAAATTGTTAGCAGTGAAATACCTTAACTCTGTTTTTATGTCTGGAATCTTCTCCTTAACATATACAAACCCTTCTGCTAATTGAGCCTGTAGAATATTGGTGAACAAAATTGAAATAAGAAAAAGTTTAGATTTCATAATTTAGGAATTGGCACTAAAATAAGAAATATTATGATGTATCATTTCTATGATTTATAACAACATTATTATTATTTTTAGTAGGTGGAAATAATTTCGACAAATATATCAGAGCCAACTAAAATTAATTGGAGAGGGCAGCAAATGCAAACTGGAATTTATAAAAAACCTGTTAATTACCCCATTTACCTAGGTAAAAATGAAGTGAAAGGAGATACCGTTTCGGACAGAAAAGTGCATGGAGGAGAATATAAAGCATGTTATATGTTTTCGACAGACCGATATTCGTACTGGCGGGACTTATATCCAAATCTTCCATGGGATTTTGGCATGTTAGGTGAAAATCTAAGCGTTTCCGGTTTAAATGAAAAACAAGTTTTATTGGGAGATATCTATAAAGTTGGTGAGGCTTTAATACAAATTACACAACCACGAGAACCTTGTTTTAAGTTTGGAGTCAAATTCGGTACACAGAAAGTTTTAAAACAATTTGTAGCTCATGGCTTTCCCGGAACATATGTAAGGGTCTTAAAAGAAGGTTTTGTTAAAAAAGGAAATGAATTCCTTTTGGTTGAAAAAGCAATAAACAGCTTGAGTACTCATCAATTCTTTAATTTATTGTTTGCAAAAAACAAGGATGTAGAACTACTGGAATTAGCAATTAACAATGAAGCTTTACCTCAAGAAAAAAGAGAAAAATTAAAATCCTTTTTGGAATAATGTCATTATTTAACTCAAAAATAGATCTTAATTTACCAGACTCAACAATTATCTATTATCCAAGATTTTTCAGCTTAGAAGAAACTAATTATTATTTTGATTTCTTACTCAATGCTATTCCATGGCAACAGGATGACATTACAGTTTTCGGAAAGACTTACAAACAACCAAGACTCACAGCCTTATACGGAAATAATAGTCAAGTGTATTCATATTCCAATATAACGATGCATCCTCATGTTTTTACAAAAGAACTTTTATTAATAAAATCAAAAGTTGAAAAGGTTGTAGATTCAAATTTTACTACCTGTTTGTTGAACTTATACAGAGATGGTAAGGATAGCAATGGCTGGCATGCTGATAATGAAAAAGAATTAGGAATAAACCCCATTGTTGCGTCTGTAAGTTTTGGAGCAGACAGACTATTTAAACTTAAGCATAAAGATCATAGTAATATTAAAAAAGATATTGTATTGCACAATGGAAGTTTACTAATTATGAAAGGTGAAACCCAAAACAAATGGTTGCATCAAATACCAAAAACCAATAAAAATATAGGTAAAAGAATCAATCTAACATTTCGGATTATCACAAAAAAAAACTGAGGTCCCTCAACCTCAGTTCTTTCTATTTGCTATGCTTTTGTTGGTGAGATTTAGGGTCTAAATATCAACAGACATTGGCAAATATTAATTAATTAATCCATTGAACTAAAAACTATATCTTTTAGTACATATCAAACATAAAACATAATTCTGAAACATCCGTTTAAATACAATATAAAATCGATGAAATACATCTTTTTTTAACATTATTTGACCAAATATTCTATTTTATCGATGAAATGCACATTTCTTTAACAGTATTTCAGATGGAAAATCAATAAAATTTTAGACTAATTTCATTGAAATAAACGTTACATTTTCTAAATAATGGCACTTATTTTGTTTAATTTTCAAAAAAATCTGAAGATGAAATCAATCTTTGTACTAATTGTTCTGTTAACTGGAATCACCTCTTTTGCACAAAGTAAAAACTTTAAACAAGAAGAATTGAATATTAATATTCATGTAGATGGAACCTTATTAACTCCTAATGCGGTTAAAAACCCAAATTTGGCAGTTATTATTCCAGGTTCAGGACCAACTAATAGAGATGGAAATCAAAGTTTTATTAAAAACAATTCTCTAAAAAAATTAGCCGAAAGCTTAAGTGATATGGGAATTGCTACGTTTAGATATGACAAACGAGTGGTAAAACAAATAAAAGAAGGCAATATAGATAAAAACATTATGTTTGATGATTTCGTAACAGATGCTATAAGTGTTGTAGACTATTTTAAATCTAAAAAAGAATTCAATAAAATAATCATCATTGGACATAGTCAAGGAAGTTTGGTTGGTATGATGGCATCTAAAGAAAATGTTGACGGATTTGTATCACTGGCAGGAGCTGGACAAACCATTGACAAGATTATCGCCGAGCAGATTGCCAAAACCGCTCCTATGTTTATGGAAGATACTAATCGGGTTTTAAAAAGTTTGAAACAAGGAGATACAACTTCCGATTTCCCTCAAGCTTTAGCCTCGCTATTTAGGTTAGACATACAACCTTTTTTAATGAACTGGATGCAATATGATCCTCAAGAAATCATAAAAGAAATAAAAATTCCTATTTTAATTATTAATGGCACTAAGGATATTCAAGCTTCAGAGAATGAAGCGAAGCTCTTGAAAGAGGCCAATAAAAATGCGGAATTGGTTATTATTAAAAAAATGAACCATGTTTTAGTTCCTATAGAAGGCGATTCACTCGAAAACACAAAATCTTATAACGAACCACTTCGAGAGTTGTCAAAAGAGTTAATTGCATCCATAATTTCTTTTATAAAATAACCGAATAAAAATACTTTGAATATGAAAAAAGCATCTCGAGAGAGATGCTTTTTTAACTAACCAACCAAACGTAATTGCTACTCCTTGCATTTAGGTAATCACTCCTTAACAAAATCAACATAGGCAATTACAACTAATACTATTCAATCATCGTGCCAAAAATTTAATTTAGAAATTATTTGGAAATTCAATTTCTAATATATATCTTTATGATATCATTTTAATATCATTTTAAATTATATATCATGAAAGAAGAAAGAATAAAAGTTCCCACTAATGGCTATATTATGTTAGTCGTCTTTTTAGGTTTATTATTTGGGATTGCTTACTTAACAATTACTAGAGCTCAACCGGAATACTTACTGTTTTTACCAATAGCAATTCTAATAGCTATAGGTTTTATTATGGTGCAACCAAACAATTCGCGAGTCCTCCTCCTTTTTGGAGAATACAAAGGTACAGTGAAGAAAAACGGATTTTTTTGGGTAAATCCTTTTTATACTAAAAAAAAGATATCCTTAAGGGCGAGTAATTTTGACAGCGAACGCTTAAAAGTAAATGACAAACTAGGTAATCCGGTCATGATAAGTACTATACTTGTTTGGAGAGTGTATAATACGTATAAAGCGGCATTTGATGTTGATAATTTCGAAAATTTTGTACGAGTTCAAACGGATGCAGCCGTAAGGAAACTAGCAAGCATGTACCCTTATGATAATTTTGCTGATGAAGGTCATGCAGAAGATATCACTTTGCGTTCTAGTGTAAATGAAGTAAGCTCAGCATTAGAAAAAGAAATTGAAGAGCGGTTAAAGATTGCAGGTATTGAAGTATTAGAAGCCAGAATTGGATATTTAGCCTATGCTCAGGAAATTGCGAATGCAATGCTTAAACGGCAACAAGCAACGGCTATTGTAGCTGCCAGACATAAGATAGTTGAAGGAGCTGTAAGTATGGTCGAAATGGCTTTGGAAGAATTAGGTAAAAAAGAGATAGTAGATCTTGATGAAGAACGAAAAGCTGCTATGGTAAGCAATTTAATGGTTATTCTATGTGGTGATAAAGATGCAGCTCCAGTATTAAATACTGGTACTTTAAATCAATAGAATGAATAAAAAACAAATATATAGCATAGCTATTGGAACCGCCATGGGTTCAAGTATTGGTGTCACAATTGGAGCAGTTATATCTCAAGTAGCTCTTGGAATGGCCTATGGCTCTATTATTGGGAGTATAATAGGAGTAGTATTAGCATTAGTAGTGTTTAAAGAACAGCAAGAAAAGTAAAATAAATAATTAAACTTAATTATGAAAGAATACAGAGTACTAAAGCCAAAATTAGGATGGAAAGATACGGCTAAAAAAATGGAGGAATTTCTTAACATGAATGCCAAAGAGGGTTGGAGTTTACACAGTGTTAATACTCACCAACATGGTATTTTAAATGTAGTTTTTGAACGAGAAAAGTATAGATAATACAAGAAATTGTATTAAAAATTAGTTATGGCAAAAAAGAAAGCATTTGCACTAAGAATAAATGAAGATATGCTAAAAGCAATTGAGAAATGGGCTGCTGACGAGTTTAGGAGTACTAACGGGCAAATTGAGTGGATGCTTATGCAATATTTAAAGCAAGCTAAAAGGAACCCAAAAAAGAAAGATAGTTAAACTAAAAGCGACTTTGAAAAAGTCGCTTTTTTTATGCAGTAAATTTTGCTACTTTGCGGATTCAAAAATAAAATATGGATACCTCACCAATTTTTACAGATGACACTATTGTATTTGGCTTGTTAATGCTAGCACTAGGTTTCGTTTTCTATACTTCAACAAGCAGTAACAACTACTGGAAGAAATTCTACAAATATATTCCTGCCTTGTTAATGGCTTACATGGTACCTGCCGCTTTTACAACCACAGGTCTTATTGCTCCAGAATGGACCACTATTAATGAAGCTGGAGAAACCGTTGAACATAGTTCTAAGTTATATTATGTTGCCAGTCGTTATTTACTCCCTGCAGCATTGGTACTAATGACCATAAGTATAGACCTTAAAGCCGTTTTCAATTTAGGTCCAAAAGCCTTAATTATGTTTATTACAGGAACTATTGGTATTGTAATTGGAGGTCCGTTATCTGTTTTATTGGTTTCAATGGTTTCACCTGAAACAGTAGGTGGTGCGGGAGTTGATGCTGTTTGGAGGGGCTTGGCAACTTTAGCGGGAAGTTGGATAGGTGGTGGCGCAAATCAGGCAGCTATGCTGGAAATATATCAGTACAACACAGAAAATTATGCTGGAATGGTAATAGTAGATATTGTTGTTGCTAATATATGGATGGCGATATTACTTTTGGGAATAGGTAAACAAAAAAGTATTGATAGATGGTTAAAAGCTGATACAAGTGCAATAGAAGTATTGAAAGAAAAAGTATCTAGTTATGCAAATAAAATAGCTAAAATTCCAACTCTGGCAGATTTTATGATTGTTGGAGGTATTGCATTTACAGTGGTTGGTATTTCCCATTTTGGAGCCAATGTTATTTCAGAATTATTAAAAAATAATTTTGAAGCAGTCAGTGATAAAACTTCAGCAATGTCATCATTTGGATCTCAGTTTTTCTGGATGATAACTATTGCTACGGCATTAGGTATTATATTTTCGTTTACCAGATTGAAACAATATGAAGGCGCTGGAGCAAGTAAAATTGGAAGTGTCTTTATTTATATATTGGTTGCGTCTATTGGAATGAAAATGGATTTAACTAAAATCATGGACAATCCAGGATTAATAGTTGTAGGGTTAGTATGGATGGCAATTCATGTAGGTTTATTGTTTCTAATTGCTAAAATTGTTCGAGCACCATATTTCTTCTTAGCAGTGGGAAGTAAGGCAAATATTGGTGGAGCTGCATCGGCTCCCGTAGTTGCAGCTGCTTTTCACCCATCATTGGCTACTGTGGGAGTTTTGTTAGCTGTTTTTGGATATGTTGTTGGTACGTACGGAGCTATGTTGACTGCAGAATTAATGAGAATTGTAGCTCCTTAATTAATATAATTGGTATGTAATGAAACATGTATTCTTAATTCTATCTTTTTTACTGATCATTTCTTGCTCAACAACGGAAAATGATCTTATTGTAAAAGGAACCATTAACGGATTAAAAAAAGGCACTATCTATCTACAAAAGGTGAGTGACACAAGCTTTATGGCTGTAGATTCAGTTGCTATATTAGGAGACTCAAGCTTTGAATTACATAGTCAGTTAGATGCACCGGAAATGTATTACCTGTTTCTGGATAAAAATGATAACAGTGAAAATCGAATTTCCTTTTTTGCAGATAAAGGAATAACAGAAATAAATACAACTCTAGAGAACTTTGTTTTTGATGCCAAGATTGTTGGTTCAAGACAACAAAAGGTACTTTCAGAATACAACAAAATGATAAAAAATTTCAATAATAAGTCTTTAGACCTGATTGAAGCAAATTTAGTAGCTCAGAAAGAACAAGACCAAGTAAAGGCAGACTCACTTAATGCAGTCTTGGATAGATATAACAGAAGTAGGTTTAAATATGCGCTTAATTTTACTATGAATCATTTAGATAGTGAAGTTACCCCATACATAGTACTAACGGATATGTACAATGCAAATATTAAAGCTTTAGATACAATTTATAACAATTTAGATACTAAGGTAGTAAACTCAAAATACGGTTTAAAACTCAAAGAATTCATAGAAAATGTAAAATTAAAAGAGGATGCTCCCTGACAATTTAAAGTCTCACGAAAGTGGGCCTAAATCTATAATTTATTTACCTTATCAATTAAAGCTCGACCTTTCTTTTCTAATTCCTGGTTTATCCCTTTAAAATGAGCCTTTTTATTTTCCACAGATCTGTCATTAACCTTCCCAATTAGTTCATCAAATACATCAATTGCTTCATCTATGATTGCTTCACTGTTCTTAGTATCCTTTTCAGGATTGCTGAGTTCCCAAACATAAACTGCTTCAATTATATCTCCTAAAACGTAATTTATATCCTTCTTAAGGTCTCTTTTATTTGCCATGATCTATTGTTTAATTTGAATTCAAAATTAAGGATTTTTACACATAAACTTCCAATAGTTTAGAACTATTTGAAACTATAGTAAATTCTCTAATACCAGCGGGAATTAAAATAGTTTCTCCTTTTTTTAACTCTTCTTCAAATGTCTTAGATTCTATTTTAGCTTCACCATCAACACAAATATAAATGATGAAAGAATCGTAATTATTTATTTTTTTTACTGATTTATTAAGCTCTAGATAATTAGTTTTAAAATATGGACAATTAACTACTTTATTAGAGAAGTTTTTATTTTTATCAAAATTAATCTTGTAATTATCCGCCATACTAAAATCGATGGCGTCCATAGCTAATTCTGTATGTAGTTCTCTCGATTTTCCCTTTGTATCTACTCTATCCCAATCGTATAATCTATAAGTAATATCACTTGTTTGTTGGATTTCTGCCAACAAAACACCTGCACCAATGGAATGTACTCTGCCTCCTTTTATAAAAAATGCATCTCCTTCTTTAACCCTTTCATAATTTAGAATACTTGGTAAGGTTTTACAATTTAGATGATCCAGATATTTCTCTTTTGACATTTCCTGATTAAAGTCTACTATTAAATTAGCATCCTCATCTGCCTGAATTACATACCACATCTCTGTTTTTCCTGAAGAATTATGCCTTTTATTAGCTAATTCGTCTTTAGGATGTAACTGTATAGAGAGATCTTCTTTAGCATCAATAAATTTGATAAGCAGAGGAAACTGGCTCTTGTATGTTTCATAATTTTTGGAGCCTATTAGTTCTGACCCCAACTTAATCAATAATTCATTTAAGGTAATTCCCTTATAAGGGCCATTTAAAATAATGGAAGAATTGTTTTCAAGGTCACTAATTTCCCAACTCTCACCAATATTTTCTGAACTAGTAGTCTTATTTAAAACCAATCTTAATTTATTTCCACCCCAAATACGCTCTTTTAATATGGGTTGAAATTTTAGTGGATATACTAAGTCTTTCATAAAGTATTAGCCCGAATATTTAACAAAATTTCTTGGGGTTTCATAAAGCGTAACTTCTAGTTCTAGGGTGCTTTTTAATTTATGTTTCAATTTGTTATAAATTACCACAACTATATTTTCTGCAGTTGGATTTAATTCTTGAAATTCTGGAACCTCGATATTTAGATTTTTATGATCGAAGGCATCTTCAATCTCTGATTTAATAATATCTTTCAAAACTTTCATATCTATTACATAACCAGTCTCCTTATCTATTTCACCCGTAACACTAACTATTAATTCGTAGTTATGCCCATGAAAGTTTGGATTGTTGCATAATCCAAAAACCGCTACATTCTGCTCATTGCTCCAATCTTTTCGATACAATCGATGTGCTGCATTAAAATGTGCTTTTCTGCTAACCGTAACTTTCATTTCTTAATATTGATATGTTCATAAAATCTATCGAAAATAATTTTAAACCACTCAGTATATAAATTGGGATTATCAGAAATATCGTTTTTAACCCTATCTAAAGGCATCCATTTCCATGAAGAAACTTCATCCGGATTAATAACAGGTTCACTATTGTAATATCCAACTAAAATATGATCAAATTCATGTTCTGTTAGTCCATTATCGAAAGGGGCTTTATAAATAAAAGAAATCGTGTCTTTTAATTCTGTAACAAATCCCATTTCTTCAATTAGTCTTCTTTTACCTGCTTCAATATTTGTTTCCCCATTTCTTTGGTGACTGCAACATGTATTTGTCCAAAGACCAGGTGAATGATATTTAGTTAAAGCCCTTTGTTGAAGCATCAATTCATTCTTACTGTTAAAAACAAAGACTGAAAAAGCTCTATGCAAAACTGCTTTTTGATGAGCTTCCAATTTGGGCATCAATCCAATTTGCTCATCATTTTCATTAACAAGAATAACTTTTTCTTCATTCATAGCTTACTAATATGGCACAAATTTAACAAAATACCTTTATTGTTATGTTAATAAAAACAAAACGCTCCCTACTGGAAGCGTTTTTAAAATTGGTAATAGTTCAATTTAATTTTCTAAAACAATAAACTCACTTCGTCGGTTAAGTTGATGTTGCTCTTTTGTGCATTTAATTCCGTTACCACACTCGTTAACAAGTTGAGTTTCACCATAACCTCTTCCGGCTAATCTGTTTTTACTAATTCCTCGACTTATTAAATATTCCCTGGTAGATTTGTTTCTTCGTTCTGAAAGAGCCATGTTATAGTCGTCTGGTGCTCGACTATCTGTATGAGATCTTACATCAATTTTAATTGATGGATATTCGTTCATGTAGGCAATAACTTTTTCAAGTTCTACTCTTGAATCGGCACGAATAAAAGATTTGTCAAAATCAAAATATATTGGATTGAGATATAATTCTTTACCAAGGTCTTGACCTGATTCTACGATTAATTCCTCTGGATCTAATTCCAGTTTCAATTTAACTTCAGCATTTTTTCCGTCAACTGCAAATATTTTTGTATCCTGCTTAAATGAAGCTTTGGTTCCAATTGCTGTAAAAGATTCTTCTCCACAATCTAACATAAAATTAAACTCACCTTTTTCATCTGAAGTTAATTCTTTCACAGTTTGTGATTTATTATTATAAACAATAACAGACGCATCAGGAATAATCTCTCCTGTATTCTTATTAATAATTATACCTTTGACCAAGGTCTCGCAAGTGGTATTTAATGGCTTTATTTGAACAAGTTTATAAATATCATCACTACCAATGCCTCCACTTCTATTTGAAGTAAAATATCCAATTTTTGAATCATCGTCAATAACGAAGGCAAAATCATCTTTTGAGCTATTTATGGGCTTACCTATATTATAAATGTTATCCTTATTAGGATTATTAGGATCCGTACATACAAACACGTCCAAACCTCCTAATCCTAAATGGCCATCAGAAGCAAAATACAATTCTCCTTTTTTGCTTATAAAAGGAAAGGTGTCACGACCTTCGGTATTTAATCGATTACCTAAATTCAAAGGTTTACCATAACTACCATCCTTGTTAATGTCTACAACATAAATATCACTTAATCCATTTGTTCCCGGCATATCTGAAGCAAAATACAATTTAGAATTATCTGCCGACAAAGTAGGATGAGCTGTTGAGTATTCTGTGCTATTAAATGGAAGTTCTAGAATATTTGTCCAGTAATTACCACTTCTAAAAGCCCTGTATAGTTTTAATCTTACAATTCCTTCTGTATCTTTTTGATAACCATTATCGTAACTATTTCGTGTAAAGTACATAGTATTGCCATCGTTAGATATTGCAATACTAGATTCATTATACTTAGTATTAAAGTCACCTTGTAATTTCTCCGCATTTATTAATTTTCCATTTTCTGAAATTGTTGCAGTATATAGTTGTAAAAATGGTAATCCGGTCCATCGGTGTGTGATTTTTTGAGAAACTCCTGCATCTCTGGATGAAGAAAAAATGATACCACCGTCATTATCAAAACCGGCGGCAAAATCTGAATATTCACTATTAATCCTAACCGTTTTGATACTGTACCTATTGGATTGCGCTTCAATTTTTTCTAAATAATTCGGATCATAAATTAGTGAGGTCGCCCTGGAATCATTCGTATTTAATTCCGCTAATCTTTCTAACCAATAATCAGATTTAACATATTCTCCAATTGCCTTTAATGCCTGAGAATACCTGAAGTAATATTCTCCTTTTACAACCGGCAAATCATAGTTCATTAATTTTTCGTACCAAATTACAGCATTATCCATATCCGCATTTTGATAATAGGAATCGCCTAAGTTCGAATATATCTCAATCGATTTTTCATCATTTTCAATTGCTCTTAGGTAAAGATCTATTGCATTTTCATAGGCAAACCGCTCGAAAAATTTATTTGCTTTTGTAACTGTTTTACTTTGAGAATAAGTCTGACTAAAGGTCAACAGTAAAAAACTTAAGGATATTATTATTTTAACTAATCTCATATTTTTTTATATATAATTTTTAAAAGAATCGTGGTGATATAATCCCATCTTTGCTGGATCTTAACTCGAACCTTAGAATGATTTCATGCGAACCACTGTTATAGTTATTCAACTCAGTAGTTTCCCAATCATAGGCATAACCGATCATAAGACCCTCTGACACCTGAAATCCAACCAAACCACTTAAAGCTGCATCCCATCTGTACGCTAACCCCAAAGTTAATTTTTCATTCAGTAATAAATTCCCGGAAAGATCTGCTTGAAGTGGAGCTCCCTGTACAGCTTTAAACAAAACTGCAGGTTTTAGTTTTAGATCTGTACTCAAATCAAAAACATAGCCTGCAATGAAATAATGATTCACCCGGTCCTTTGCCAAATAAGAAATCGAATTCACATCATTATCATAATATTTCGTTCTTAATAAAGTAGGTGCCGAATAACCTAAGTAAAACTTATCTGTATAGTAATAGATTCCAAACCCAACGTTTGGTGAAAACTTATTATCAACATTATTAGAAAGATCAAAATCATCATCTGTAGGGTTTTCAGGGTTCGTTCGACTAAAATCAATATTTAATAAGTGAGCTCCAGCTTTTAAACCAAAAGCTAATTGTGCATTATCTGAAGTGTTAATTGTATAAGAGAAATCAATATCTAAGTAGGTTTCATCCTGTATCCAGATCTGATCCCTAACCAAAGAAACACCTAATCCCAACTTTTTATTTCTTAAAGGAGTATGACCTGAGAAAGTCATGGTTTTCGGTGCACCATCCAATCCGACCCATTGAGTTCTATATAACCCAGTTAGGCTCAATACATCCCTGGAGCCAGCATATGCCGGATTTACACTAATTGTATTATACATGTATTGGGTGTATTGCGCATCTTGCTGTCCAAAACTTGAAGTATTGAACAGAATAAAAAGTATAAATAGAACTAATATTTTTTTCATCATAAAAATTTATTTAATCTGGGAGTATATATACTCCCAGATTTTTTAAAGTGTTTCTTATCTGTTTATGTACAATGGTCCTGCCTTGCTAATTGTATTCCCATTATTTATGTATGTTAACACATAGTAATATACACCAGCCGGTAATTTTTCTTCCTTAGTTATTGTAACTCGTCCATTTGAAGTTCCATCAAAGAATGGTCCAAGATGATACGCGTCGTTTTCAAAAACCAAAACTCCCCATCTATTATAAATCTTAAGATTATTATCTGGATAATTTTGAAGTCCTGCGATTGTAAAGACATCATTTCTTCCATCTCCATCATCAGGTGAGATAGCATCATATATAACAATTTCCGCATCATCCGGAATCAACTGTATCACAGTAGGATCATCTGTCGGATCACCATTTGTATTATCCGATCCGTCAGGTGTTTCCACAAATTCATCACCAGCATCAGAAATATCACTGACATCTTCACCATTTAGATCAAATCCTACAGCTATAGCAGAGTTTTCAATATAACCTAAGCTTACATCATCTATTGTAATCACATGCGTTAATGTAGCTACTCCTGATTCTCCCGGAAGTAAATCACTAGGTGAAATCAATACTCCTGTTGCATTTAAAAAGTCATCTTCAATAGTTATATTAAACACTGTAACATTACCCGTGTTTTCAACCACAAATGTATATGTAACAACATCTCCAATAGATCCACCCGCACCTCCTACAGATGCTGTTTTTGTTAGCGTAATTTCAGGTTTTTGACTCAACAGAACAACTGTTGGATCGTCAGTTGGATCACCATTTGTGTTATCTGCTCCGTCAGGTGTTTCTACAAATTCATCACCAGCATCTGATACATCAGAAACATCACCAGAACCACTTGGACTATCTCCAATTGCATTAGCACTATTATCTATATATCCTAAATTCATGTCATTTTGAGTAACGCTGTATGTTGCTTCTGCTATTCCAACTTCACCTGGTGCCAATGTACTCGGTGTCACACTTAATCCAAATGAATTTGTTAGAATATCATCAACGATCAAATTGGAGACTGTTACATTCCCTGTGTTCTCAACTGAAAATGTATATGTAATGATGGCTCCTACTTCGCTTGAATCAGAAATACTAGCCGATTTTGTTAATGTAATGTCAGGCGTCTGATTCGCATTGACCGTCTCGGACTCATCACTCGATACTGGTGTATCCCCTGATGCATCACCATCCGTGTCCGCTGATCCATCGCCCTCGGCTAAATTGGTATA
>CAJIBV010000346.1_pt1 | contig 29234 bp, 35 predicted proteins | sample 9199431 | NCBI WGS metagenome assembly CAJIBV01 (sample SAMEA7708314, study PRJEB35096) | sediment metagenome | biome: marine neritic benthic zone biome [ENVO:01000025]; feature: sediment [ENVO:00002007]; material: shallow marine sediment [ENVO:03000034] sea grass bed [ENVO_01000059] ...
GTTTCATTCCCGATGCCTCTGCCATTTCAATAAAAGCTGTTTGAATAGTTGGCATATAAAAGTATGAGGCATCAATTGGTCTGAAAAGTGGATCACTTACAACAAGCTTAATATGCTCTCCGGCTAAATGAAAATCCAGAACTTCAATTGTTCCATCACCTCCATCTGCAAGTGGCAGTTTTACGATTTCTGCTTGAGGATATACATTTTTGACACCTTTTTCAACAGCATCGCAAAACTCTAACCCAGTTAAGGAACCTTTAAATTTATCAGGTGCAATGACTAACTTCATTTTCCAAATTATATTTTGTTATTTTTAGCCTAACACAAATATAGTTTAATGGAAATATTAATCGCATTAGTTGTGGTGGTTTTCTTGATGGTAATTGCTGCATCAAAATTTAAATTTCATCCTTTTTTATCTCTGCTTTTAGCGGCCATTGTGATGGGATTTGTTGGAGGATTGAACGAATCTGAAGTTACAACCACCTTAATGAACGGATTTGGCAAAACACTCGGGAGTATTGGAATCATTATTGCTTTTGGGACCATAATTGGCGCCTATTTGGAAAAAAGCGGGGGCGCTAAAACACTTGCAAATTGGGCATTAAAAACCATAGGTAAAAAGCATTCTATTCTTGCCATGAACATCACTGGATTCATTGTTTCTATTCCTGTTTATTGTGATTCGGGATTTATAATACTTTCTTCTTTAAATAAAGCGATCAGTAAAAGCTCCAGAATTCCACTGGCTGTTTTAGGGGTTTCTTTAGCAGCTGGTCTATATACTACCCATGTATTTGTGCCACCCACTCCAGGTCCTTTGGCTGCTACAGCCGCTTTGGACGCCGATCTTGGATTAGTGATTTTACTTGGATTGGTCGTAGCAATTCCTGTTGCAATTTCGGGTTACTTTTGGGCAAAATTTTTAGAGAAAAGAATAGAATACAAAGAAATAGAGTCTGAGGAAGAAGTTGTAATACAGAATGATCTACCTAAAACCAGTACCTCATTCATTCCAATATTAGTTCCCATCGTTTTAATCGCTTTGAAATCTATTTCCGGCTATCCGACTCATCCATTAGGAGAAGGAACCATTGCCGGAGTTTTTAATTTTATAGGGAATCCGATTGTTGCATTATTTATTGGAGTTTTTCTGGCCTTTAATCTAAAATCAAGAGAGAATAAAGACACTCATTTTAATTGGGTTAGTAGTGGATTGAAAGAGGCTGGAACAATTATTTTAATTACTGGAGCAGGAGGGGCATTTGGAGCTATCTTGCAAGCAACCGGATTAGGAGATATTATTGGTGAAAGTTTTTCAGATTTCAATTTAGGATTACTGCTGCCATTTATTATTGCAGCTACCTTAAAATCGGCTCAGGGATCTTCTACGGTAGCTATAATAACAACTGCGGCCATAATGGCCCCAATTTTAGAACCATTCGGCTTAGCTTCATCCTTGGGCAGAGCTTTAACCGTTTTATCCATTGGAGCCGGAGCTATGACTGTATCACATTTAAACGACAGTTTTTTCTGGGTCGTCGCTCAGTTCTCCGGAATGAATACCACTACGGCATTAAAAAGTCAAACAATTTCAACTTTAATTCAAGGGTTAACTGGAGTTATAATTGTTTTAATTATTGGTTGGATATTCTTATAATAAATTAAAAAACCCATTTTAAATTCATCTATTTTGATACTTTTGCCTTATGGAAATTATAGATGCAATTGTACTTGGAATTGTTCAAGGGTTAACAGAGTTTTTACCTGTCAGTTCCAGCGGTCACCTGGAATTAGGGAAAGCCATTCTTGGTGATAAATTGCTGCCAAGTGATAGTCTTTTGTTTACGGTTGTATTACATTTCGCAACAGCCTTAAGTACAATTGTAATTTTTCGAAAAGATATTGTTCATATATTAAAAGGTTTGTTCACTTCTACCTGGAATGAAGACAAAAAGTTTGCAACAAAAATTATAATTTCTATGATTCCGGCAGCTGTTGTAGGATTTACGTATGAATATGAATTTGCAGAGCTTTTTGGTGGTAATTTGCTTCTTGTTGGTGCTATGTTGCTAATAACAGGCCTACTTTTATATTTAGCTGATAAAGCTAAGAACACGAGAAAAAAAGTATCCTATTTGGATTCTGTAATCATTGGAATTGCACAGGCCATAGCAATGCTTCCCGGTATTTCCAGGTCAGGTGCAACCATATCGACTTCAGTATTATTAGGTGATGATAAAACCAAGGCAGCTCGCTTTTCATTTTTAATGGTAATACCCTTAATTTTGGGAAAGATTGCCAAGGACTTTATAACGGGTGAAATAAGTTATGACATAGATAATTTTACCTCATTGTCCGTCGGATTTATTGCAGCATTTTTATCAGGCTTATTGGCCTGTAAATGGATGATATTATTAGTGAAAAACAGCAAATTGTCGTATTTCGCTTTATATTGCTTTGTTATTGGTTTTGCTACAATTTTATTCACTTTTTCACTTTAAAATGGGACCTAAAGATGAATTCCTCTCCGGAAAGGTTCTATTAATTGATAAACCTCTTAATTGGACATCATTTCAAGTCGTTAATAAATTACGCTGGAAGATCAAAAAAACATTTAATCTTAAAAAAATAAAAGTTGGTCATGCCGGCACACTAGACCCTTTGGCGACAGGTTTGTTAATTATTTGCACTGGAAAAATGACCAAAGAAATTGATACTTATCAGGGTCAGGACAAAGAATACACAGGTACTATATTTTTAGGTAATACCACGCCATCATTCGATTTGGAGACTAAAGTGGATCAAACATTTCCAACAGATCATATCACACAAGAACTGATTCATGAAGCAACCAGGAAATTCATTGGTTCAATAGATCAAGTTCCTCCTGTTTTTTCAGCAGCTAAAAAGGATGGCAAGCGATTATATGAATTTGCAAGAGCTGGTGAGAAAGTAACAGTCACTCCAAGAAAAGTTACAATTCATGAGTTTGATATTATTAAAATTGATAAAAACCTACTATACTTCAGAGTTGTTTGCAGCAAAGGAACCTACATACGATCACTGGTTCATGATTTTGGAAAGGCTTTAAATTCCGGAGCCTATTTATCGTCTTTGAGACGTATTAAGATTGGTGAATTCGGCGTAGAAAATGCCCAGTCTATAGAAGACTTTATTAGGGAGATGGACAACCATTCCAATTAAAAAATCGTATATAAAGTAGCATATTTAGTATAAATTTTGTTATTTTTCAATCGTATTGACGTTAATTTCAGAACATAAAGCCCTAATTATAACCACTTTAATAGCCGCAATTATAGTGTTAATGCTATTTAATTTGCATCTGTCACAGGATATGGCATTTAGCACTGAAAGTTATTATGAACTGGAGCCTGAAGAACAGGTTAAAGAAGAATTAGAAAAACAAGAGTTGGTTCCAAGTACATCCAAGCAAACCAATCTTGCTTTCAATGAAACAGAGAATTTAAAAGAACTTGATGATGATTATTTAAACAAGATCAAGGAGCATTATGAAAAATATGCAAAATCAACGCAAACCGAAGAAACTACTCAACAAGATATAGAGGCTTTAAAAAATCAGGAATCAGAAAACAATGAAACTGATGATGAGGCATTATCTACTTATAACAAAATAAATAGTTTGCTTGCTTCCAAAGGTAAAAATAAGCAATCGACGGCAAGTAAAGGAGATAATTCCTCTGAAGAAATTAGCATTACAAAAGGTTCTAACAAAAATAGTACAATGTCCTATTCACTTGTTGGCAGAACGCATGAATTTTTACCTACACCAATTTATTTATGTGAAAAGGGAGGAGTAATCATTATTAATATAACCGTTGATGGCAAGGGTAAAGTAATAAAGACATCTGTTAATGGCGCTTCTACCTCATCGAATGAATGTTTAATAGATCACGCCCTGGAATATGCCAGAAGTGCACGATTTAGTGAAGATCCTTTTAAGGACTCACAAATAGGAACCATCTCCTTTAACTTTATAGGAAAAAATTAATCGCTCAAAAGTTTCATAAGATCTGAAATAGTTGTCTGCCCTTTGTCTTTATTATACCAAATTTGTAAGTCTTGTTTAAACTCCGGAGTTAGTATATGGTACTTTTCTTTGTATTCATTCACTAGTCTTGTAGCTTCAGATGGTCTTGGTCCATATGTATTTAATACGTTCCCTGTTTCATTGTCAATAGCTATTAATTTTGGAATAGCTCTTCCCCCATTAGTCAAATAGGAATTCATCAGATCCTCATTTTCATCTCTAAACACAAGTCTTAGATCGATACCTCTATTAAGATCGGCTACCTTATTAATAACAGGAATTACATGTGCAGCATCGCCGCACCAACTTTCGGTAAGTACTAACCAGGTGATTTGTTTATTGAATTGTGACACTTGTTCCTTAATGTCCTCAGAGATTTTCAATGTTTTATCCCATCGTTTCATTCGTCTATCATTGAGCTTGGTATAATCTGCCAAAGCTTCAGTTTTTTCGTTTCCAGTCGTTGAATTCTGAATAGATAAGTCCTCAACAAGTTTCCTATACTCAGTATAACTTATGCTTCTACTAAGACTCTTTTCAATTATTTGGTTTATTTCTATATCCTGCAAGATTTCCATTTATAAAATTTTTGACAAAATTAAAATTTATTACCTTTCAAATAGGTAACATAGATTACATTAGTAGAACAATTTTTAAAACCTTACAAATGAGTAAAAATAGGTGTAGCTGGTGTGTCGGTGATCCATTATATGAATCCTACCATGATACTGAATGGGGAAAACCTGTCTATGATGATGATATACTTTTTGAATTTTTGATATTGGAAACTTTTCAGGCTGGTTTGAGCTGGATAACTGTATTAAGAAAGCGTGAAAATTTCAGGAAAGCCTTTGATGGTTTTAACTATAAAAAAGTTGCAAAATACAATCAATCTAAAATTGATTCATTATTGCAGGATGCCGGAATCATCAGGAATAGGCTAAAGATTAAGGCAACCATTACCAATGCACAAGCCTTTATGAAAATTCAGAACGAATTTGGAAGTTTCAGTAAATACATTTGGGATTTTGTGGAAGGAAAGCCTATTAAAAACAAGTTTAAAAGCATGAAGGAAATCCCGGCCAATACGCCTCTAAGTGATAAAATAAGTAATGACCTAAAAAAACGGGGATTTAAATTTGTTGGTACCACAGTTGTGTATGCGCATATGCAAGCCACTGGAATGGTCAACGATCACGTTGTGAATTGCTATAGATATGATGAAGTTTAAAAATATTGTTCTCTTTCTACTTATTTTCTTGGCTTCTATTGGTTTAAAAGCGCAAACTAAAAACGAGCAGGAAACCAGAATTAATGCTGATGATTTTCCTGAAAAAGGATTGGCACTACTCCAATATTTGCCGAAAAAAATCAAAAGATTAAAGTATTATAAGGAAACTGATAATGATAAAAACAGTTTTGAAGCAAAACTAAAATTCAACAAAAGAAAATACAGCATTGAGTTTGATGAACTGGGCAATCTGGAAGACATTGAAATAACTGTGAAACCGAATAAAATAAATCGAAAGATTCTTAAAACCATTGAATCTTATTTTGATAATAATTTTACAAAACATCGATTCTTAAAAATCCAAAAGCAATTCTTAAAGGAATCTTCATTAAGTGACTTGGAAGTGCTAAAACTTGCCGTTGATAATCTTGAAGAAACCGATACCAATTACGAAATTATTGTACAAGTGAATACGAATTCAATAAAGGAATTCACTTTTGATAAAACTGGTTCTGTTATACTGATAAGAACCGTTGAGTCGTCATCTTACGATCATGTTCTATATTAGGGTTATCATTTTCATATTGCTTTTTAGTATTTGTGAAATCGCGGTTTCACAGAGTGATTTTTCCATGTTCAACGAATCTAATATTTCCATCAACCATAAAGCCTCGAGCTCTTATAAAATGAATTTTTCCATAAAAGGAAGAAACTTTATATATGAAGATGCTGGTATATTTATTAAACAACTACAAATGGAAATTGGGCATTTTTCAACCTTTGGTTTATCACCTAAATCCAGTTTTAGTTTAGGAGTCATGTACAGAAACAGAAGTTGGTTCGAAGATTCTAAAAACGAATTACGAAGCACGTTTCAATTCAATACAAAAAGCCTTCTGAAAAACCTTAGATTTGGTCATCGTTTCAGGGCTGAGCAACGATTTTATGAATACAAAACCGTTCACAGATTACGTTACAGATTGGCATTGGATTTGCCATTAAATGGCGAAAAACTGAATGTTGGAGAGCCTTATTTTATTGGCTCAACAGAAATATTATGGAGTTTAGCAAAACCCGATTCACCTGGTATAGACAATAGATTAACCTCGCAAATTGGTTGGTTGATAAGTGACAAAACCAAACTGCAATTCGGTTTGGAATACAGATTTGGGAAACTGAATACCAATACCAATAGAAGTCTTTTTATTTTGACTTCCGCAATATTTACTCTTTAAAAGGCTGTAAACTCTTAGTTTCCGATTTATACGGAATTAAATTTAATACATGCTTCATGGCCTCGAGCCTGGCTGAGCTTTTCCTGTTTGCTTTAATAATAATCCAAGGAACAAGCTCGGTATTGGTTTTTTCAAACATTTTGTTTTTATAATCCGTGTAAGAATCCCAAAGTCCTAATGCTGCCTGGTCAACCTTACTGAACTTCCATTTCTTTAAAGGACTTGATTTTATATCGGCAAATCGTTTGGCCTGTTCATTCTTGGATATTGAAAAATAAAATTTAATTAATCTGATTCCAGATTCAATTATCATACGTTCAAATTCATTAACCTGATTCATAAATATTTCATATTCTTGCTGTGTACAAAACCCATTAACTGGTTCAACTACAGCTCGATTATACCAACTCCTGTCAAAAAATACAATTTTACCTTGTCTGGGTAAGTTATTTATATAACGTTGAAAATACCATTCACCTTTTTCTTCTTCGGTTGGTTTTGGCAATGCTACGACTTTAAACTCACGAGGATTTAAATGTTGCGTAATTCTTCTTATTGCTCCACCCTTTCCTGCAGCATCACGACCTTCAAAAATAATGACCACTTTTTCGTTCTTTTTCTCTACCCATTGTTGCAGTTTTATGAGCTCGGCCTGTAATTTTTTAAGCTTATTCTCATAGTTCATTATCCTTACTGCCTTGTATGGTGACATGTTCTCCTCCCTTAAAAAGTACTTTATTCCTTTTTTGGAATTCAACATTTTTAAGCTCTTATCTGATATCTTGTTCATGTGTTAATCGATTTGTTTTACCAACCTATGGTATCGTTGTACAACATTTGGATCTGGCAATATGGTTGATCCAGAATTGCCTTTTCCACCATAATCAAAACTTGAGAGTACATAACGCATGCTTTCCAATCTAGCCTCTTTCTTATTATTTGTTTTTATAATGATCCAGGGACTATAGGTTGTGTGTGTTTTTCCAAACATTTGTTCTTTATATTGGGTGTATTTATCCCAACGTTTTTGTCCTTCTCTATCGACCTCACTAAATTTCCATTGTTTTAAAGGATTTGCCAACCTTGAGTTGAATCGTCTTTCTTGCTCTTCTTTTGAAATTGAAAACCAAAACTTAATTATATGCACACCATCTTCGTATAACATATGCTCAAATTCGGGAACCTGAACCATAAATTTATTGTATTCCACATCATTACAAAATCCCATTACAGGTTCTACAACAGCTCTGTTATACCAACTTCTATCAAAGAAAACAATTTCGCCAGGATTAGGCAATTCTTTAATATACCTTCTAAAATACCATTGTCCTTTCTCGACATTCGTTGGCTTTGTAAGTGCCACTACTCGCATAGAACGTGGATTTAAATGTTCTGTAAAACGACGAATGGACCCTCCTTTACCCGCTGCATCACGCCCTTCGAATATGACACAAACTCGTTTTTTGTGTTTCGCAACCCACTGTTGCAAATCAACCAATTCAGCCTGAAGCTTTAACAGCTGTTTTTCATAATTAACAGAATACATTAAGCTATCTACTTGTTCTTGCGTGAGTTTTGTATTTAAAAATTCCAGGAATTCTTTAGGGTTTCTTTCCAGTTGAAAATCTTCTCGTGTAAGCATAAATTTTTACTATGAATAGCTAATATCTGATTTTTTTTAATTTCTCTTTATGATTTTTATCAATTTAATAATTTGATAAATGCATCTCTTGAAATTTCTTCTGCCCCAAACCTCTTTAAATGACTAGTAAATATTTGACAATCAATTAATTTGTAGTTTGATTTCTGGATAAAGGTCACAAATCCTATTTTACTCGTATTATCTGCCTTGGAAAACATACTCTCGCCACAGAAAATATTATTTCCTATATCTACTCCATATAACCCTCCTACTAAATCTTCATTGTCCCAGACCTCAACAGATTTAGCAAATCCTAATTGATGTAGTTTAATATAGGCCTTAATCATTTCTTGAGTTATCCATGTTCCCGATTGGCCTGATCTTTTTGTCTTAGAACATTCAATAATTACTTGATCAAAAGCTTTATTATATGTTATTCTAAACTTGCTAGTTCTCATTGTTTTTCGAAGACTTTTAGATATTTTTAGCTTTTCCGGGAACAGCACAAATCGTGGGTCCGGAGACCACCATAATATTGGTTGTCCACCCTCAAACCAAGGAAATATACCTTTCTTATAAGCAAGAATTAACCTATCTGTACTTAGATCGCCTCCAATAGCTAACAAGCCATCTTGAGATGCCTGATCAACTGGTGGAAATTCTATTTTATTTGATAGTATTTTCAAAATTCAAAATTGTTTCGTATATATTTTAAATTACTAACTAATTCCAAAAATGAGTTAATTTAATCCAAATTATAAAGCCCTAATTTTTGTTAGGGCTTTAATCAATTTCTAATTTTCAATGGAATTAAAAGGGTAAATCGTCGTGATCCTCCTCATTTAAATTATCTACTGGCTCAAAAGCATCAGCCGGAGGAATTGGAGGTATATCAGATGATTCCGGATTTTGCTGAAGGTTTTCGATTCTCCATCCTTGTATGGAGTTAAAATATTTGGTTTCTCCCTGAGGATTAACCCACTCTCTGCCGCGTAAATTAATATTCACCTTTACAGTTTGTCCAACCTGATAATTATTAAGCAATTCTGACTTATCTTGAACAAATTCTACCATAATATGTTGTGGGTATTGCTCTTCCGTCGTAATCACTAATTCACGTTTTCTGAATCCATTAGTGCCAAATGTTTGAGTTTCTCCTATAAATTTTATTTTTCCTTGTATTTCCATTAAATTTTTTGATTTTACTTTATGATAATAATAATTTTAACGCACTTTGCACATCGCCATAGCTTAAATAATTCTGCGCAATTTTATGCTTTTCCCTATGGGTTGCATTCCTAATAATTGGATATTTTTCTACGACTTCTTCTATAAACTTATCAACTTCTTTTTTTGATGGTAATTCTACAATATTTCCCAGCATACCCAAATCGTTTCCTGTTAAAATCATACTATTTCTAACATGGTCGGGTAATGAGTCAACACCTATTCCTAAAGAAGATAAAGGCTTAGGTATTTCGAAAAAACCGGATTTCGCTCGACTGTAATAATTCCCCCCGGCTCTGGCAACCAAGTCCAGCTTTTCCTGGTTTATACTTTTATCTTTATTTAATATGTCAGTAGAAAAATGCATTTTTACTACTTTGCAAATAATTAGATTCCCGGCACCTCCTTCTTTTCCTAACTTCACAATTTTATCTACCTTACATTCGAACTGGACCGGGGATTCACCAACCCTAAATGGTCTAATATTATGGGAGTCTAACATAGTAAACCCAGCTTTTTCAAACTCATTTACATCTTCAGGATATTCGGCACTACTTAAGGACATTTGATGAACCATATCATAATTCACCATATTAATGACTACTTCTTTGGTCGTTTCTACATTTTGTAAAGTGTCCTTAGTTGTATTATCTCTAACACGTCTAGCTGGAGAAAATATTAATATAGGTGGATTTGCACTAAAAACATTAAAATAACTAAAGGGAGATAAATTAGGAATACCTTTTTTGTTCAAAGTACTAGCCAAAGCAATTGGCCTTGGAGCAACAGCGCTAAGCAAATAGCTATGTATCTTTGATGTCGATAGATCTTTAGGCTCAAAGGATTTCATCTATTAATTAATTTTAATCAAAGTTAAGTAATCTCAAATTCAAGAAAAAAAAAGGTTACTAACATATAAAACAATAATATTAACATAATTGCATTATATTTAAAATTGAAACTAAACTAGTTAATGATTTTTTCTGAAAATAGAAATCTCATCCGTTGGATTGTCATAGTAGCATCTTTTGTTATAATTTCTTTAATTCTTTGGAACACATACATATTCTTTCAAAATTTTAAGGCAGAGGAACGGACAAAAATGGAAAACTGGTCTTTCGCAGAGACCGAACTCGTGAAAAGTGATACTAATACTAATCTTGATTTAACGCTTCAAATTTTAAGCAGCAATAATACCACTCCAATGCTGGTTATAAATAAAGACGGCAGCCTGGGAACCTATAATAACATTGATGAAGAAAAAGTAAAGGATTCAGCTTATGTTAATAAGATGATTCTACAATTTAAAAAAGAAAATACTCCAATTGAGATTCGCTATCAAAATGAGGTATACCAAACATTGTATTATGGTAATTCACCTCTCCTGAATAAATTAAAATATTACCCATTAGCATTATTGTTAATAATCTTTTTATTTGCTGCGGTAGTATTCTTTTTTTACAGAAGTACAAAGAATGCTACTCAAAATAAACTATGGTCAGGAATGGCAAAAGAAACAGCACATCAAATCGGCACACCTTTATCATCTTTAATAGGGTGGACGGAAATATTGAGAAATGAGAATGTTAATTCTGATTACATATCAGAAATTGAAAAGGACATAAACAGGTTACAAACCATAACTGACAGATTTAGTAAAATTGGTTCTATACCAACCTTAGTAAGGTCAGATATCGTAAAAGAAACATTGGATTCGTATGATTACCTGAAAGCTCGTTCTTCGAAATTAATCGAATTTGAAATTAGTGCTCCAAAAAAAGTGATTCTAGTCGACCTCAATAAACAATTATATAGTTGGACTATAGAGAACCTGGTAAAAAATGCCATTGATGCCATGAAAGGCAAAGGGGAACTTAAACTTGAAATTATTCCTGAAGATAAATTTGTGAAAATAAATATAACCGATACAGGAAAGGGAATTACTAAACAAAATTTCAGGAAAATCTTTGAGCCCGGTCATACAAGCAAACAAAGAGGCTGGGGACTTGGGCTATCGTTAGCCAGACGCATTATAGAAGATTACCATAACGGTAGAATAAAAGTGCTTCATTCGGATATTGGTAAAGGAACTACCATGCAGATTTCACTTAAACATTCAAGGAGCTAGAGGTTATTTTTAATTGTGTCTGCTAAATCTTTAAATTCTTCAGGAGTAAGTTTTACTTTAGTTGTAAATCTAGCGTCTTCCATGGAGTGCAAAGGAATTAAATGAACATGCACATGTGGTACTTCAAGACCAATTACAGATATTCCGACGCGTTCACATTCTACTGTTCTTTCGATGGCTTTCCCCACCATTCGTGAAAAACTCATCAACCCATTGTAGGTGTGCTCATCCAGGTCAAATATCCTATCAACTTCTTTTTTTGGAATACACAAGGTATGTCCCTTTGTATTAGGGTTTACATCGAGAAAAGCCAAAAAATCACTTGTTTCAGCAACTTTATAGCAAGGAATTTCTCCTTTAACAATTCTTGTAAATATGGATGCCATTTAACTGACTTTTGTTTTACATAAAGATAAAAAAATCCTGCCATTAAAATATGGCAGGATCTAATTTGAATAGTTTATTATGGTATTTTGAAAAATTATTCCCTTGATATCTCAAGAATATCAAATTTCATGGTTCCATTGGGCACTTCAATTTCGGCTACCTCACCAACAGATTTACCCAGAAGTCCTTTTCCTATAGGAGAATTCACAGAAATTTTTCCTGATGCTAAATCAGCCTCACCATCGGCTACCAAGGTATAGGTCATTTCCATGCCATTAGTTTGATTCTTGATTTTTACTTTAGATAACACCAGTGCTTTTGAAGTATCCAATTGGGATTCATCTATTAAACGAGCTCCGGCAAGCGTTTCTTCAAGTTTAGCTATTTTCATCTCCAACATGCCTTGAGCTTCTTTAGCTGCATCGTATTCAGCGTTCTCACTCAAATCTCCTTTATCTCTCGCTTCAGCAATAGCCTGTGAAGCCTTTGGGCGTTCTATATCTCTTAACTGATTTAATTCTTCTCTTAGTTTTTTTAGCCCTTCTTCTGTATAATAAGATACGTTACTCATAACATCATCGTTTTAATAGTAATTGTTTTTGTATTTAAACAAAAAGATTCCGATAAATTATCGGAATAAAAAAATCCCGCTAGCACGAGATAGTGATGCAAATATACAAAATTATTAACGAAATGCCCTTTTTATTGTAAATTGTAATTTTAAAAATTGTTAATGAAAAATCGCCTATTTTTTCTATTAATCTGCTTGTTCTTAGTTTCTTGCAGCAAAAATAACACACCTAACAACTGTAACTTTTTACTCAATGCAGGAGTAAATTATAACTTGAATTTGAATCTTCCGCAGTTTAGTGATCTGCAATTTCCTTCCAACTCAGTATATGTTGCTAATCAAGGAAATGGTGGAATTATAATCACAAACAATGGGACCGGAATTGTAGCTTGGGATGCCAGTGATCCCAATCACACGCCGAGTGCATGTTCAATCATGACAATAACTGGAGGTATAAATGCTACTTGTAATTGCAGTGATGGTAATGAATATAGTCTAATTACAGGCCAATCACTGAATGAGCCTTTGCCTTGCCCTCTAAAAATATACAGAGTAGAACAAACCGGAAATAACACTTATTTTATTTCCAATTAAAACTTTAATCTGACTCCCATTAAATAATTAATCGTTGCTTGCGGATAGTAACCTGCACCTTCAACTGTTATTATTTCTCCAGGATTAGTCCAAGTGTCGTCGAACGTGAAAAAATAACCGTTAGAGACATACTTTTTATTGAATATATTATTTACCAATTGTGTAATCTCCAAAGATTCAAAGAACAAAAAATCCTCAATTGTCCATACAATGTTAAGATCATTAACGAAATAACTATCTAATTTAGATACTTCTGAGTCTATATTACCCATATACTGCTCTCCAACATATTTAGATAAAAAATTCACCTTTAAATTATTACTCTTCTCATTGATTTTAAAGTTGTAATTATAACTTAGCATATTCCCTACTATTAGTTCAGGAGAATAAGAAATATTGGTATTCCCTATGTTAACCAAAGTCCCATTAAGATTTCTATTGAAATCTCTATTCTTGTTTGTGCTAAGGGCAATATTTGGAAGTATAGAAAATCGATCGGATATCCTTACATTGGCATCCAGTTCGGCACCGAGTCTGTAACTTTGACCGCTATTTGCCCTAATTGGAGATCCAACATCATCTAATTCTCCGGTCAACACCAATTGATCATTATAGTGCATATAATATCCATTGGCGTTGATAACCACGTTGCTTTTTTTTAATCTCCAACCAAATTCAAAATCATTTAACTGTTCTGGTCTTGGACTTCCATTCTCATAATCGGTTCTGTTAGGCTCTCTGTTAGCCCTGGCAAATGAAGCATACAGACTGTTCTGATCGTTTACTTTATAGTTCAATCCTATCTTAGGATTAAAAAAAGTGAAATTATCGTTTATAACAAACTCATTTAGATCTGAATTAATACCATTGGTCTTATAATTTATTGAACGTATTTGAGCATCTGCATACAAGCTCACTTTGTCATTTAATTTAAAAGTTCCTTTGGCAAACATGTTGAATTCGGTTTTATCACCTGTTCCATCATAATATCGATCTCTAATTTCGCTATCAACTGCATACTGAGCCCAAATCACTTCCCCGAAGTGATCTCCTTCATACTTATTAAATGCACCGCCTAATATTAAATCAGATTTTTCATCTTTATAGTTCAACGAAAACGTGGTACCATAAAAATCATTATCTAACCAACGTCGTCTGATTATATCGGAGTTTTCTACTAATTCACCATCCACGTTTACTGGCTCAAATCCATAGGTCGAAAAATTATCGTCTTCTCTATATTGTTCAAAATATCCTCTTCCATAGGTGTAATGAAGAGCAACATTAGATGACCAGTTTTTATCAATTCTTTCATTCCAAAGTAATTGATAATGGTCTTGATTATAATTGTCGACCTCGTTATCATAAAAACGCGTATTTCCTTCTTCATCAGTATATATACCAGCTGGATTAAATGTTCTATTATTTTTTAAAGTTGCTGCGTCAATCCCGAACCATGCCTGATAGGTTCTTTCAAATCCACCAAAGGCCAATGCCTTTATTAAAGTATTACCATCAGAATAACTTCCCTGAAGAAAATAAGATTTTAATTCAGATTCTGCTCTGTCAATGTATCCATCACTAGTGATTTTAGATAATCGCCCTGAGACCTCAAAACGTTCATTAAGTCTACCAGTTGAGAATTTTAATGTATTTTTAAAAGTATTGAAAGACCCTACAGATGAAGCAATTTCAGCACTCGCTTGTTCCGTATCTGCTTCGGTTAAAATATTTAAACTGGCGCCAAAGGCTCCTGCTCCATTTGTACTGGTTCCCACGCCACGTTGCAATTGCAAGCTCTCGACAGAAGATGCAAAATCCCCAAGATTAACCCAAAAGGTCCCATGAGATTCAGAATCGTTATAAGGGATCCCGTTAATTGTTACGTTGACACGCGTTGCATCACTACCACGAACTCTGATTCCAGTATATCCAACTCCGGCACCGGCATCTGAGGTTGTCACAACATTTGGCAAATAATTCATTAAAACTGGGATATCCTGCCCTAAATTACGTTCTTGCAATTCTTCTTTAGAAACATTAGAATGCGTTATAGGAGAGTCGGCATTAACCCGTACTGCAGTAATGAATACCTCATCTAATTTTTGAACTTTTGATGAATCTTGTTCCTTTTGTTGTGCACTAATTGGTAATACGAAAAAGCAAGTTGTGACAAATACTATTAATTTTTTCATTCTTTAATCTGTAATTACTTTAAGAATAAAAAGAGGTAATTATTCTGAGTTTTTCCTAAACAGCATTACCTGTTCCAGGTTCAGTGGGTATGATCTCAGCCGCTTTTTGGCACCCCTTTATTGAGAACGGTGCAAAGATAATCCAGATTTCTGAGTTTATTTGTCTAAATTCGGTTTTTTTCGATCAGCCTTTTTTTCTGAAAGTAAACTTTTGTCTTTTAGTCGTTTTTTAATAGCTGATTTTGGGACTTTAGTGGGTTTTCTTTTTTTAGCAACAATCAGTCCTTTTTCTATGATCCTAATAAACCGAGCAATTACTATTTCCTTGTTTTTATGCTGACTTCTGGTCTCTCCACATTGCAGAACTAATTGGTTGTTTTTTGAAAGTTTTGATTTTAAAGAATTTAGCAGCAATTTTTTTTGTTTCTCATTCAGGACTAAAGAATTTTCGACATCAAAATACAATTCGACTTTAGATGATACTTTATTTACATGTTGACCTCCACTGCCCGAGCTCCTTATAGCTTTAAATTTTAATTCAGGAATTAATAGATTAAGATTCAAAATTATGATATTTGATGTTGAATTTTTAAAAGGTCATTGACTGTTTTTACCGGATTAAAAGTAATTAAAGGTACCTCCACAAATATTGTGTTCCAGAAAGCCATACTGCCATTCCAAAGTCCTGGTAATTCCAATGCTTTTATTTCTTTCCCAGCAATTGTCTTGGTTGTGATAAAACCTGTTTCAAAATCTACGAATTTTTTTAGATCATATTTCTCGCCTTTATAGTTTTTTACCCCAAGTACTAGGTCTACTGGATTAAAATGTGTGGAATTCTTTAAGATTTCAACTTGCTCTTTATTATTAGTCTCTATTTGGGCAGATTCAACAATTTGAAGCGAGACTGCTCCATTCTTTATCACCCAGAAAGGACCTCCTCCAGGTTCACCTTCATTTTTTACCATTCCACAAACACGAATTGGTCGATTTAATTTACTTTGTAAATATTCTATTTGAATATTCTGAGGCCAACTTGAAAATTCTCTATCAAATACAATATTTAATTTTTTAGAAAGGAACTTTGAAATGTTTTGAATTTGTGACTCGTTTATTGTTCTTTTTTCCAATGCTTCCTGATACTTAAATATTTTGGACTGAACTTCTAAAAGGCATCCAGCAAGCATCATTTTGAATTTAGACACTTCTTCTTCGAACTTAAAAACAACAACATTATCTATGTTTTTTACAAAGATTATGTCAGCGTTTAGTTCATTTAGATTCTCTAATAGAGCTCCATGCCCTGATGGCCTGAAAACTAGGCTTCCATTTTCATTCCTAAATGGATTGTTACTCTTGTCAACTGCAATTGTGTCTGTAGACTGCTTTTGATAAGAATATTCTATTTCAAATTCAGTATTGGTTTTTTGTTCAACAATTTTCTCTATTCGTCTATATTCCTTGTCAAATTTATGGCTGTGAACATCTGAAATAGTAAAATGCAAGTCCGCTCTGTTATTCGATGAAGCATACAATGCCGATTCGAACAAATGCTCTTCAAAAGCAGTTGCTAAATGTTTTTTATATTTATGAAATGGAAATAATCCTTTAGGAAAGTTGGCATAATTTAGCTTGTCGGCGTTAAGCATGTGATCTACAAATAACTTGACTTTTAAATTTATATCTAGATCATCAAAGTTCTCACTCTCTTTCATCAATTTTCTTTCAACCTTTCTGTAAAACGGAAATTTTTCAATTCCAGTTAAAAAAATTGACAGCTGTGTAGCTTTTTTCCTGTTTATAAAGGCATTTAATGTTTCCTGATCTGGATTAAATTCTTCAAGAAACTCAAATAAGAATTTAAACATTCTTGTTGCCGCACCAGACGCCGGAACGAATTTTATAATAGATAAATTATTTCTTTTAGAGTTATAATAATTAATGAAATGTTCTTTTTCCTTTTCATTAAGCTTAATAATACCTTTTTTTACAGTTGCTGCTGATTTTACAATGACAAAAGGAAGGCCCTTTTTAAACGTCTCTATTTGGGCGTTTACTAAATCAGTTGTCAACCCTTTACTTTCTATTTGCTCTCTATCTTTTCTACTAAAACCCACTTCTATTTTTAATTATATTATCTATATGTTTTACAGCAGTTTTCAAGCGTTCTTTTTTATTCCCTTTCAATAAAACATAAGGTCTTTTATACTTAATCAAAGCATCCTCAAATGCTTTGAACATTCTTAATCTTTCGTTTGGTTTATCCCTTAGGTCATCTGCCTCCCAAGGTGTGTCAATATATGTCAAAAAATATAAATCGTATGTATTTTCCAAAGCAAATTTCTCTAAAATTGGATCACAATTCCCTGTATAATATGCTTCTGAATACACTTTTGTTTCCAGCAGATCTGTATCACAAATTAATACAGAATCCGTTTTTTTAGTCAGTTCATTTTCCAATTTCATTTGTCCATAAGCGATTGGCAGCAGATCATCAGGTTCACACGTTTTTCTTTCATTATTCCATTTATCCTGAAGATATTCTCTGGCAAATTCTGGTACCCATATGGAATTGTAATGCCTGGCCAATTGTCTTGACAGAGTAGTCTTTCCTGTTGATTCAGGACCAAACAAAACTACCTTTATGCAATTTGCAGGTTGTTGTTTAAGTGTTTTTTCCATGCTAAATATCCAAATATCGCTATTACTGTAAATCCTAAATACTGAAAACTTGTAAAGGTAAATCCCTTGTAAAAATACAAAGGAACCGAGATTACATCACCTACTATCCAAAAAATCCAGTTTTCTAATTTCCTTCTTGCCATAAGCCACATGCCAACAAAGAAGGTTGCTGTAGTTAAGGTATCCACATAAGCTACCCAGCCAGTCCATTTGTCGAAAGATCGGTAAACAATAAATACAAACAACAGAGTAGCTAGAAAGATTAATATACTTAGGTACTTTTCTTTATTAGTCGTTCGGGAAATTGGTGTGACATGGGTGGCATCAATTTTTCTAGTCCAGATATACCAACCATATACACTCATTATAAAATAGTATCCGTTAATCATCATATCTCCTAACAATCCCCATTTTAATAATAAATACACAAATATACTGGTACTGATCATTCCGGTGGGAAATACCAAAATGTTGTTTTGTTTAGAGAACCAAACAGAAAGAAAACCAAAAATTACAGCAACAATCTCAAGAATTATATCAATTGATTCGTAATCTGAATACTGAGCGAAAAAATAATCAAAAATCTGGTTCATAATCTCTTCTATCGCTGTTTACAATCTTTAAGTTAATGACTGTATTATCTTGCTTTTTAAACGATTCCTTAATTTCTTGGGTTAAAAACGGCATTAGAGCATCATAATCACCATATACATGTGTACTTAATGGATTCTCCAATATTTTAAAGTTGGATTCTCTCAACTTCATTATAAACGATTTTATATGATCCTCAAAATCATTCTGCAAAGGCATTAATGCTATTTCTATTGATACATTCATTTTGCAATTATTTTTTTAATTCATCAAAAAACGATAGATCTTCTTCAAAAGCTGTACCAATTACAACTAAATCTGCTCCGGAATTAAATGTGCTCTCCAATTGGCTTTTACTCTTAATACCACCTCCAACTATCAATGGTATATCGATTGTCTTTTTTACCACACTAATGATTTCGGCTGCAACAGGTTCTGACGCTCCACTTCCGGCTTCGAGATATATTAACTTCATCCCCAAAAGTTGTCCGGCATAAGCTGTATGAACAATTGCCTGCGGCTTATTCCTTTGTAAAGGTTTAGTCCCCGTTACCCTTTGAACTGAAGTCTCTTTTCCATTCTCAATTAAAATATAGCCCGTCGGAATTACTTCGAGATTAGTTGTCTTCAATTTTGAAATGGATTCTACATGCTTCCCTATTAAATATTCCGGATTTCTTCCTGAGATTAGAGACAGGAACAACAATCCATCTGCTTTATCGGTAATTTGAGTGACATCTCCCGGAAACAAAACAATGGGTAATTGCGTATGTTGTTTGACAATCGATACAACTCGATCACAAGCTTCTTTTTTCACCTCACTACCGCCAATGAAAACATGTGTTACAATCGACGAGCTCACCCTAACCATGAAATCAGGGATTTGCTTTAATTCAATCTTATCAGGATCGATCAACACAGCCAGAAGGCGTTCTCCTTTTTCGATTGAGCTCAAAATGTTCTTAAGGATATTCTTCATCTATTGAATCGCGTAAGCACATGTAAATCCATTAAACTCCATAAAATGGGTATTGTATCTGTATTTTTTATCCTTGTAATCAATCCAGCAAACTGTAGACCTTTCGTCGCAAATAAAAGGAATAACCAATATATGCTGTTTAAAACTTAACCCCGGAGTTGCAAACAGTTTATATAAGGATTCCTTTGCACACCAGATAACAGTCAATTTTCTTATATATTCTTGTTCACTTTCTTTTAAATATCCGAACTCATAATCGACAAATTTTGATGCGATATTCGAAATTATAGGTCGCTGTTTTTCGATATCAATTCCAACTTTCAGATCGCTGACTATAATTGCACTATAGTTAAAAGAATGTGTTATAGATATATATTTCCCATCTTCTAAATATGGTTTGCCATTTTCATTATAGTGCAAATCTACATCACTATATCCAAATTCTGCTATTAGTCTTCTTACGCTTAAAAACCCACACTGATGTAAACCTGATTTCATTTTCAATACTCGTTGTAAACTTTTAGGCTTTAGTTGAACTGTTTGCATTAACTCATCAAAAGACTCGGTTATCTTCCAGATTTTAACAATAGTTTGTGAATTAGGAGTAATGGTTTTGTAAAGAGGCATTTAATATTCTGAAAGTTATTAGTTATCTTTGCGCATTGAAAAAATTGTTATAGACAAATATACAACTATGAATACAAAAACAATTGCTTATATCCCTTATAAAGTGAAAGACATATCACTTGCATCCTGGGGTAGAAAAGAAATAGAATTAGCTGAAGCTGAAATGCCTGGTTTAATGAGTTTACGTAAAGAATATAAAGATTCTCAACCTTTAAAAGGAGCAAGAATTGCCGGTTGTTTGCATATGACTATTCAAACTGCTGTCTTAATAGAAACATTGCAGGCCTTAGGTGCTGATGTTACCTGGAGTTCTTGCAACATTTTCTCCACACAGGATCAGGCAGCGGCAGCAATTGCAGATGCTGGAACTGCTGTTTATGCATGGAAAGATATGACGGAAGAAGAATTTGACTGGTGTATTGAACAAACCCTTTTCTTTGGGGAGGATAGAAAACCTTTGAATATGATCCTTGACGATGGTGGTGATCTAACCAATATGGTTTTAGATAAGTATCCTGAACTAGTCGATGACATTAAAGGTCTTTCTGAAGAAACTACAACAGGTGTTCATAGACTATATGAGCGATTCAAGAATGGCACTTTGCCAATGCCTGCAATAAATGTAAATGACTCGGTGACTAAAAGTAAGTTTGACAATAAATATGGCTGTCGTGAGAGTGCTGTAGATGCTATTCGTCGTGCTACCGATGTTATGTTAGCAGGTAAACGTGTTGTCGTGTGTGGATATGGTGATGTTGGTAAAGGTACGGCTGCATCTTTTCGAGGAGCAGGAAGTATAGTTACTGTAACTGAAATTGACCCTATTTGTGCCTTACAGGCCGCAATGGACGGATTTGAGGTAAAAAAATTAGAAACTGTTTTAGACAAAGCAGACATAGTGATAACTACTACAGGAAATAAGGATATCGTTCAGGGTCGTCATTTTGAGGCAATGAAAGACAAGACTATAGTTTGTAATATAGGTCATTTTGATAATGAGATTGATATGGCTTGGTTAAATACAAAATATGGTAATACTAAAGACACTATTAAGCCACAAGTGGACAAGTACACTGTTAATGGTAAAGACATCATTATATTAGCCGAAGGCCGACTAGTTAATTTGGGTTGTGCCACTGGCCATCCAAGTTTTGTAATGAGTAACTCCTTTACGAACCAAACCTTAGCGCAGATAGAACTTTGGAATAATAGCGGTGATTATGAAAATAAAGTATATATGCTGCCAAAGCATTTGGATGAAAAAGTAGCCAAGCTTCATTTATCAAAAATTGGTGTTGAATTGACAGAACTGCGTGAAGACCAGGCAGAATATATTGGTGTTAAAAAGGAAGGTCCTTTTAAGCCGGAATATTATAGATATTAATAATCATATTTAACAAAATTCAAAATCCCAAACTCTTGTAGCTCGGGATTTTTTTTATACCATCGTTATGAAGAAAATACTTCTTTATTTAGTATTAATTTTAATTATAATTCTTATTTATTCCAGCGTTAAAATGAAACAAAACAAGGCAGAATGTTTAATAGATCCCTTAGATAAAATTGAATCTCTTGTTCCTCAAAGAGATCGCATAAATGAAGAAGTCTCTAAAGCAGATGTTGCCTGGCATTTAGACCATATGTTAAAAACCTTAAACGAAATAACTAAATCATTGCAGGCATCAAATCCTGCAAATTATAAATCGGGATTCAATGTAGCAAGGGTCATGTCGTTAACCTTTTGCTATATTCCACGTGGCAGAGCACAATCTCCTTCAGTTGTTCGTCCCCCGGATAATATCGTAACAAATGATATCCTTTCACAGCTTCAAACAGCCAGAAATAATATTAAATTACTAAATGAACTTGATAATAAAGCTCATTTTAAACATCCTGTCTTTGGTAGGATTGACAAAGCAAAATCTATCAGGTTTATAGAAGTTCATACCATTCATCATTTAAAAATTGTGAATGATATTATAACCCAATAAAAAAACCCTATCTGTTTCCAGAAAGGGTTTTAATATTTTTAAGATTTTAAATCTATTTCTTAAGCTTCGAAGGGATCTATAGAAACGTATGATTTATTATCTTTTTTCTTTGCAAATTTTACGATGCCATCAACTTTAGCGTGTAATGTATGGTCTTTAGCGGCATATACGTTCTCACCTGGGTGATGTGTTGTGCCTCGTTGTCTTACGATGATGTTCCCGGCAATAGCAGCTTGGCCTCCATAAATCTTCACACCTAAGCGTTTCGATTCTGATTCTCTACCGTTTTTAGAACTACCAACTCCTTTTTTATGAGCCATTGTCTTAAGGTTTTATATTATTAATAATTAACTTAAAGCAGCAATTAAATCAGCTTTCTTCATAGATGAAATTCCCTTGATTCCTTTTGCCTTAGCCATTTCCTTTAACTGTGCAACAGTCATTTTACTTAAGTCCTGAGTTTTCTCTTCAACTTTAGTTTCCAGTTTAGCCTTTGCTTTAGTCTCTATTTTAGGTTCTACTTTTTTAGTTTCCTTTTTTGGAGCAGCAGCTTTTGGTTCTGCTTTTTTCGTTTCTTTTTTAGCCGGAGCTGCTTTTACAGCCTTTGTTGCTGGTTTAGCACCTGAAGAAACGATAGTTTCGATTACAATTTCAGATAAGGCCTGTCTGTGACCATTCTTCACTCGGTAACCTTTACGTCTCTTCTTTTTGAAAACGATTACTTTATCACCTTTAAGGTGCTTTAAGACTTTTGCTCCAACCTGAGCTCCGTCTATAGCCGGGGCGCCAACAGTAACTTTGTCACCATCTGCCAACAAAAGAACATTGTCGAAAGAGACTTTCTTTCCTTCTTCTGTAGCTAAACGGTTAACAAACACCTTTTGGTCTTTTTCAACTTTAAATTGATGCCCTGCTATCTCTACAATTGCGTACATAGCGTAACGTTTATATTATTTGATTTGTTAAAAAAAGAGCCTGCCTGCCGCAGGCGGGTGCAAATATACAGCTAATTAATTAATCTACAAACCAAATAATTTATTTTGAAGACTGTTTTGTACTAATTTTAAAATATTGCATAAATGTTAAGGTTAATACAACAGTTGTTGCAATACCCATTATAGCTACAACAAAAGTAACCATCCCTACTCCTACTTCGTAATCCCCTTTAAAAAACTCCAGTAATTCAGGAAGAAAATCCGTGTTAATCTCGGTAGAATAAACCAAAAAGAAAAGCGTAAAGGCTATAGTGGCTACTACACCAGCCACTATTCCAGAAATAAATCCGCTTGAATACGAAAATTTATCACCTTGTTCAAATTTATGGTATCTGATTGTTTCAAAGATTCCAAATCCGGTAATTACAATATTTAGCATACTATAAAGTGGATTTGTATGAGCATTAAATAAGGAATGCATTAAAAATGAAGCAATTAAGCCACCACTGATTACTAGTCCAAAACGTATTGGCATGGATAAATTCTTCATCGAACTTGCTATTTATTAGTTAGTCTTTTAAAGTTCGGAAAAAAAATCTAATTAACTATTTTGCAGCTGGATTATTACTGATTTTAAAGTATTGCATAAAGGTTAAGGTTAGAACAACAGAGGTTGCAAAGCCCATAATGGCTACTACAAAGCATACCAATCCTACTCCAACATTATATTCCCGCTTAAAAACTGTTAGTAATTCCTCAAGGAAATTAGGATTAACTTCTGTAGAATAAAACAAAAAGAAGATCGTGAAAAAAATTGTCGCAAGAAATCCGGCAGTTACTCCCACTGTAAAACCAGAAGTATAACTAAATTCGTTCCCTAGTTCTAATTTATGATACTTAATAGCCTCAAAAATACCAAATCCTGTGATAACACCATTAAACAGACTGAAAAATGGTTTTGTATGAAAATTGAATAATGCTAAAAACAAAAAATAACCTATCAAACTTCCACTAATTGCAAAAGCAAATCGAACCGGTAATGACAACTTTTTCATAACATACTTTTTTGATTAAAGATTGTAAATTATAACTAATACAAGAGAATCTTTAATTTGCTATTAAATTTTAACTTTTTATAAAGAAAAAGTTTATAAGATTATTATTTTTGTTTCACTTGTAACATTCGTGATTTGTTGCAGACAAACTTTAAGTTAGTTAACCATAAAATACTTTTAAGAATGAAAAAAAGCTTATTTACTTTAGCTTCTTTGGTATTATTCATTTCCAATGCATTTGCACAAGAAGTTAAATTTGAAGAGTACGATTTAGATAATGGATTACACGTTATCCTGCACCAGGATAATACGGCACCAGTTGTGACAACACAAGTTTTGTACAATGTTGGTGGTAAAGACCTTGGTGGAGACAATAACCCGGAAAGAACAGGATTTGCTCATTTTTTTGAACACTTGTTATTTGAAGGAACGGAAAATATCGAACGAGGAAAATGGTCAGAGATAGTCGATTCCCATGGTGGAAATAATAATGCGGGTACTGCTCTTGACTACACAGTTTATTATGAAGTCTTCCCATCTAATAATCTGGAATTAGGACTTTGGCTGGAATCGGAGCGCATGTTGCACCCTGTAATAAACCAAATTGGAGTCGATACTCAAAGTGAAGTTATAAAAGAAGAAAAACGAACCAGTTATGATAATCAGCCTTATCGTCAATTCGTTTTTGCAATAAGTGAAAACCTTTTTAAAGTGCATCCATATAAAAATAAGAATATAGGCGAAATGGATCATTTGGATGCAGCTACACTTAATGAGTTTAAAGCGTATTTTAAAAAGTATTATGGTCCAAATAATGCAGTTCTGGTGGTAGCAGGTGACATTGATATTTCTAAAACCAAAAAAATGATCATGGATTATTTTGGTCCAATTCCAAGAGGAGAAGATGTGGTCAGAAATTTTCCTGAAGAAGATCCTATAACAGAAACTATAAATGCTGAGTTTTATGATGCCAATATTAAAATACCAGCAATCATGGCTGCTTATAGGATCCCTGGATTCATGAATCGGGACTCATATGTTCTGGAAATGATATCGACTTATCTTAGTGATGGAAAAACCTCCAAACTATACAAAAGATTAGTTGATGATAAAAAAATGGCGCTTCAAGCTGGAGCAATAAATATTTCTCAAAAAGATTACGGAGCTTATGTATTGTTCGGACTTCCACTTGGTGAAAATTCACTTGAATCTTTAGTCGTGGAAATGGATGATGAAATAAAGAAGATCCAAACCGAATTAATATCTGAAAGGGATTTTCAAAAAATTCAAAATAAGTTAGAAAATCAATTTGTTAATTCAAATTCGAGTGTTGAGCGTATAGCTGGTTCATTGGCACAGTATTACATGCTCTATGGTGATACAAACCTAATCAATAATGAAATTGATATTTACAGGTCTTTAACCAGAGAGGACATACAAAAAGTAGCAAATAAGTATTTAAATCCGCATCAGCGATTACTCTTAGAATATTTGCCTAAAGAAAATGAACAATAAAAATCATATGACAACAAAACATATACAAATGAAAACCAGATTATTTGCATTAATTACCCTGTTTTTAGTTTCCATAGCTGTAAATGCACAGATTGACAGATCAAAACAACCAAAACCAGGTCCGGCACCGAAAATATCATTAGAGGTTCCAGGTGAATTTCAGCTTAAAAATGGATTGACCGTTTTAGTGGTAGAAAACCATAAATTACCTAGGGTTTCTTATACGTTAACCATAGACAATCCACCAATAATTGAAGGTGATAAAAAAGGTGTTGCAAGCTTATTAAGTGCTATGTTGGGAAATGGAACTACTTCTCTTTCTAAAGATGAATTTAACGATGAAGTAGATTTTCTTGGTGCCAGACTAAATTTTGGATCGCAAAGCGCCTCTGCAAGCTCATTAAGCAAATATTCAGACAGAATTATGCAATTAATGGCAGATGCCGCTATCAATCCACTTTTAACAGAAGAGGAATTTCAGAAAGAGAAAGATAAACTTTTAGAAGGCCTAAAAACGCGGGAAAAAAGTGTAGACGCAATTGCAGGTCGTGTAGGTGGAGCTTTGTCTTATGGCATGAAACATCCATATGGCGAATTTTTGACAGAGGAATCGGTGAATAATGTAACATTAGAAAATGTCAGAGCCTTTTATCAAACTAACTTTACTCCTAATAACGCCTATTTAGTGGTGGTAGGTGACACCGATCTAAAAACAGTAAAAAAGCAAGTGAAGGAATACTTTGGTGGCTGGGAAAAATCAATAGACGTCTCAAATCCTGTCCCGAAGCCTAATGCCAATGTGCAGTATACACAAATTAACTTTGTAGATATGCCTAATGCTGTACAGTCGAACATTTCATTGACAAATACTGTGGATTTAGAAATGAGTAACCCGGATTATCATGCCGTATTGATCGCCAATTTTATACTAGGTGGTGGTACCCTAAATAACTACCTAAACATGAATTTAAGAGAAACACATGGCTATACATATGGATCATTTTCAGCAATAGGAACAGATAAATATGCCTCCAGATTTAGAGCTGTTGCATCAGTGCGAAATATGGTCACAGATAGTGCAGTTGTTGAAATTTTAAATGAAGTTAATAGGATTAAGACCGAGCTGGTAGATGCTGATCAATTGAGAAATGCAAAGGCTAAATATGTTGGAAATTTTGTTATGGGTGTAGAGAGACCCGAAACAGTCGCTCGCTATGCTTTAAATATTAAAACAGAAGATCTTCCAGCAGATTTTTATACCACCTATTTGGAAAAGATCAATGCAGTAACAGCAGATGACGTGAAACGTGTCGCAAATAAATACTTTAAATCTCAAAATGCACGAATAATAATAGTTGGTAAAGGGAGTGATGTCGTTGGAAACCTGGAAAAAACAGGAATCCCTATCATGTATTTCGATAAATACGCAAATCCAACAAATAAACCGGAATTCTCCAAGCCTATACCTGATGGTGTGACTGCGCAATCCGTTTTAAATAAATATATTAATGCTGTTGGAGGCGCAGATAACGCAAAAAGCGTGAATTCCTTTTTAGTGTCTGCTGATGTAACCATAGAAGGTGTTCCACTTCCTTTGACGGCAGAAATGAAAGTCATGGTGCCTAACAAAGAATCAATGGATATGGCTGCTGAAGGCATGGGCGTGATCATGAAACAACGGTTTAACGGAGAAACTGGTTATGCAGAGCAACAAGGCATGAAACAGGATATGACAGAATCCCAAATAGAAGCTAAAAAAGGTGAGAACTCTATTTTCCCTGAATTGTATTATGATACTTCTAAAGTAAGTCTTGAGAATATTACGAGTATTGACGGTAGAGATGTTTATAAAGTAAAAGTAGACACTGGTAAGAATCCTTCTTTTAGATATTACGATGTGGAAACGGGATTGCTAAATCGCGTAGAAACCACTGTTGAAGCGCAAGGACAATCCATGACCTCTGTTGTGAATTATTCAAACTATTCACCAGTCGGGAATATACAGTATCCATATAATATGTCTATAAAAGCGGGACCACAGACCATTTTAATGAACATTACAAATGTGAAGCTAAATGAAGGGGTGACAGCTGAGGATTTCAACTAGATATTTAGGCTCTTCTAATAATTAAAAAATCCGAAGGAATTATCTTCGGATTTTTTTTTATCCAACAGTTTCAGTAGACAAGGTATTAATTAATTTATTAGCTTTGCATTCAATAAAACAAATCAAAAATCGTTAAAGACTTAAATAAATTAAAACCCATGAAAACACTTAAAAATATTCTTGTAATTACAATGTTGGTTGCCTTTGTAATGGCTTGTAAGAATGACGCAAAACCGGAAGTTAAGACCGTAGAAACAGAAAGTACCGAGGTTATGGAATTAAACCCGGATGCAACCTATGCAAAATCCGAGTTTACGGTTGAAGGTATGACCTGTGCCATTGGATGCGCTGCAACTATTGAAAAGAAGATCGCTAAAATGGAAGGTGTTAAATCTGCTAAGGTTGATTTTGATAAGGAATTGGCTATGGTGGTGTATGATGTACAAAAAGTAAACCCGGACATGCTTGTTGAAACCGTTAAAAAAACTGGTGAAACCTATTCTGTTACGGATATGAAAACTGTTGAAGAATTCGAAACAGGTGAGACACAAACGAAGCAAAAAGGAGCTGAAAAAGCAGAAGCTGGTAAGAAAACAGCCTGCAAAGCCGATTGCAAAATGGATTGCTGCGCTAAAGAAGCTAAAGCATAATTAACAAGATTTATAGAATTAAAAACCCACTCCATTGAGTGGGTTTTTTATTAATAGTCAGTCTTTAATAATTCATTAATTTTAATAGTATTCTTCTTAATCACTATACTAAATGAGGTGTTTGAAGGAATTCCATTGCTGTAGTAACCAAAATTTTCTTTTTTATAGAATTCTTCAGAATAACACTCGACGAAGTAACCTCCATCATTTTTTATGTCACTGCTAAACTCCATAAAATCTTTTTTTGTTTCATTAACATAAATTCTGCTAAAACGAATTTCATCATATCCATTTGAAATTATTAACGAATCAATAGTCGTATTACTACTATTTAATACCTTAAAGTCCACACCTGATTTACATGATAAAACTACAAGAATAACAGAAATAAATATTATTTTTTTCATCAATCATTTGTTATTCCCACTCAACCGTTTCCATAATCCGTTTAATATCTTTCTTTAAATATTCTGCGGCCGGTAAAATGGAGTCATAATTGGGTTTTGCGTAAAAATAGAGCGAGCCTATTAAAAAGTGTTTTACGCTATCTGTGATATAAAACTGAGATTGAGAAGCTGCATTACCACCAACTTCATAGAACATGCCATACACCTTTCTCGAGGCGTCTTCAAAGACCTGTTCTGTAATCTCATCGGCTTTCCGGGTATGCTCCTGTGTAAAATTCTGGGCATCTCTTAAATATCGCATCAGATCTTCCTGGTTTCCAATCTTTTTATAGGTCAGATAAATGGTTCCCTTAAGTCTGGAGTATTCAATATTTAAACCATAACTCTCATTATTCCCTTCAAGCCTTTTA
>CAJIBV010000241.1_pt1 | contig 28754 bp, 23 predicted proteins | sample 9199431 | NCBI WGS metagenome assembly CAJIBV01 (sample SAMEA7708314, study PRJEB35096) | sediment metagenome | biome: marine neritic benthic zone biome [ENVO:01000025]; feature: sediment [ENVO:00002007]; material: shallow marine sediment [ENVO:03000034] sea grass bed [ENVO_01000059] ...
CTCTAGGAACAACACAGGGATCATGACGTCCCTTGCCTTGCATTTCTTTTATTTCCCCTTTACTATCTATCGTTTCTTGTGATTTCATGATCGTAGCGACCGGTTTAAAAGCTACTCTAAAATAGATGTCCATTCCATTGCTTATTCCACCCTGAACACCACCAGACAAATTGGTTTTGGTACTTCCATCTTCATTAATTAGATCGTTATGTTGGCTACCTTTCATTCTTGATCCTGTGAATCCACTACCATATTCAAATCCTTTAACAGCATTTATTGAGAGCATTGCTTTACCTAAATTAGCATGAAGTTTATCAAAAACCGGTTCACCTAAACCAACTGGTACATTTTGAATAACACAGGTTATGGTCCCGCCAATTGTATCTCCTTCCTTTCTAATTTCTTTAATCCGTTCGATCATTTTATTGGCTGTTTCCTCGTCCGGACATCTTACCATATTGTCTTCTATTTTATTAAAATCCAATACCTGGTAAGGTTTATCTAAGGATATCTCTCCCACAGAGGATACAAAAGCATTTATTTTAATTTCCTTCAATACTTGTTTAGCAATGGCTCCAGCCACTACTCTGCAAGCTGTTTCTCTGGCAGAACTCCTGCCACCACCTCTGTAATCTCTATGGCCATATTTCTGATCGTAAACATAATCGGCATGACTAGGTCGATAGACATCTTTTATATGAGAGTAATCTTTAGACTTCTGATTGGTATTTTCTATTATGAATCCAATGGGTGTACCTGTAGTTTTCCCTTCAAATATCCCGGAGAGGAATTTTACAGTATCAGGTTCTTTTCTCTGAGTCACAATTTTGGATTGGCCGGGTTTTCTTCTCTCCATTTCCAACTGGATAGCATCAAGATCAAGTTCAATTCCCGATGGACATCCATCAATAATACCTCCTATGGCCTCTCCATGAGACTCTCCAAATGTGCTTAGTTTAAATAGGTTTCCGAAGGAATTCCCTGCCATAATTATGTAATTTTTAGCTAAAGTATACTTAATATTATTCAATAACAAAAAACCAATAAAATTAGGTTGGTCAATTGGTAACATTCCCTTAACGAAATCCTCATGATTTAATAATTTTTATATGATGATTAGTTAACAATTATTCTGGTATTTGTAACTGCTATAGATCTTCTATGAAATTTAAACGACGTGTCGATATTGTTGTGATCTCTGATGTTCATTTAGGTACTTATGGATGTCAGGCAAAAGAACTGTTAACCTATTTAAATAGTATCCATCCTAAAAGGTTAATCCTGAATGGAGATATAATCGATATTTGGCAATTCAGCAAACGTTATTTTCCACCCACACATCTTAAAGTCATTAAAAAAATTGTTGGAATGGCGGCAAAAGGTACCGAAGTAATTTATATAACCGGTAACCATGATGAGATGTTAAGAAAGTTTAGTGATGCTTATATGGGAAATATTTCTATAGTTGACAAACTGGTACTGAATCTTGATGGAAAAAAGGCATGGTTTTTCCATGGTGATGTATTTGATATTTCTGTTCAAAAGGCCAAGTGGCTGGCTAAATTAGGTGGGTATGGCTATAACCTGCTAATTCTGATTAATAGCTTTGTAAATTGGATTTTATTAAAATTAGGACGAGAAAAGTACTCCTTGTCTAAAAAAATTAAAAATAGCGTTAAAAGAGCCGTAAAGTACATCAATGATTTTGAAAAAGTGGCTTCAGACCTGGCAATAGATAACGACTTTGATTATGTTATTTGCGGTCATATCCATCAACCGGTAATCACTGAGAAAATCAATAAAAATGGTTCTACAACATACATGAATTCAGGTGATTGGGTTGAAAATTTAACTGCCCTCGAATATCGATTCAATAGCTGGAGCATCTACAGATATAAAGAAGATAAGCTAGCTCCATTCTCAGTTGATGAAGATGTCGATGATATACATGTTAAAGATTTAATGAAATCCATTACCGAGGTTTTACCTGATAAAGATCAAATTCCAAGCAAAAAAATAATTTGAATCCGCTGAATTTTAATACTTAAAAATCTATTTTTGCGTTTTTAATGTCGAAATCTATTTATTATGAAAAACTTACACAGTCTATACGCATTCTTGGTTTTAAGTTTAATACTGGCTTCGTGCTCATCCAGCGACGACAACGATTCGAGTAACGACGAACCTTTAACTGGTAATTATTTCCCGTCTGGTTTGGGTGATATTTGGACCTATAATGTTGAAGGAACCAATTCTAACGATTCCAATTTAAATTTTTCGGAAACCGATTTTATTTCAGTTGGGACATCTGAAGCCAGTGGCTTTACTTTGATCGCAAATAACAATAGTTCTCCTGCTGCAGGAACTATGAATGCTGTTTTAGTTAATGGTACACTAACCAGAGATGATTCAACTTTAAAATTTAGCGGTGACCTGGACCTGCCTGATGAGTTTTCAGATTTTTCAGGTACGACGATCTCACTTCAGGATGTTTTACTTTATGATCTTAACGCCCCAAATAATGAAGTCCTCTCTGAAGTTTCAGGTAGTTTTAGCCAGGATTTGGACTTACAAGGTAGTTTACTTCCATTAACAATCACTTATACCCTAACGACAAAAAAAGTTAGTAATTTAAACAGCTTAACTGTTGATGGTGAGGTATTTACCAATATTAATAAAACAAATTTATACATCTCTATGAGAGTTGTAACTGCCATTGACCTGTTGGGATTAGGAAATCCAGTAGATTATGATCTGCTTCCGACTCAGGATGTATTAACAATAGAAAACTACTTTGCAGAGAACGTAGGCCTAATAAAGTCAGAATCCTATATAACTTATGAATTAGACCAAGGACTACTATCAATATTGGATGACTTATCAATTGATATAGGTATTCCTGCTAGTTTGACTGTGGAGAACAATCAGGAATTAGAGAATTATTTAATTACTGAATAATTTTAATTCATAATTATTTTTTAAAAAGCCTTAAACTGGCTCCTTTTTTATGCTAAAGCTCGTCTTAGAATAGAAATTGGGTGTTGGGCAATTCTGTTAGTTCCATCTTTTATCTGATGTCTGCAACTCGTTCCATTGGCCGATATAATTACAGATTCGGGAGCCCTCCTTACAGCAGGAAATAAGGTTTGTTCTCCAACCTTCATACTCACATCGTAATGCTCTTTTTCGTAACCAAAACTTCCAGCCATACCACAACAACCACTCGGTATGATAGTAACTTTGTAATTTTTAGGTAGATTAAGAACATTAAAACTATGGATTTGGTTGCTTAATGCCTTCTGATGACAATGCCCATGGAACTTTATTGTTCTAACATCAGAATTGAATTGAGAGGATTTAATATTTCCAACTGCAATTTCATTACTGATAAATTCTTCAATTAAAAAGGTATTATTAGCAATTTGTTTGGCAGATTCTTTATCATTTGCCAGCCTCAAATATTCATCCTTAAATGTTAGGATGGCTGATGGTTCAATTCCAATCAACGGAGTTCCTTCCGATATTAAATTTTTAAATACTGCCACATTCTTATTTGCAAATTCTTTGGCATGTTCCAACAGTCCTTTAGATAAAAATGCTCTCCCAGATTCAAAGTGATCGACTAAAATAACCTTATAATTCAGCGCATTAAGAAGTTCAATGGTATCCACTCCAATATCAGTATCTAGAAAATTAGTAAATTCATCATTAAACAGATAAATAGATCTAATATAGTTATTCGTAACTTTTTGGTTATAAAGATTATAATAAACTTTATTTAAACTATTATTTGATATCTTAGGAAGACTTCTCTGCTTAGCAATTCCCATTATTTTTTTAATCAATAATGATGTAATTGGATTAGAATAAATGAAGTTTGTTAAATCAGGGAAAGCACTTCCTATTTTATTTGTCCTATTATTGAATGCAAATAATTTAGTTCTAAGAGACACACCATTCGACTTTTGATATTGGTATAAAAACTCTGCTTTTAAAGCAGCAACATCCACACTACTCGGACATTCACTGGAGCAAGCTTTACAACTCATACAAAGATCGAAGACCTCTTTCAATTCAGAATGATCAAACTTATTTTCCTCATCAGACTTCGTCAAAAACTCCCTTAAGGCATTAGCTCTTGCTCTGGTTGTATCTTTTTCATTTAGGGTTGCCCTATAACTCGGGCACATGGTTCCGCCAGCTTCTGGCAATTTTCTGCAATCTCCCGATCCATTACACTTCTCAGCCTCCCTCAAGATTCCCAATGACGAGGAAAAATCCATGATTGTTTTAACTTCAGGTTCTTCCCTTCCCGCTTTATATCGAAACGAATTATCCATCCTATAGGGATGTACAATTTTTCCTGGATTAAAAATATTTTTTGAGTCAAAAGTCCATTTTATTCTTTTAAGAATAGAATAATTGTCCTCTCCGATCATAAAAGGAATAAATTCGGACCTTGCAATTCCATCGCCATGTTCACCACTAAAGGAACCTTTATATTTTTTAACTAAAGCCGCAACATCAGAAGTTATTTTTCTAAATAAAATTACATCCTCTGTTTTTTTCAGATCTAAAATGGGTCTCAAATGTAGCTCCCCGGCACCTGCATGCGCATAATAAACGGGTTCCTGGTCATATGTCTTCATTAATTCAGAAAAATCACTAATATATTCAGATAGGTCATCTAAAGTCACTGCAGTATCCTCGATGCAAGCGACAGCTTTTTTATCCCCAACTATATTTCCTAAAAGTCCCAATCCTGCTTTTCTTAGCTCCGATGCTTTTTTGATATCGGCTCCTTTTAAAATGGGATTAGCAAAACTAAGTTTAATTTGTTTCAATGTTTGAAGCAGATCATTAGCTAAGGTCTCAACTTCATTTTCAGAATCAGCCATGACTTCACACATCAATATAGCTTGAGGATCACCCACAATGAATTGCCTGTTTTCGAGCTGCGTCTTGTTCTGTTTAGTGCAATCTAGAATGGTCTTATCCATCATTTCACAGGTGTACAAATTATGCTTCATAATAGGCTTAACCGCTCTCATACAGTTTTCAATACTACTAAAATGCGCAGCTATCATAATGCTATGCCTGGGTGGTAATTTATCAAGCTTTAAAGTGATCTCTGTAATAAATACCAGAGTTCCTTCACTTCCTGATAGAAGCTTACACATATTAAATTTTTCCTTTGATCCGGTAAATACTTCAGAATTTACCAATTCATCAATTGCATAGCCCGTATTTCTCCTGTGGATCTCTTTCTTAGGAAATTTATCAAATATCCTTCTTTGTACTTGAGAATCGTTCAATTCCTTATATACCGCCCTATAAATTTCTCCTTCCAGATTTTTTAGCTTGAGCTTTTTATAAAATTCATCGGAAGACAATTCTCCAAAAATAGCTTCGGAACCATCACTTAAAATAGTTTTAAGCTCTACAACCTTATCACGTGTCACGCCATACTGAATTGATGTGGTACCGGATGAATTATTGCCGACCATCCCTCCCATCATACATCGGTTTGACGTGGATGTATTGGGACCAAAAAACAATCCGAAAGGTTTTAGATAAATATTCAGTTCATCTCTTATAACTCCTGGCTGTAAGCTTACGGTCTGATTATCTTGGTTGATACTGATAATGTTTGTGAAATGTTTAGAAACATCAACCACAATGCCATCCCCTACACATTGTCCTGCTAAAGAGGTTCCTGCGGTTCTGGGAACTAAGGAGGTATTATTTTTTGTTGCGAATTGAATTAATAGTTTAATGTCGTCATCAGTCTTAGGAAGAGCCACGGCTAAGGGAATTTTTCTATATACAGATGCATCTGTAGCATAAATGGCTTTAGCCAGGTCATCGAAATATAGTTTTCCGGTTAAACTGTTTCTCAGAGCAATAAGTTTGTTGTTAATTTCTTTGTTCATAGATAATCGACAGTAACCCTTTATTTCAATTTAAAGGACACTAAATTTACTATTTGTAAGCCAATATATACAAAAGAATGGCGTTAATGTTTAAGTCTGTTAAAAAATTAAATTAATCCAAAATAACTAAAAACTTATGAAAAAATTATTTTTATCAATCTTGGTAATTGCAGGTATTTCAATTACTAGTAATGCCCAAACTATTTCAGAAAATGCAATTGGATTGCGCTTAGGTGACAGCGATGGATTTGGAACCGAAATATCATACCAAAGAGCTTTAGGTGATATAAATCGATTAGAAGTTGATTTAGGATGGAGAGATGGCAAGAATTATAATGGTTTTAAATTAACTGGTGTGTATCAATGGATTTGGCAGTTGGATGGAAGCTTTAACTGGTATGCCGGTGTTGGTGGAGGTATTGGATCATATAGCATAGATGATGATGTCGACTTTCCGGGGGATGATAGTGATACATTCCTGTATGTTGCAGGAAATATTGGCATAGAGTATGATTTTGATATCCCACTATTAATTTCGTTGGATTTCAGGCCTGAAATTGGATTTGGAGATGAGCTGTATGACAATGATGATCTTGATTTTGACATCGCTTTAGGGCTTAGATATCAGTTTTAACGAATTAATTTACCATACAAAGAAAACACCTTTTAAAAGGTGTTTTTTTTATTAGATTTATCGTATGAGACAAATTAAACCTTTGGTTATTATGGCGGCCGGGATGGGTTCGCGTTTTGGAAGTTTAAAACAAGTTGAGGCTATTAATTCTCAAGGTAATTCAATAATGGATTATTCTATTCACGATGCCATAGAAGCTGGATTTAACAGAATCATTATTATTATTAGGCATAAGATAATACCTCATTTTGAGTCCCGGTATAACAATAAGTTCCCTAAACATGTAACATTTGAGTTTGTTACACAGGACACTGAAAATATTCCAAAACCTTATAAAACCAACAGGGAAAAACCCTGGGGCACTGGTCACGCCCTTTTAATTTTAAAGCCTTTTGTACAAAATAAATTTGCGCTTATTAATGCCGATGATCTTTATGGCAAAGAAGCTTTTAAGCTGATGCATGACGCGTTGTATTCAAAGAAATCCAAAAGAAACTTTTTTATTGGTTATCACCTGGGAAACACAGTTTCGGAAAATGGAGCTGTATCGCGTGGTGAGTGTTTCATGAAAAAGAATAATGTTTTAGGAAATATTAAAGAAAGACAAGCCATTTCGAAACTCGAAGATGGTTCTATTGTATATCGAGATGCTAATGACAACCAGGTTAAATTGGATCCGGACATGATCGTTTCAATGAATTTCTGGGGCTTCTCTCCGGATGTATTTGATGTTGCTGAAAGATTGTTTAAAAAGTTCTTAAGAAAATACAGCGAGGATCATCATGAAGAATTCCTTCTGCCGCATTTAGTGGATCATATGATAAAAAATGATATCAAAGATTTTGAAATGCTCGATACCAAAGCGCATTGGCTTGGAATTACTTACAAAAAGGATCTGAAAACAGTTTCTACCAAACTTACAAAACTTACCTCAGAAGGAGTCTATCCTGAAAGTCTGTGGTAATATGTATAAAGTAGATCAAATAGCGCAACAGTTCAATTTAGATTCCGATGTTGGTCATGTTTCAGAATTGAATTCGGGGTTTATAAACGACACCTATTTAGTGACGACCAATTCGGGAAATCAATACGTACTTCAAAGAATCAATTCTGTAGTTTTTAATGATGTTGAAAATGTAATACGTAATAAATTATTAATAAGTGAACATTTATCAAAATCTAATACCGTCTATAAAACTGTCAGGTTTATCAAAGCTAGGATGGGATCTCCATTTTTTAAAGATAGTGATTCCAATTATTGGAATTTGATGACCTATATTCCTGATTCAGTTACTCATGATGTTGCAACCAATAGTCGATTAGTTGAAGAAGCTGGTAAACTGTATGGTGATTTTATTATTCAGGCGGCAGGCCTGGAAATGGATAAACTGGAAGAAACCCTCCCTGATTTTCATAGTATCCCGTTGCGATATGAACAATTTCATAAAGCTCTCAAAAATTCCCGGGATGAAAATAAACAAAAGGCCAATGAAGAGATTGATTTCATATTAAAATGTAAGGATGAAATGCACCAATTGTCACAGTTGAAGGCTAATAACGCCTTCCCAATTAGAGTGACCCATAATGACGCTAAATTATCTAATATCTTGTTTGATGAAAACGAAAAAGGTCTAGCGGTAATAGATCTAGACACTGTTATGCCTGGAATAGTTGCTTTTGATTTTGGAGATTCCATTCGTTCTATTTGCACCACAACTGCAGAAGATGATCCCAATTTGGAAGCAACAGAATTAAATATAGAATTCTATGAAGCATTCTGTAAAGGCTTCGCAGAAACTACTAAACATATTTTGACACCAACAGAGATAAAATATTTACCATTAGGTGCTAAAACCATAACATTTATTATGGGTTTAAGAATATTAACCGATTATTTAAATGGAAATATTTACTACAAAGTAGATTACGAAACTCATAATTTAATTCGTGCAAAAAACCAATTTAAATTAGTCAAAAGCATTAAAGATCATTACGAAACAATGCAACAAATTACGAATCAAGTATTTGCTTAAATAATATCTCTTAAGACTTCCGCTTTTCTTGGCCTTTCCCATGTACCTCCTGTAAAATCAGGGATCTTTATGCTCGCACTTTCATTCGCTACAGACAGTTCTGATAATGGAGTGATTGCCGACCAAAGCACACTATCGTATAAATTAATATCCAAGGGCAGACCTTCATTCAGACATCTAATGAGTCTGTAGATCATCACGAAATCCATGCCGCCATGACCAACAGCATTGGCATCTATTTGCTCTCTCAATTTAGTCCAAAGCGGATGATCGTATCTTTCCTTGTAATCTTTATAGTCTTCCTCTTTTAACCAACTATGTCCCCACTGTAATTCTTCATGACCAACATATAATCTAGATGGATACCCCTGGTGCACTGCTTTAGTTCCAGTTACCGTATTTAACCTGGAATAGGGTCTTCCTGTATGGGTGTCGAACTGAAGCATGATGGTCCTTCCAAGTTTGGTTCGTATCAAGGAAGTGTTCATATCGCCGCATGCAAATTGGGTGTTTCTGAATCCTTCCTTTTTTGCACCGTAACTCAGACTCTGCTCCCTTGAGCTCATACTCACAAGGTGATCATAATTGTCCCCTCTGCCAATGTCCATATAAAAACTTACTGGCCCTAATCCATGTCCTGTATAAAAATTACAATTTTTGGTTTCATGATGCTTTATACGCAATTGGTTTTCGTAATACGTCTCATGCATCATATGCTTACGAAGGTCATGTATATAGGCCCCTTCTGCATGATTGATATCTCCAAATACACCTTGGTCTATCATATTGAGAACCCAGAGTTCTTCACCGTTAAAGCAGCAATTCTCCATATACATGCAATGCTTTTTGGTACGTTCTGCCACCTCAATTAGCTTCCAGCAATTTTCCAGGGTCATCGCCATGGGTTGCTCACACGCTACATGCTTCCCCTGCTCCATGCCATACACGCACATTTCACTATGGTAGTTCCAAGGGGTGGCAATAATAAGCAGGTCGATATCATCGCGTTCGGCTACTTTCTTCCATTCATGCTCACTTCCAAAATACAAGCTTACTTCTTCTTGTTGAATGGTCTTTAAATAATCCTTATTCTTTTGGAGTTTATCCTCTTTAAGGTCGCTTAAAGCAACGATCTGAGCATGCTTATTTTTAATAAGGTATTCGAACATTTGTATAAGTACAGATCCTCTGTTACCCATACCAATCATACCCACTCGTACCAGTTTAATGGGAGCTGTAGTTAAACCTACAGCTGTGCCTTTAGCTTTGTTTTGAGTTAATAGTTCCTGTATTTGATCTTGTTCGGCAAGTGCTTGTGATTTGCAACCAATGGCAGCAGGTGTTAAACCTAAAAAAAGACCTGCTTTGGCCGTTAAATTAAAAAAGGATCTTCTGTTCATTATATGTGGATTGGTAATGACTGAAAGTTAAGGAATTATCAACTTAAAATCCTTAATAATTTGAATGACTTTAAAAAATGTAAGGCGTGTTCTTTTACAGTTTAAGAGCACGCCATTAATTCTATAGAAAAAAATTCTTAAAATTTAAAAGTAATTTAATATCTGGGCTTTATCTTCACATAATCGGTGTGTGCATAAAACACCTTTGCCATCGTATTTAACTTATCCCAAATGGCCTGGTCTCCAAAATCACCTACCATTTCACCCGAAGGCGGATAAATTCTATTTCTGTCTTCTATACTATTAAATGTAATTATAAAAGCATACTGGTTAGTGCGAACGCCTCGATCTCCTTTTGCCAAAATAAATTGTTGCCCTTTCATTTTATTGTATATGGGCGCAATACTATTCAAAACATACATTTCAAATTCCGTAGCATCTTGTCCTGGTAATAGTTCAGCTTCATGTATAGCTACTACATCTGGTGATGATCCAATAATTGTTTCATAGTTGGAATGAGAATCCTGAGCGTTAAGATTCAGAACAGCAAATAATAAAAAAGTGATTTTGATCAGTGTTTTCATAATTTAAAAAATTGATTGTTTTAGATTTTCTCCTTTAAGATAATAATTATTTTTGTGTGTCCGCATAGAATTCAATTAACTTATGTAACCTTCTGTTCAAAAGATAATCCAAATCGAATTGTTACAAAAATTACAGATGCCAGTGAATTTCAAATAAATTCAATACATTAGTTAAAATACAATTAGACATGAAAGCAACACCGGAACACAATGAGCGTATTGCAAAATTAACATTTGCATCTGTTTATCCACACTACGTTACTAAGGTTGAAAAGAAAGGTAGAACAGAAGAAGAATTGCATCAGGTAATAGAATGGCTGACTGGTTTTGATCAAATTAAATTACGGGAATTAATAGTAGAAAAAGTAACTTTTAAAACATTCTTTCAAAGAGCAAAATTAAATCCTAACGCACATCTTATCACCGGAGTCATTTGCGGTTATCGTATTGAAGAACTCGATAATCCAATAACCAAACAAGTAAGATATCTGGATAAGTTAGTTGACGAATTAGCGAAGGGTCGCAAAATGGAGAAGATCATACGAATCGGATAAATTCTAATCAAATAAAACAATAGTAGTGTATTCATTTTGCGAGCAATCAGTGAAAGATATTAATTATTCCCGTATATCATACCTAACTCTATTTTTCTGAATATAATCTTATCTTTAAGTATGATAAAGAAGGGAATTTTCACATCATCACGTGAACGCCGTTTATGGATTTGGGCATTGTTTGTACTAATTGCTATCTACTCTACGCTCTTTTTTGGAGGACGACTCATAGAATTTATGGTTGAACGAAGACTGTTGGAACAAGGCACCTTTTATTTGTTCTTACTTTTGGTGACAACTTTTGTAATTAGTGGTTGGAAGAGTTCTTCAAGGCGATTAGAATATTGGATATATGCAGGTGTAATAGCAGTCGTTGGAATGACCTTGTTCCGTTTGGATATCACGGTTGCTGAGCGCTCCCACATGTTTGAATATGGTTTGCTTGCAATATTGATCTTTGAAGCTTTACGGGAAAGAAGAGATAATGGAATAAAGATCAAATTTCCTGCTTTCATTGCTTTTTTTGTAACTGGCACCATAGGTTTACTGGATGAATGCATTCAGTATTTTTTGCCTTATCGTGTTTTTCATATTGTTGATATTGGCTTCAATTTTTTGGCTTCTGCTTTTGGAATTCTGACTAGTATGGGTGTTAGCTGGATACAAAGTATTTTGATAAAATGGTCCAATAAAAAGTGATAGCACAGAAAGCATAAACCACAGGGATTAAATCCAGATTTGTAATTATGAATATTCAATGCAAGAAACTCATATTCTATTCATACGACAGTCCAAATCCAAATGGGTACAATGGGTCTTTAGAATCATAAGGAACATCTTCCAGTTGGTTTAATACAGCTTCCCAGCTTGATGGTAGCTCAAACGGTAATTTTGCCGTTGGGTTTATATTTCCAAATAAGAGTTCTGCTAATACTTCGTCTGAGGTTCCAAAGTCTACAAACATTGCTTTACAGGCTTCATTTACTTCAGTTAAAATAGCTGGTCTTTCCAGATTAGCAACCAAAACAGTCGGTTTGTTGTTAATCAGCTTAAACATTTGAGCTTTTTCTTCTTCAGAATAATACAAGCGTCCCTGATGGAAGAACTGCTCTAATAAGAATTCATCTCTAGGATCAAAGGGCGTTTTAATTCGCAGGATAATAACATCGGCTTCTTCAGGAGTTTCAACGACCTTTGCATAGCTTTCCAATTTACTGATATTACTCATTCCACTTGTATAGACCTTAACCCTTTGCTTCAATGGCAACAAATTATCATTCTTTAGAAGCACAGTAGATTTACCTTGAGCAATCTTTCCTTTTGTCCGGAATTCATCTGTTCCTGCCTTAATTCCCGCCATTTCAACATCCACATAAGGATCATCAAATAATCCCAAGCGGAACTTATCTCTAAGTATACGTCTCACAGAATCATCGATCCGATCTTCAGATATACCCTTATTTTTGACCAATTCCACAATCAGTTCCGGTTTGTCTTCACCTCCAAATTGATCACAACCGGCATCCAAGGCTTTTTTAGTGCGCTGTATTGGTGTCAGGCCTTCAACACCCCAGGCTCTAGCCTCATTTATCTTACTATCTGAAATAATATTCCAGTCTGTACAGATCACGCCTTTATAGTTTAGCGAATCACGTAATAGGTCTGTAATGATCTCCTTGTTAAATGCAAAACCCACATTTTCACTGGTTTGATCCATAGGAATACCATAATATGGCATGATCTGAGCTGGGTTAGCATGAAATGCACCTTCAATAAATGGTCTCACGTGATAATCGAAATTATTTCCAGGATATACCTGTTCCTTTCCATAGGGGAAATGTGCATCTTCTCCATCCTTTTGTGGACCACCACCCGAAAAATGTTTCACCATACACGCAACACTTTTTTGGGTTATAGAATCACCCTGAAACCCTAAAATATAAGCTTTGCTCATAACTGCAGACAAGTCTGCGTCCTCACCAAAGGTTCCGTTATTTCGTCCCCAGCGAGGTTCTGTAGCTAAATCTGCCATAGGATGTAAAGCAAGAGTAATACCAACAGCCCTATATTCCTGTCTTGCAACTTCACCGAATTCTCGAACCATAACGGTATCTCTCGATGCTGCCAGACCTAAGGATGATGGCCATTGTGAAAAGGCTGGTGTGAATAAAGCTGCGCCAGGATTGTCCTCTGTTCCATGACGTGGGTCCGTGGCAATAGTGATTGGTATTCCCAGACGTGTGCGTTCTGCCAGTTTCTGAACCTTATTATTGAATGTCGCGAGAATATCAGCTTCATGGGAATTAATGATGTTAAAGCTGTTCATCTTTTGTTTGGCTATCATATGTGAACTCATAGGCAATCCCATATTGATCATGACATCAATTTTACTTTCGGGTTTAAAAGGTGTATCGAATGGTTCCCCATCCGGTTTCATTCCTATCATGTTTATAAACATGGTTCCAGCTTTTTCCTCAATGGTCATTTGAGAAACGATATCATCAAGTCTTTCCTCTATAGCAGCATTTACATCTTCATACACATCCAATTTACCATTCTTGTTCAGGTCCCTATAGGGTATTCCATTTTCAACAAGCGTTGGAGCTTCTTCTCCTAAAAGTTTCAGATTTTTATTCTTTTGGATATACTGCTTTGTGATTAAAACAATAAGTGCAAGCACAACAAAGACTAAAATGCCAGCGACGATTTTCAGGGCCTTCTTTATAATACTTTTTCTCACGAATAATAGATTAATGTTAGCACTATAAAGATAGGTCTAAAAAGCTATTTTGGCAACATGAAGCGACTCATAGTTTCTTCATAGATCACTTCGTATAGCGAGCTAAATGATGGAGGTCGAATTTTTCGGTTTCCTTACTTGAATTACCCTTTAACCTCTGAACACTGGACTTATCACTAAACTTAAGAAGACATTATAGATCAAATCTCCTATTTCAATGCTTTTAATATTTATTTTAAGCTTCTCTTGTCGGTGGTCGAGCAATAAAATTGGTTTGCGCGTGTCTGTCATAGTTTGAGTCGTAAGACGAATGGTAGATCTCGTTGAATTCCTTTCTAGTAAAAATTTGCTTTAGTTCAAGATCACAAATTTCCAAGCCACATTCATTCGTTAAGAATTCAAATACTTTTTCCGAATCCGTGTCGTAATTAATATTATGGATTTTTGCGTGCTCAAAATAGATAATGGGTTTACAACGCTTTATAGTTTCTTTCCCACCTTGAAGGACTTCAAGCTCCGCACCTTCAACGTCAATTTTTATAAAGCGAATTTTATGGTTGTCCGGAATAATATCATCAAGAGTAACCAAATCAACTTTAATTTCTATAGGTTCTACTTTTTTTGGATAAGGTTGCTTTTCTAATCCACTCCAAGATTTTAGTCCTGGAACAGTATAAAAAATAGCATTGCCTGATTTATTGCTCACGGCGTAGTTATGTACTTTAACCTTTGGGAAATTTAAACTCAAATCCCTTGCTAGTTTAGGAAGAGGTTCAAATGCAATATGACTTCCTTTAGGGGCGAGTGTTAAAAACTTCCTTAGAAAAAGCCCTTTGTGGGCACCAATATCAACGCAATTCGAATTATTGTCCAAATAAAAATTTAATAACTTATCGGTATTTCTTGTATCCCTTTGTATTCTTATTTTCCACTCAGAACGATTTTTACGTTTTGCAGAAGAACTAAACAGCTTTTTGAAAATATTCATTTTTGTCATTAATATAAATTAATTTTCCTTATGTTCTTTTCAATCTAAGAAATATATGTAAAAAGTCTTAGATTGAGCACTAAGATTTATTTGAGTAGCATACAACGACTCATAGTTTCCTCATAGATCGCTTCGTATTGAGGAACTATTTCATGAAGATCGAATTTTTTAGCTTCTTTTCTTGCATTAGCCTTGAACTTCTGCAACGTGGACTCATCACTTAAAATATGAATGGCATTCCTGCTCATATCTTCTATATCACCAACATGACTCAAATACCCGGAAACACCATGAATATTAACCTCAGGCAATCCGCCTGAATTCGTAGAAATAACTGGAACACTCGACGCCATAGCTTCCAGGGCTGATAAACCGAAACTTTCTGTTTTAGAAGGCAGCATGAACAGATCGGAATAACACAATATCCTGTCTATCTCGTAGCTATTTCCTAAGAATACGACTTTATCTTCTATTCCCATATCTCTTACCAATTGTTCTGCAGGTTCTTTTTCAGGTCCTTCACCTACCATCATAAGTTTAGATGGAATTTCTTTTTGAATGTTATAGAACACTTGAATAATATCAGGTATACGCTTAACTTCCCTGAAATTACTGATATGAGATATGATCTTCTCATGTTCTTCTGCCAAAAGACTTCGTTGACAATCAACAAAATCATGCTTGTGCTTATCCAGATCGATGAAATTTGTGACGACCTGAATATCTCTCTTAATATCAAATAAACGCAACGTATCTTTTTTTAAACTTTCCGATACACATGTTACAGCATCAGATTGATTGATACTGAATGTAACGGCAGGTTTGTACATTGGCTGACTTCCAACCAGGGTTATGTCTGTACCGTGTAGGGTTGTAACTATTGGTATGTAAATACCTTCATCCAACAACATTTTTTTTGCCATATAGGCCGCATAAGCATGCGGAATGGCGTAATGAACATGCAAGATCTCTATCTCATGAAGTTTAGCCATATCCACCAATTTACTGGATAAAGCCAATTCATATGGTTGATAATGGAACAAGGGATATTCCGCAACACTAACCTCATGATAATGTACATTGCTTCCTAAAAGATCTAATCTTACAGGTTGTTTGTAGGTTATAAAATGCACTTCATGACCACGTTTAGATAGTTCTATGCCTAATTCTGTGGCTACTACTCCACTTCCTCCATAGGTTGGGTAACAAACAATTCCTACTTTCATTTAATTAATTTTAGTCGATTATTGCATCATAAATAAGACGCTGTATCTCGGTTCTAATGTTGTAAGATAACAATAATTGGTTTTCCTGTGTCGGGTAGGTTCTGTTAGATAAGAATACATAGACAAGTTCTTCGTCGGGATCCGCCCATGCATAGGTACCTGTAAAGCCGGAATGCCCGAAACTAGTCATGGATACACAACCACAGGTTGGTCCTTCTTCTTCCAGTTGAGGTTTATCAAACCCTACACCTCGCCTGTTATTTTTTTCGCAGTAATAGCAAGTATTGAACTTATCAAGGGTTTCTTGCTTGAAATACCGTTTTCCTCCGTAAAAACCCTTTTGTAAATACATCTGCATAATTTTGGCTACATCATTTGCATTACTAAATAATCCAGCATGACCACCTATTCCATTTTGCATAGCTGCTCCCATATCATGAACAAATCCGTGAACCTTTTCATACCTAAAATACTTATCCTCTTCTGTTGGTACTATTTGGTCGTCACTAAAAATGCCAGATGGATTATATGAGGTAAAATTGGCACCAAGAGACGAAAATAAATGTTGCTGTACTAACTTATCCATAGATTGGTCGTAATGTTTCTCTATAAATTTCTTTAAAATGTAATAAGGCAGATCACTGTAACGGTAAGCCAATTTATTAAGTAATTCACTATCCTTTACCAATCCATGAATGGTATCCTGATAATCTGAACGTAGATACATAGACCTAGATACTTTAATATTGAAGTCTTTAGAATATTTTTTTCTGAAATACTTTCGGTCCGGAAAATTGGAATCCGGATCCAAAGTACTGAGATAAAACGGAATCCAGGGTTTTAATCTGGCATAATGAGACAGCATTCGTTTTAAGGTAATCAGATTTTTGTTAGAGCGTCTGTATTCAGGTAACAATTCTCCCAATTCACTATTCAAGCTAACCACTCCTTTTTCTTCTAACTCCATTAATAATGGTAGTGTGGCCAATATTTTTGTCAGAGAAGCCAGATCATAAATATCATTACTTTTAACTTTATTCTTGCCTTCATAAGTGTGCTTGCCAAAATTTTTATTATATATTACTTTTCCTTTTCTTGCTATTAATAATTGCAGTCCGGGTGTCATTAAGGAATCGACAGTCATTTGTGCTACAGAATCTACTTTTTGCAATCTGTAAGAATTCATACCTACACTTTCAGGGAGCCCATAACTTAAATTTTTAAGGGGATTTGTATAGAATCCCGTTCCAACCTTGAACTCTTGACCACAACTTACCGGAAGTGTTCCTTTAGAACCCAGTGCTCCAAAAATAAGTTGCGCGGATTTTTGTTGTGAAACTTTACTATTCTGGTAACTTGCTATTATAGCCTCAAAATTTTCAGATGCATTCAGATCTAATAAGGCATAAGGTTTTGCAAAAACATCTAAGATCACGTTGTTATTCCGAGCTATTTCATACAACCAAACCAACTCCTGATCGGTAAATTTATAATCCTTCCAGGGATTATCATTCGACTTGTGGAATCCAATAATAACCGTGTTATAAGATTTCAACTTAACAATAAGTTCATTTAACTTATCGGCTTTAACCTCATGGATCTTGGTATATTTCTTTAATTCGTTCAAAAATTCAGAACCATCGTCATCTCCCATTTTTACATAAGCAATTTTTCGTGTATCCAAATCCCTGATAGGAAGAGTTTCATTTTTGTTCTTAACAAAGGTGATGGCATTTTCCATTAATTCTTCATGTAAAAGATCGTCCTGTAATCGATTAAGATCTTTTACTAAGTTAAATGTCTCAACAGGTTCATAATGATCCAATCCAGCTTTATATTTAGCCGCCAATATTTTCTTGACGGAATGTGCCAATCGTTCTTCTGTAATATATCTGCTATAATAGGCTTCCTGAATTTTGGCTATTGCCATTGGGACATTTTCCGAAATTAACAGAACATCATTTCCTGCCCAAAAAGCCGCAACATCAATATCACCAGGTGAACTAAAATTCGATGCTCCTTTCATATTCAATGCATCAGTAAAAATAAGACCGTTAAATCCCATATTTTGCTTCAGTATACCACTGATAATATATTTAGAAATTGATGAAGGAAAATTAGGACGATTCTCTAAACTTGGTACATTCAGATGTGCCACCATGACACTTTCCAGATTATTCTTGATCAATTGTTTGTATGGAAAGAGTTCTACTTCGTCTATTCTTTGAGCAGAAAAACCTATTGTTGGTAAGGTTTTATGAGAATCCGTTTCAGTATCGCCATGTCCGGGAAAATGTTTGGCATTAGCCAGTACACCAGCGTTTTGCATACCCTTCATAAAAGCCATTGCTTTTAAAGTTACATTTATTTTGTCTTCGCCAAAAGACCTATTTCCAATTATTGGATTATTAGGGTTGGTATTTATATCTACTACTGGCGCAAAATTAATATGAACACCCAATCGCTTGCAATGTTCGCCAATGTGTCTGCCCGTTTTTTCAACTAAACTTAAGTCATTTATTGCGCCTAAGGTCATATTCCATGGGAATGAATACGTTGAGTCCAGTCGCATGCCTAAACCCCATTCCGCATCCATACCTATGAGTAGCGGTACTTTACTCATAGCTTGAAATTCATTATTCAGATTTGCCTGCCTAACCGGACCACCTTTAGAAAATATCAAACCTCCAATTTTATATTCCTCTATTAGCTTTCTTACCTTGTTGATCTTTTCCGGAGGATCACTGGAAAATACATCGACCATAAATAGCTGACCTATTTTTTCCGGAAGGGACAAACTTTGATAGACACTATCCACCCATCTGGTTTGTGCTACAGAGTCTTTTTTCTCAAGTGGGTTGCTTACTTGTGAATACCCAAACGAAGTGAAAATAAATAGAATAATGAATAAATAGAGTTGGCGCATGCGGGTTTTATTATATCTATAAACAAAAACTTTGGCAAATTAGTATTTTTAGCTTGAAGAATAAAGAAATTTAATACAGAATTAATCCATATCTTGATATGGCAGATATTAAAACAGAAAAGTTTATAACCTCACAAGGTCCTGATTGTCAGTATAAAATCTTAAAATATGTTTTAGATTCTATAGGATTAGTCCACTAAGTCAATATGCCTGTCGTGGTAACCTAACAAATATAATACACCATCTAAACCTATGCTGGAAATGGAATTTTCAGCGATATCTTTAACAGTCGGCTTAGCGTGAAAGGCAATACCAAGACCTGCTTCATTAAGCATTCCCAAATCATTTGCCCCATCTCCAACAGCTATTGTCTGGCTAATATCAATGCCTTCTTTAAGGGCAATTTCCTTTAGGTATTCAGCTTTTTTCTTGCCATCAACAATTTCACCCAGATAACCACCTGTTAAAACACCATCTTTTATTTCCAATTGGTTGGCATAGACATAGTCTATTCCTAATTCCTTTTTCAAATAGTGTCCAAAATATGAAAACCCACCTGAAAGAATTGCGGTTTTAAATCCGTAGCTATTTAAAGTGTCAATAAGTCTCTTAGCGCCTTTAGTTATAGGTAAATTAATGGCAACATCATGAAGCACATCTTCGCTTAAACCTTTTAATAACTTCATCCTTCCTTTAAAACTTTCCTTAAAGTCTATTTCACCGTTCATAGCTGATTCCGTTATAGCTTTCACTTCATCTCCAACTCCTGCCCGTTCTGCTAATTCATCAATTACTTCGGTTTGAATAAGAGTAGAATCCATATCAAAACAAACCAACCGCCTGTTACGTCTAAAGATATTGTCTTCCTGAAATGCGATATCAATATCCAAATCGTGAGAGATCTGCATGAATTTTTCAGTAATTTCAACCTTATTATCTATTTTACCTCGAATATCTAATTGAATAGAAGCTCTAGGATATTCTTCTTCTTTAACAAGTGACAATCGTCCAGTAAGTCTTTTGATTGCATCTATATTCAAATTATTATCGGAAATAACTTTAGTTACTTCTGAAATTTGCTCAGCTGCTAATTTTTCCCCTAAAATAGTTACGATATATCGGTCTTTACCCTGCAGTTTTACCCACTTTTCATAATCCTCCAGAGAAATAGGATTGAACTTAGCTGAAATTCCGAGCTCATACGATTTAAATAATAAATCTTTTAATACAGCTGCCGATTTTTCTCCCGATTGAATTTCAAACATCATTCCTAATGATAAGGTGTCATGAATGTTTGCCTGCCCTATATCTAAGATTTTAGCTCCATACTCTGCCAAAACAGCAGTTAAACTGGAGGTTAATCCCGGTTTATCTTGTCCTGAAATATTTAATAAGTAAATTTCGGTGGCCATGAATTTATGATTTTTCTTAACAAGCCGTAAAAATGAATATTCTAATTGATATATAAAAGTTTTTTTAGGTTAATTAAGGAACCTGCTGTGCCAACTTTCGCTTGCTGGTACTTCCCAATTATCTTTATATTCTGCAATATTGCTCACCAGGTTATTAAAAACAATCGTGTTTTTTGATACCGCTTTTTCCTTAGCCATTTTTCTAAAGTCTTTCAAAGGCTTATATGCAATGAATTCTCCTTGCTTGTAGGAGACATTCATTTTGTCTAAAAGGTCGACATTATAATCTTTCTCTAATTGTTGAATAAAGCCAACGGAATCATCTATAGAACAGCCACTTGCAGAATTTAATTCCTGGTTTAAAGCAATAACGATAAACCTCTTGTATTTAATCTCGAATCCTGCTTGTAAGTCCTTTCCATGAGAAGACCATTTATCTACAAACTCAATTAATCTGGTTTTAATTTCTGATAATTCATCTTCCGTAAACGACCTATTTGACTGGTATATCCATACTCTTGACGTTTCTGGTAATGTTTCGAATTCTACTATCATTTATAAATCTTTTGCATTAGCAATTAATTCAGCTATATCTAAGACTCTCACCGAATCCTCCTTTTCTTTAACTTTAATTCCGTCAGTCATCATGGTGTTACAAAACGGACATCCGGCTGCAATAATATCAGGTTTTGTCTCTAATGCCTGTTCTGTCCGTTCTTCGAATACTTCTTTATCTCCTTTTTCAGAATCTTTGAACATTTGGGCACCTCCTGCTCCACAGCATAAACCGTCCTTTCTGCAATTTTTCATTTCCACCAGTTCAACTTCCAATTTCCGTATCAAGTCTCTTGGGGCTTCATATACATTGTTCGCCCTTCCCAAATAACAAGGATCATGAAATGTTATTCGTTTTCCTTTGAATTGTCCGCCTTCAACTGTTAAACGACCTTCATCTAACAAACTCTTCAAAAATTGAGTATGATGCAAGACTTCATAATTTCCGCCCAATCCCGGATATTCGTTTTTAAGGGTATTGAAACAATGTGGACAAGCAGTAACAATTTGCTTAATCTCATATTCGTTCAAGACCTCAATATTAGTAACCGCTTGCATTTGAAACAAGAATTCGTTTCCTGCCCGTTTTGCTGGATCACCTGTACAACTTTCCTCAGTACCTAACACAGCAAATTCAACATTTGCCTTATTTAGTAATTTAACAAAAGCTTTGGTAATCTTTTTAGCCCGATCATCAAAACTACCTGCACAACCAACCCAAAACAATACTTCCGGTTGTTTGCCCTGAGCCATAAATTCGGCCATAGTCGGTACTTTTAGTTGTTCGCTCATAAATATAGTTTAATCGTTCTTCCAGTTTAACCTGTCCATTTGATTATAAGGCCATGGAGCTCCATTATTCTCAATATTGGTCATCATACTATTTAATTCCGTTGGTGCTGCAGATTGTTCCATGACCAAATAACGTCTCATATCCAATATTATGGATAAAGGATTAATACTTACTGGACAAGCTTCTACACAGGCATTACATGACGTGCATGCCCAAAGCTCTTCTCTTGAAATATAGTCATCTAATAATTGCTTTCCGTCATTCTTAAATTCACCTTTATTTGAGCCTATATTCTTTCCAACTTCCTCCACTCTGTCACGTGTGTCCATCATTATTTTACGAGGAGACAGTTTCTTTCCGGTTTGATTGGCAGGACACTCACTTGTGCATCTCCCACATTCAGTACACGTATAAGAACTTAATAACTGAACCCAGCTTAAATCCTGCACATCACTGACACCAAACTTTGCGGGAGCCACATTAGCCTCACCTTCAGCAGGAGCCGCAAAGGGATCTGCATTTGGATCCATCATTAGTTTAACTTCTTTGGTTACAGATTCCAGATTGTTAAGCTCACCTTGAGGTTTTAAACTAGCATAAAAGGTATTTGGAAATGCCAACAGAATGTGTAAATGTTTAGAATAATATAAGTAATTCAAGAATATTAAAATGCCCATTATATGTAGCCACCATGCTGCTCTTTCTATAATTTGCAAAGTGTTTTCCGATAATCCATCAAACCAGGGTGCTATGAACTGACTGATCAAATTACCAGAGTGCAATTGCTGGAATGGCAAATCTGTAGCATTCATGATTAAGAACAAAGACATCAGGACCATTTCAAAATACAGAATATTCAAGGCATCATTCTTTGGCCATTTGGTCATTTCCTTACTCCAAAACCGTGGAATTCGGATTATAATTCTTCTAATCCAAAATACAGTAACAGCAATTAATACTAACACCGCTAGAATCTCGAAGCTACTAATCAATATACCGTAAATACTTCCCAGTGGCGAAAAGACACGATGGGTGCCAAATAGTCCATCAATAATAATTTCTAATACTTCAATATTTATAATAATAAATCCAACATATACTATGAGATGCATAATACCAGCAATTTGACGACGATTCATTTTGCTCTGTCCCAAAGCTATCATGGTCATGTTTTTCCAACGCTGAGACCGGTTGTCACTTACATCTACATCCTGTCCTAATTTAATATTACGTCTTAGCTTTTTAATATTTCGTGAAAAAAATCCTATTCCCAAAATAAGGATAATTGCAAACAGTATATTAGGAATGAAACTCATTATTATTAATTGTGATTAATTTTCGGAATACGGAATTTCTTTTTTGGACAGAATCCTAAAGTATCGTTTAGGATGCAACTTTATATCCTTAAGCAAGGCTTCCATTTCTTTAGTTGCACCTTCTAAATTATTATAAAGTCCTTCGTCCTGCATTAATTTACCCATGGAACCCTCACCATTTTCTATTTTAACTAAAATAGAATTGAAATTTGTAATTGTGCTTTGCAAGTTTTGGATAGTACCAGCTAAATTAGCATTAGCTATTGAATCTGTTATTTCTGAAAGATTTCCTGAAATATTTTCAATATTGTTAAGAGTTGACTTCAGGTTTTCTTTATTGTTTACTACTACATCGTTTAAAGATTCTGAAGTGACCTTAAATGAAGAAATTGTAGAATTTAACTCGGCTATTCCATTTCTGAGATTTGCCTTGGTCCGTTCATCAAAAACGCTGTTTATATTTAATAAAAGGGAATCTGCGCCTACGATCGTAGCTTCCAGTTTTTCCTGTAAAGGTGTAAGTCGTTGATTAACCAATTCGCTTAATCCGGCTTTTACAGTACCTTTTAAATAGGTTCCTTTAACAGCTTTTTCAGCGTTATCAAAAGCAGGTATTATGGCAATGGCTTTGCCACCTATTAGTCCGGCTTCATATAACTGAGCTTCGCTGTTCTTGGAGAAATCGAATTCCTCTTCTACTACCAGCTTTACAAGTAATTTACCTGATCCATCTTCGGTAAAAGTAATATCCTGAACTTTCCCAACATTTAAACCATTAATAGTTACGGGTGTAGAAGGTGCTAATCCCTCTACATTATCATAAATCGCATAATAGGTCCGTGAGGAATCCAAAATGTCGTTACCCTTTAGAAAATTAAAAAGATAAATAAATAGTAGTATCCCTGAAATTACTAATACAGCTGTTTTAACTTCTCTTGTTATTTTCAAGATTTTGCAGTTTGATGAATAACAAAATTAGCAATAAATCTAAGAAATGCTAATCTAATTAACAGGAGTTTTCAAGGCCCTATCAAGGGACATTCTTTTTCCATTTTTAAAGGCAGCAATAAAACTGGATTTAAAGCCTATTTCTTGAGCTTCGATTTTTAATTTTTGAATTTCTGTATAGTTAGAAGTTGTGCCGTAAAAATATTTATAAACACTTCCGCTCTTTTCTCTGGAAACATTCTTAAGACCATTAAAATTGTAAGGTTTAGTCTCCAATTTCTTGGAACTCGCTGCTATCTGGACTTTAAAAGTTATATCATTATAAATTAAATCTTCTGTTTCCGGTTTAATAGGTTCTAAACTGACGTTTTCACCAACATTCTGATCTAAATTCGATTTATACAATAAAATTGCGTCTGTAATTGCCTCAGACATTTGTCTTTGCCCTTTCGACGAATTTAAAAAAACACCTTCTTTTTTGTAGGTCAGAAAACCAGTTTCTATAAGCACACTAGGCATATAAGTATTATGAAGCACCCAAAATCCAGCCTGTTTTACACCTCTTGTCGGTCGGTTTAATTTTTTATTAAAATTATCTTCAATAAAACTTGCGAGCTCAATACTTTGATCCAAATAATCTTCCTGCACCAACTTTAACCCGATAAGTGATTCCGGTGAATTTGGGTCGAATCCTTCATAATGAAAATCATAGTTGTCTTCCAGAAAGATCACTTCATTCTCCTTTTTGGCAATTTCAAAATTTCGTTGATTGGCGTGCAACCCTAAAACAAAGGTTTCTGTTCCATTGGCTTTAGAGTTGTGAGAATTGCAATGTATTGAAACAAACAGATCAGCATCTGCCTTGTTAGCGATTCTTGCTCTTTCATGTAATTCTAAGAATTTATCCGATTTCCTTGTATAGATAACCTTAATATCCTGATTTCTCTCGAGCTTTTTACCCACAGCCAAAACTATTTTTAAAGCAATATCCTTTTCTTTAAATCCACTACCTAAATTTCCAGGATCTCTTCCACCATGTCCTGCATCCAAAACGACAATGAATTTATCCTTAAATTGAATAGATTTACTAGAAGAAAATGAGAATATTGTTAATATAAATATAAATAATACGAAATACAGAAAATTCCTCGTTTCCATAGAGACTATAGGCTGTTTTATTGACTTTGTAATTTTATTTTACTTTTTTTCAAATTAAAAATTTTTGACAAAAAATATATGTAATTTTGGCAATTCAAAAACCGAGCCATACTTTTACAAAAATACATTAAAAGCATTGCAGACAAACATCTTTAAAATACTTTTTGCTTTAAGTTTTACAGTGCTTATTAACACGGTTGGTTATACTCAAGACCTTCCTAGTAGAAGCAGTGAAATTAAGCCTGCAATAACTAACGATAAAGATTCAATTGATATTTCATTAGACCTGAACGAAAAATTAGATGCAATCCAGGAAGCAGATAGTACAGAACAAGATTCAATAAATCAAAAACCAGAATTCTTAACAGACAAAGTAAAATATAAGGCTTCAGATTATGTATCAATAAACCAAAAAGAGGAGAAGATCTATTTGTACAATGAAGCCGAAGTTTACTATGAGGATATGGAAATCACCGCTGGGATTATTGTTATTGATTATAAAAAAAATGAAGTCTATGCAGGTCGACTCAAAGATACTTTAGGAGAATATTCGCAACATCCTGTTTTTAAACAAGGTGAAAATGTTGTAGAACCGGATTCCATAAGATTTAATTTTGATACAGAAAAAGCTCTAATTTTTAACTCCAAGACGGAACAAAGTGGGTTTAATATCTTGGGTGAAAGAACTAAAAAAGAAAACGATTCTGTAGTTTTTTTGTCGAAAGCCCGATTTACTACTTCAGATGATCCTGAAGACCCGGAATACTATTTCCAATCCAACAAGATAAAATTTGTTCCAAAACGAAAAATTGTTGTTGGTCCAACAAATATGGTAATTGCAGACGTTCCAACCCCTATTGGTTTGCCTTTTGGATTTTTTCCATTAACTGAAAAACAAACTTCCGGACTCATCATTCCTACATTTGGTGAACAGAGTTCCAGAGGATATTTTTTACAAAATGGTGGCTACTATTTTGCCATTAGTGATTATTTGGATCTGGCCGTATTAGGTGATTATTTTACCAATGGAAGTTATGGCTTTCGACTTGAATCAAATTATGCATACAGGTATAATTTTAGCGGAAATTTGAGTTTTAGATATGAAAGCTTAATTAACAGTGAACGTGGATTTCCGGACTATAGTAAAAGTACAATTTATAACATACGTTGGTCTCATAGTCAAGATACCAAGGCGAATCCAAATTCAAGATTTTCAGCCTCCGTTTATTTAGGAAGTAGTCGTTATTACCAACAATCGATCAATCAGTTAAATGTACCGAACTTTTTGAATAACACTTTGGCATCCTCGGTATCCTATTCAAAAACCTTTCAAGGAGAACCACAGGTTAATATGAGTGTTACGGCAACACACTCCCAGAACACGAATACCGAAACTATTAATATGACCTTGCCAACTTTTCAAGGCAGTGTTAGTCGTGTATTTCCACTCGCACCTAAAACGGGAGTAAAAAAGGGAATTTTTCAAAATATAAATTTTCAATACAATATTAGAGCTGAAAATAGAATACAAACAACAGATTCTCTCTTCTTTAAAAAAGAAATGTTCGATCAGGCAAAAAATGGCGTTCAGCATAGTATACCTTTAAGTACTAATTTTAAGTTATTCAAATATTTTAGTATGAGTGCCAGCACAAACTATCAGGAAGTCTGGACATTTAAAACCTTGAATAAATCGTATGATCCCATATTGGATGAAGTCGTAGAAACGGATGTTAATGGATTTGATGCGTATAGAACTTATAATTTCAGTACCAGTATTGGTACGACTATTTATGGCATGTTCAATTTCAAGAAAGAAGGTAAAGATCCAAAAATTCAAGCTATCAGGCATGTTATGCGCCCATCTTTAAGTTACAGCATAAATCCATCTTTTGACAGATATTATGAAAACTTTGAAATAGCGACAGCTGATGGTACAACTATCGAAGAATACACCAGGTTTGAGGATGCTATATTCGGTGCGCCTAGCAGGAACTATTCCAGCAGTGTCGGACTGAGTGTAAGTAATAATTTTGAGGCTAAGGTAAAGGATAGGGATACAACTGCAACGGAACCTAAAAAGATCATGTTATTAAATAATTTAAATTTTTCAACAAACTATAATCTTGCTGCGGATTCTTTAAATTTAAGTCCTGTCAGAGTTACAGGTGGAACCCAACTGTTTAATAGTAAATTGGGTGTAAATTTTAATGCAACCCTGGACCCTTATGCCCTCAATAATAATAATCAGCGAATAAATACACTAAATATAAATAACGGAGGTAGTCTTTTCAGATTAGTAAATGCAAATATTTCAATGAATTATTCATTGACCAGTAAAGCGTTTGAAGGTAGTGAAAATGATGCAAGCCAAAGAGAATCAGTAAGGAGCGGTGGTAGAATGGATGACTTATTTGGTAAGGCGCAGGATTTTAGTGACAGGGGATTGGATGATAAGGAAAAAGATGAAGAAACTCCAAGTGAGCTTTATAACTATAAAATTCCCTGGAATATAAGATTTGCTTACGCCGTTAATTATAATAATGCGACCAGGCAAAGCGAAATTTCATCTCATTCTTTAATGTTTTCTGGTGATGTTGAATTATCTCCACGTTGGAGTGTAGGAGCATCCTCGGGGTATGACCTAAAGAATAACGGATTTACGTATACACAGTTGCGTTTTGAAAGAGATTTGTTAAGTTGGAGGATGAATTTCAGTTGGGTTCCATTCAGTACAAGAAGTTCCTGGTTTTTCTTTATTGGGATAAAATCAAACGTACTGAGCGATATTAAATACGAACAGCGACGTCAACCAGATCAACAATTATAATGACATGAAAAAAATAATTAAAACCGATAAGTCCCCTGCTCCAATTGGTCCATACAATCAGGCTGTATTAGCCGGTAATACGCTTTATACCTCAGGACAAATAGCAATTGATCCGGAAACCGGTGAATTGGTTTTAGAAAACATTCAAATTGAAACGAAACAGGTCATGGAAAACCTTAAGGCCGTTTTAATTGCGGCAGGAATGGATTTTAATAATGTTGTTAAATCCACCATTTTTATAAGTGATATGAAGAATTTTGCTGATATCAATGTCATTTATAGTGAATATTTCAACGATGAAACAGCCCCTGCGAGAGAAACTGTTGAAGTGGTTAATTTACCTAAATACGTGAATGTTGAGATTAGCCTGATTGCAATTAAATAAATTCCAATTTTCTACTTATTTAATTTTCTAAGTCTTAATTTTGATAGTAACCTATTCATTTTTAATTATGAGAATTGAAAACGATCTAAAACTAGGATTTAAAGATGTTATGTTCAGGCCAAAGCGATCCACTCTTAAAAGCCGATCGAAAGTTGATCTAACAAGAACATTTAAATTTTTTCATGGCCACAATACATGGACAGGAGTTCCTGTTATGGCTGCCAATATGGATACTGTAGGGACGTTCGAAATGGCTCTGGCATTAGCAGAAAAACAAATGTTTACTGCTATTCATAAACATTATTCTCTAGAAGAATGGAAAGCATTTGGTAAAATCGC
>CAJIBV010000277.1_pt1 | contig 27065 bp, 32 predicted proteins | sample 9199431 | NCBI WGS metagenome assembly CAJIBV01 (sample SAMEA7708314, study PRJEB35096) | sediment metagenome | biome: marine neritic benthic zone biome [ENVO:01000025]; feature: sediment [ENVO:00002007]; material: shallow marine sediment [ENVO:03000034] sea grass bed [ENVO_01000059] ...
GTTTAATTATTATTATTTTTTGTTAAACATAATATATATTTACACCTCAAATATTAATATCATGGCTAAGAAAAAAATAATACAATCTACAGACTTGATAAGTTTTTATATGAACTATGTCTTAGAACATAATGAAAAACCTAAGTCGGTTTACTCATTTGCCAAGGAAAACAAATTTGAAGAAGCTCTCTTCTACAATTATTTCGGGAGTTTCGAATCTTTGGAGCAATCTGTATTTCAAGCTTTTTTCGACAATACGATATCAGTCTTAGAGAAAAACGATGAATACAAGAGTTTCGATGCCAGAAATAAATTACTAAGCTTCTATTTCACATTTTTTGAAATGCTGACAGCAAACAGAAGTTATGTGGTATTTGCCTTAAGTGATCATATGAGTGAAATGAAGAAGATAAAAGCACTTTCCAAATTAAAAAGAAGTTTTACAGCTTACATTGAAACGCTTGATATCGAAACCATTGATATCAAACAAAAAAGACTCGAACAATTTCAGGAAAGATCCATTCAGGAATCTGCATGGTTGCAGCTTTTATTCACACTTAAATTCTGGATGGATGATACTTCTGCTTCATTTGAGAAAACAGATGTTTTTATTGAGAAAGCAGTAAATGCCAGTTTTGACCTGATAGATATTAAACCACTGAAAACAGTCATTGACCTTGGGAAATTTCTATTCAAGGAAAAATTTCAGATGAACTAATATGAATACAATAGACAGTATACCAGTTACTAAAATTCAAAGAGCATCCAAATTGGTCCAAACCGGAGCTAAAGTTGGTGTTAACTATATTAAATATTATGGTGATAAGATCTTGTCGCCAGAAAATGAAGCCAAGGAACGTTTGAACAAGAACAACGCTGAGGATATATATGACGGACTTAAGAAAATGAAGGGAAGTGCACTTAAAGTTGCACAAATGCTTAGTATGGATAAAAGCATTCTGCCTCAGGCCTATGTTGAAAAGTTCTCACTGGCCCAATTCTCTGTGCCACCACTGTCACCACCATTAGTAACTAAGACCTTTAAAAAATACTTTGGGAATTTACCAAGCCAAATATTCGACTCCTTTAATTCCACATCAGTAAATGCAGCCAGCATTGGACAAGTGCACAAAGCAGAAAAAGATGGGAAAAAATTAGCTGTGAAAATTCAATACCCTGGAGTTGCTGATAGCATTGCATCAGATTTGGCTTTGGTAAAACCCATTGCAATAAACATGTTCAACATCAAAGGAAAGGACTCTGACAAGTACTTTAAAGAAGTTGAAGATAAATTGGTGGAAGAAACGAATTATTTGTTGGAGATTGAGCAAAGTAAAGCAGTAGCCGAAGATTGCAAACACATTCCGAACTTAAAATTTCCGAACTATTATCAGGAGTATTCATCCGAGCGAATTATCACAATGGATTGGATGCAGGGAGAACATTTATCGGAGTTCGTTTCGAAAATTAAAGATCAGGATTTATCCAACAAACTCGGGCAGGCTCTTTGGGATTTTTATATGTTCCAGATGCATAGCCTTAAAAAAGTCCATGCTGATCCGCATCCAGGAAACTTCCTTGTATCGGAAGATGGTGAACTAATAGCATTGGATTTTGGATGCATGAAATCTATTCCTGATGATTTCTATGTACCATATTTCGATCTGGCCAAACCGGAGAACATCAACGATTCCGAGGTCTTTACTAAAAGGTTATTTGAGCTAGAAATATTAAAGGATGATGATTCAAGTGAAGAAATAGAATTCTTCTCAAGGATGTTTCATGATATGCTCAGTCTTTTCACCAAACCATTTCATCAGGAATATTTTGATTTTTCAAATGCGGAATTCTTTCAACAAATAGCAGAATTAGGTGAACAGTATAGTAAGAATACAGAATTACGGAAAATGAATGGGAACAGAGGTTCCAAACATTTTATTTACATAAACAGGACATTTTTTGGACTCTATAATTTAATGTTCGATCTCAAGGCTAAGAATGTCAAGGTCAACAATTATCAAACTTTATAATGAAACGATTTGGTTTTGATGAGATTGATAAAATGGACTACCTGTACAGAATTAATTTAATTAATAGCTGTTCCGGTTTTAAGTCTGCAAATCTTCTTGGTACAAAATCAAATAACGGTAAAACAAACGTAGCTGTGTTCAGTTCGGTAACACATTTAGGTTCTAATCCACCACTACTCGGTTTTTTTCTCAGACCAACAACGGTAGCCAGAAATACATATGAAAATTTAAAAGAAACAGGCCTTTTTACGGTAAACCACATACATGAATCCATTATAAAAGATGCTCACCATACTTCTGCTAAATATGATCAGCATATATCTGAATTTGACATGACCGAATTGGTAGAGGAATATAAAAATGGTTTTTATGCCCCTTTTGTTGAAAACTGTCCTGTTCAGATCGGATTAAAATACGTTGATGAATATCCGATCAAAGCAAATAACACTATATTAGTTGTAGGACAAATTACTGAATTGTATATAGACACTTCAATTTTAAAATCAGATGGTTACATAGATTTGGCTGAAGCCAATGTTGCTGCGATCAATGGTTTGGATGGTTATACGATTCCGGTTCTAAAAGATCGTTTGGAATATCAGAGTCCTAAAAATGTATCGGCTAAAAATTAACTTATGAAGATTCTAGTTACAGGTGCTACTGGATATATCGGTAAACGATTGATTCCTTTGTTAGTAAATGAAGGTCATGATGTTATTTGTGCCGTAAGGGATAAAATGAGGGCCGATAAGAATTACCTGGAAGAAGAGCATATTACGATAGTTGAAGCCGATTTTTTAAAACCTGAAACCTTATCAAACATTCCTGAAGACATAGACGTGGCCTATTATTTGATTCATTCCATGTCCAATGCTTCTGAGGATTTCAGGATTCTTGAAAAGCAATGTGCAATAAATTTTAAAAGCTATTTAGAAACTACTCAGGTCAGGCACGTAATTTACCTGAGTGGCATTACAAATGACGATAATTTATCAAAACATTTGGCATCTCGCAAAAATGTTGAATATGCACTGGCTTCTAAGAAATATGCTTTAACAACATTTAAAGCAGGAATTATTGTTGGATCAGGAAGCTCCTCATTTGAGATCATCAGAGATCTTGTTGAAAAATTACCTTTTATGATCGCTCCAAAATGGTTGAATACAAAAACACAACCTATTGGAGTAAGAGATGTATTATCTTTTTTAAATAATGCTAAAGGAAATGAAAAAGTATATAACAAATCCTATGACATATTTGGTCCTGAGATACTAACCTACAAGGAAATGCTATTACAATTTGCCAGGATCAGGAAACTAAGACGTTATATTTTAACTGTGCCCGTTATGACTCCTAAACTGTCTTCCTACTGGTTGTATTTTGTAACATCAACATCTTATAAACTGGCTACAACCTTAGTAGATAGTATGGGAGTGCAAATAGTTGGTAAATCAAGTAATATTAATGAATTGCTTGATGTTAACCCTATGACCTATAAAAGGGCTGTTGAACTCGCCTTTGAAAAAATTGAGCAAAACAGCATCATATCAAGTTGGAAAGACTCCTTTATAAGTAGTGGCAGACTTAAGAATAGTGCTCATAAATATATTAAGGTACCGACCTACGGTTGTTTTAAAGATCACCAGGAAATTGATGTTATAGACACTAAAAAAACATTGGATAAACTTTGGTCAATTGGTGGAGAAACCGGATGGTATTACGGGAATTTTTTATGGAGGATGAGAGGTTACGTAGATAAACTTTTTGGTGGTATTGGCTTACGTCGAGGCAGGACCCACAAGACAGAACTAAATGTCGGAGATGCACTGGATTTTTGGAGAGTGATCTATGCAGATAAAAAGCAGAAAAAATTATTGCTTTATGCTGAGATGAAACTGCCAGGAGAAGCCTGGTTAGAATTTAAAATTGAAGACAACAAACTCAAACAGACGGCTACCTTCAGGCCACGTGGACTTGCAGGAAGACTCTACTGGTACAGCGTTTTACTTTTTCATGGATTTATCTTTAAAGGCATGATCAGGAATTTAGTTAAGACATCAAACTAAATTAAAAGAGCAGTAAGGCTATGAAAAAGTCAGAGTTACCACAAAAAATTTGTCATGTTTGTAAACGACCTTTTGTCTGGAGAAAAAAGTGGGAACGTGATTGGAAACATGTAAAATATTGTAGTGAAAAGTGCAGAAAGAAAAAGAAAATACTGGTTTAGTTTGGTTTACAAACAATTTAAGAGTGCATGACAACGAATCACTTTTTAAGGCTAGTCAGTCTCACGATCGAGTTATTGCTCTGTATTGTTTTGACCCCAGACATTTTGAAATCACTCCATTTGGCTTTAAGAAAACGGAAAAATACCGCACGAAATTCCTAATCGAATCTGTGCAGAACTTAAAACAGAACTTAAAAGATCTCAATATTTCGCTTTTAGTATTTCACGACTTTCCAGAAGAGATCATTCCAACACTATATAAAAAGTATAATGTGGATAAGTTGTATTACCAACAGGAATGGACTCAAGAAGAAATGGAAGTTATACATAAGGTAAAAAATGCTATTCCAAAAGGAACACTTTGCTCAAGATCTTATAGTCAATTTCTTTTTCACCCTAGAGATGTAGGTAAGATAACCAAGGAAATTCCTGATGTATTTGGTGTATTCAGAAAAAAAGTTGAGAAAAACATTGATATAAGAACGGAATTTGTTGTTAAGAAAATGCCAGATGAGAATTTATTAGAAAATGTTTCAAAAATTCCATGTTTAAATGATTTAGGTTTTAAAGATTTTACAACAGATATTAAATCAGCATTTCCATTTTCAGGAGGTGAGACGGAAGCTCTGAAGCGATTAAATTACTACGTTTTTGAAACAAAAAAGATTGGAGTTTACAAAAAAACCAGGAACGGATTAGTTGGAGCGGATTTCAGTTCAAAATTTTCCCCTTGGCTTGCTATTGGTAGTTTATCGGCCAAAAGAATTTACTGGACAATCAGGCAATTCGAACGAGACCATTTTAAGAATCAGTCTACATATTGGTTGATATTTGAATTGATCTGGAGAGATTTCTTCAAATATATATCCTTGAAATATGGCAACGAAATTTTTAAAATTGGAGGTATTCTTGGCAGATCCTACCAATGGAGAACAGATACAACCGAAATTGATAAGTGGATTCACGGAGAAACTAACGAACCATTTGTAAATGCTAACATGATAGAACTCAACCAAACTGGCTGGATGAGCAACAGAGGCAGACAAAACGTTGCTTCTTACTTTGCGAAAGAATTGAAATTGGACTGGCGTATCGGTGCTGCCTATTTTGAATCGATGTTAATTGATTATGATGTTCACAGTAATTACGGTAATTGGATGTATGTTTCAGGAGTTGGAAATGATTCAAGAGATCGAAAATTCAATATCAAATTACAGGCCGATCGTTATGATCCAAATAGTAAGTTTAGAAAGATGTGGCTGCAAACAAGTTTATTTTAAATGAAGACCCTAAGACTTATACTTGGAGATCAATTGAATATTAAGCATTCTTGGTTTAAAAAAATTGATGCTTCCATTATTTATTGCATGTTCGAAATGCGCCAGGAGACTGATTATGTAAAACACCACATTCAAAAAGTAGTTGGTTTTTTTGCTGCCATGCGAGAATTCGCCGAACAACTTGAGGAAAAAGGACATCATGTAATTTATTATAAAATCAATAATGAAAAGAATTCTCAAAAGTTATCTGAAAACCTAAATTTATTAATTACTGAGCATCAGATAACCTATTTTGAATATCAGGTACCAGATGAATACAGGCTTGACGAAGAACTAAAATCCTTTTGTAAACTAAGTGATATTGATTCTAAGTCATTCAGTACGGAACATTTTTACACTTCCAGAACGGAGTTAGCCGATTTCTTTAAAGGCAAGAAACAATTCCTGATGGAAAATTTCTATCGTTACATGAGGAAAAAGCATGACATTTTAATGGTTTTAGATCAACCTGAAGGAGGTAACTGGAATTATGATAAGAGCAACAGGAAAAAGTGGAAAGGAAATGAAAACATTCCACCTCAAAAACAATTCAACAATTCAATAGAAGATATTCTGCAGGACATTGAGAGTTCTAACATTGCAACTATTGGTAATATGAATTCCAAAACTTTTGACTACCCAATTAACAGGAGGCAATGTCTGAAGCAAGTTGACTATTTCTGTGAAAATTTGCTAGTCCACTTTGGAGATTATCAGGATGCCATGCGAACTGATGAAGTATTTCTATTTCATTCCAGGATTTCTTTTGGATTAAATATTAAGCTTATCAGTCCTAAAGAATTAGTTGACCGGGTAATCACCTACTACAGGAACCACAAAGATGAAATAGACATTTCTCAGGTTGAGGGATTTGTCAGGCAAATTCTCGGCTGGAGAGAATATATGCGTGGTATGTATTGGCATCTTATGCCGGAATACAAATCGATGAACAAATTGGAAAACCATAACAATTTACCTGACTTTTTCTGGACAGGAAAAACTAAAATGAATTGTTTGAAACATTCTATTAATAACTCCATAGAGAATGCATATGCTCACCATATTCAACGACTTATGATTACAGGCAATTATGCCTTGTTGACACAGATATATCCAGACCAGGTTGATGAGTGGTATTTAGGTGTCTACATTGATGCTATCGAATGGGTCCAACTGCCAAATACTAGAGGCATGAGCCAATTTGCCGATGGTGGTCTAATTGCTACAAAACCTTATGTTTCCTCAGCAAGTTATATTCACAAGATGAGTAATTATTGTGACTCCTGCTCCTACAGTAAAAAAGAAAAAATAACCGAAAATGCCTGTCCTTTTAATAGCTTGTATTGGAATTTTCTGGATGAGAAAAGAACGAAGCTTAAAGGTAATAGAAGAATGGCTATGATGTATAGTCTCTTAAACAAAATGGATAAGGACCTCTTAATTAAAATTAAAGCAAGAGCTAAAGAAATAATTGAGAACCCCGATGAATATTAATAAAGAAGAAATAGTAATTGTTTGGCTTAAACGTGATCTGCGATTACAAGATAACGAAGCAATTTTTAACGCTCTAAAATCTAATAAAAAAGTATTATTCCTCTACATGTTTGAACCATTATTACTGGAAGATTCTCATTATAGTAAAAGGCACTGGAATTTCATCAAAGAATCCATCAAAGATCTGAATGAGCAATTGAAGGATTACAATTCTAAAGTTTTAACGGTTAAATCTGATTGTATTCAAACCTTCAATAAATTACTTTCTGTATATAAGATAACACATGTGTTCTCACATCAGGAAACCGGAACACTAAAAACATATGAGCGTGATAAGAATTTCAAAAGATATTGCAGGAACAATTTGATCTACTGGGTAGAGAACATCAATAATGGTGTACAAAGAGGGTTGAATAATAGGGATAAATGGGTCGAAAAATGGGTTGATTTCATGAAGCAACCCCAAACACCTTTTAAACCTGCTAAAGACCAACTATTAGCAGAAGATAATATAATTAAGTTAGAAGAATATTTTGAAATTCCATCTTTGCAAACCCCTGAAAAAACTCCCTTTCAAAAAGGAGGTACATCTCAGGGTCTGAAATATTACAAATCATTTTTAGATTTCCGTCATCAGAAATATTTGACCAATATTTCAAAGCCTCTTGAATCTAGAAAAAGTGGAAGCAGACTCTCGCCATATTTAGCATGGGGAAATCTGTCTGTGCGACAAGTATGGCAAGGAGCCAAACAGAAAAGAGATTCATCCGGCTATAAAAAACATTTAGATGCATTCACTTCAAGACTTAGATGGCAAGCCCATTTTATACAGAAATTCGAAATGGAATATACCATGGAAGAAGCTAGCATTAATAAAGGATTCCAAAAACTTAAAAAGAAGGTTTCACAAGAGTTCAAAATAGCTTGGAAAACAGGGCAAACGGGCTACCCATTGGTTGATGCCTGTATGCGATGCTTGAATGAAACGGGTTATTTAAATTTCAGAATGCGCTCCATGGTCGTTTCATTTTTTACCCATAGTCTTTGGCAACCATGGCAGGAAGCAACCACGCATTTATCTAAAATGTTTTTAGATTTTGAACCAGGTATCCATTTTCCACAACTGCAAATGCAGTCAGGCGAAACAGGTATAAATACTCTTAGGATATACAATCCTGTTAAAAACTCTAAAGAACACGACCCAAATGGTGAATTCATAAAAAAATGGGTTCCCGAACTGGCGAATTTGGATCTGCCCTTTATACATGAACCGTATTTAATGACATCCTTAGAACAGCAACTTAATAATTGTATTTTAGGAGTTGATTATCCCTTGCCTCTTGTAGATTATAACTCGACCAGAAAAAAAGCAAGTGATACACTTTGGAACTTGAAAAAGAACCATTTGGTTAAAAAAGAGGCTAAAAGAATTTTAAGAAAACATACTTTACAAAAGAGATAACTGAGGAATCAATTATTTAAATGTTAATATTTGTTTAATGTTGAATCTATTACGTTAAACATTTTGTAGTTTTATACTCTAAAGGTAAAAATGGTATTAGAAACTACATATAACAGTAAAGAAAATAAAGAGATTATCAACGACCTTGTTGGTAAACCTTTTTCGTTGTTTCAATCTATTAGGCTAAGAGGTGTCGGTTCAAAACGAATGATAGTTGATGAGGTCAGCCCGAATATGACTAATATTATTAATAAAGTTTCCGATATCAATTATGCGAACATCGAATTAAGGCCAAAGGGCATTCTTATCATGATTAACAAAGGCTTAAGAAATTTTACCTGGGTTATTCCCTACTATCACTTAGTGATCTATAAAGTGAATGGTTCCAGTATCCATGCACAAGGGAGGTTTATTCATTTTAAGAATAACAAAACTTTCAAAGAAAATAAATCATTTTTTGATAAGTTGATGAATGAAAAGATTAGACACGATGAACAATATGATTTTATTCATGCCTTATGATCTTGTCCAAAGCTAAAATAGATAGAGTTATTGAAATGGCATGGGAAGACAGAACACCTTTTGAGGCCATAAAATATCAGTACAAATTAAGTGAACAAGATGTGATTAAATTAATGAGAAGTGAATTGAAATCGAGAAGCTTCAAATTATGGAGGGAGAGGGTGCAAGGCAGAAAAACAAAACATCAAAATTTAAGATCTTTTAATGAAGGTAGATTCAAATGCAGCAGGCAAAGACAAATTACAAACAACAAAGTATCAAAACTTTAAAAATTGCTATTAAAATGAAAAATAACACACTTACAAAAACAAATGGTCACAATCTTAACGGACATAAACTTAATGGTTTTACCATAGAAGATATAGGTGATGACCATTTGTATACTGGTCTGGAAACTCCGATGAAATCGGATGCGTTCAAGTTGACTGATGATGAAAAAAAGGACCGTATAGCCATCCTTTTTGAGGAGATCATGGATGTTATGGGACTTGATCTCAGTGATGATTCGTTACAAGGAACTCCTAAACGGGTTGCTAAAATGTATATTGATGAGATATTTTCCGGTCTTAATCCGGCTAATAAACCAAAAGTAGCCTTATTTGATAATAAGTATCAATACAACCAGATGTTGGTGGAAAAGAATATTACATTCTATTCCAATTGTGAGCATCATTTTGTGCCAATAATTGGTAAAGCTCATGTGGCTTATGTGTCCTCTGGTAAAGTTATTGGTCTTTCAAAACTTAACAGAATAGTTCAGTATTTTGCTAAGCGTCCTCAGGTGCAGGAGCGGTTGACTAATCAAATTGCGGAAGAATTAAAAACCATTCTTGGAACAAGTGATGTTGCTGTTATTATTGATGCTAAACATTTGTGCGTATCGTCAAGGGGTATTAAAGATGATACATCAGCCACCGTTACAGCTTATTACGGAGGTGTTTTTAATTCACCATCCAAAATAACAGAATTACAAAATTATTTAAAGGATTAAAGTAATGGACATTATAAAAAGGGCCAAGGAGTTTGAATCAAGAAAACAATCATTTGCCAACTCAAGCGAGAGAATTATCGCTTCACGAGAAGCAAAAGAGATTATTCTTAGCCTTAATGAAGTCTATAAATTAGCTCACGATCCATATATTATGGATCTTATGAAACGTATTACGGAAATTAAAAGGCATATAGAAAAACGTCTTAAAGGAAGACCATTAAGATCAATATGAAAAAGATAATCATTATTGGAGGAAGTAAAGGAATTGGTAGAGCCATAATAAGTGGTTTAATAGACCAGCATAAAATTGTAAATATAAGCCGTACTTCACCGGAAATTTCACACGATAACTTAACTCATTTCTCTTGTGATGTGTTAGAAAACGATCTGCCTGAAATTGAAGCAGTTGATGCTATTGTATACTGTCCGGGAAGTATTAATTTAAAACCAATATCACGATTGAGTATTGATGATTTTAAATCTGATTTTGAGATCAATGTGCTTGGTGCAGTTAAGACAATTCAGAAATATTTACCAGTTTTAAAGAATGGAAGCAGGCCTTCTATTTTACTTTTTAGTACAGTAGCATCTAAGTTAGGTATGCCATTTCATGCCAGTATAGCAACTGCCAAATCTGGTGTTGAAGGACTTGTTAAATCATTAGGTGCTGAATTAGCACCTACGATTAGAGTCAACGCTATTGCTCCCACAGTCACTGATACAGGTTTGGCTTCAAAATTATTACGCAATGATAAAATGATTCAGAATATTACAGAACGTCATCCATTAAAAAAATACTTGAATCCGGAAGAAGTCGCAGATATGGCAGAATTTTTAATATCAGACAAAGCAGCTTCCATTTCTGGTCAAATCTTTGAAATGGATTGCGGTATTGTAAGCTTTAAAATATAACTATTATGAAATTAAAAATATTAACTATGTGTTTATTTCTACCATTATTTGCAAAATCTCAGTCGTCAGTTCAAGACCCTAAAACAAGTATTTACGATATTGAAATTAATAGTCTTTCAGGAGAACTTATTGACCTCTCAGAATTTAAAGGGAAGAAAATTTTATTTGTTAATACTGCTTCAAAATGCGGGTTTACTGGTCAATACGAAGGTCTGCAAAAACTACATGAAACTTACAAAGACAAGGTAGTTGTAATTGGATTACCTTGCAATCAATTCGGAAGTCAAGAACCTGGAAATGCAGATGAAATTCAATCATTTTGCCAAGTAAACTATGGTGTAGATTTTCTGATGTCCGAAAAAATAGATGTAAAAGGCAGCAATCAGCATCCTTTATATGCCTGGTTGACGAAGAAAGAAATTAACGGAAAAAAAGACTCATCTGTAAAATGGAACTTTCAAAAATATTTGGTAGATGAGAAAGGTAATTTAATCGATTATTATTTATCGGTTACAAAGCCAATGAGTTCCAAGATCACTAATTATTTAAAATAAAAAATTATGCTAGGTATATTTAGAAAAAAATCGAAACTCGATCTCTTACAGAATGAGTATGAAAAATTAATGAGCGAATGGCACAAATTGTCGAGTATAGATCGTGCTAAAAGTGACGATAAATACGAAGAGGCTCAAAAGATCCTTATGCAAATTGAAGTGCTTAAGATGGATTAGCTTTTATGAAAGTTTATCGGTTACACAAAAAGCAAAATCTCCCAATTACTGTAGTTCAAGCCTGGGAATTTTTGTCGAATCCAGCGAATTTAAAGACCATTACTCCTGATTACATGAGCTTTGATATCTTATCTGGAGCAGATAGACCCATGTTTCCCGGTCAGATCATACAGTACATCGTCACTCCGGTATTAGGCATAAAAACCAAGTGGGTTACAGAAATAACCCACGTTATGGATAAGAAGTATTTTGTAGATGAACAACGATTTGGTCCTTATTCGCTTTGGCACCACAAACATTTTATAAAAGAAATTAAAGGTGGTGTTGAAATGGAAGATATTATTGATTATAAAATACCAATGGGTTGGTTGGGTCAGTTAATTCACCCTATATTGGTTAAACCAAAGCTGGAAGAGATATTTAAGTATAGGACTTTAAAGTTGGAAGAGTTATTTGGTAAATACTAAAATGCAACAACCAATAACAATTTTCTGGTTTCGTCGTGATCTGCGATTAGATGATAATGCAGGTTTATATCATGCCTTAAATTCTAATTATCCAGTCTTACCCATTTTTATTTTTGATACTGATATTTTGAACAATTTGGCCGAAGATGATAGTCGAGTATCATTTATTCACGAGCGCTTAACCCTTATTGAAAATCAGTTAAAAAAAATCAAAAAACGGGTCGCTGTTTATCAGGGCAAACCGAAAGAGGTTATTGAAGAACTTACATCTAAATATGAGATAAAAGAAGTTTATACAAACCATGATTATGAACCATATGCCATCTCAAGAGACGAAGAGATAAAGGGCCTTTTATCAACAAAAAATATTCTATTCAAGACTTTTAAAGACCAGGTTATTTATGAACGGGATGAGATCGTAAAACAGGATGGACTACCTTACAAGGTTTATACACCGTATTCAAGAAAATGGTTGGAGCAATTTAAAATTGATGGGGTAAATTCTTTCCCCTCTGAAGCGCATTTAGAGAATATTGTTACATCATCCGAATTGCCTTTTTTATCACTTTTCGATATTGGATTCAAACCATCTCCTTTAAAAATAAAAGAATGCAATATCAAGGAAGAAATAATAGATAAATATGAAGCAACTAGAAATTTCCCGGCATTAGATAAAACATCCAGATTAGGTCCACATCTCAGGTTTGGGACTATTAGCATACGTAAAGTTGTAATAAAAGCCTCTGAGCACGCCAATATTACCTTTTTAAAGGAGTTGATCTGGCGTGAATTTTTTATGCAGATACTCTGGCATTTTCCCCATACTGTAAGCAAAAGTTTTAAGCCACAATATGACAGAATCGTTTGGCGGAACAATGAAGGAGAATTCAATAGATGGTGTAACGGTAATACTGGCTATCCTTTGGTCGATGCCGGAATGCGACAATTGAATGAGACCGGGTTTATGCACAACAGGGTAAGAATGCTGGTTGGTAGCTTTTTATGTAAACATCTTTTGATCGACTGGCGTTGGGGAGAAGCTTATTTTGCAGAGAAACTCCACGATTACGAAATGGCCAGCAACGTTGGAAACTGGCAATGGGTGGCAGGTTGTGGTGTGGATGCATCTCCTTACTTCAGAATATTCAATCCTACCACACAAATAAAAAAATTCGATAAAGACTTTAACTATATTAAAAAATGGGTTCCGGACTATCAGGAACTCTCTTATCCTACTCCAATGGTAGATCATAAAATCGCAAGAGCGCGTTGCCTTAATACATATCGATCCGCTTTAAACTGATCATAACAATTCATTAAGGGTGTTTAAAAGATTTATTTATTAAATTTAATGTTCAACCTTTATCCATTAATTATGAATACACAACAAGTAGCCAACAAATTTGTAGAATTATGTCGTGAAGGCAAAAACATGCAAGTAATTGATGAACTTTATGCCGATAATATTGTTAGTTCAGAAATGCCCTGGATGGAAGGTGAAACTGTAACTGAAGGTATTAAAGCGGTAGCTCAAAAAAATGAGGAATGGTATGAAAATGTAGAAGAATTCCATAATGGGGAAATCTCAGATCCTATTGTTGCAGGTAATCACTTTACTCTTAAAATGGCATTTGATGCAACATTTAAAGATCGAGGGCGGCAACAAATGGAAGAACTTTGTGTTTACGAAGTGAACAATGGGAAAATAGTCAATGAGCAATTTTTCTATTCTATGTAAAAAACATAAAAGCCTCGAATTAATCGAGGCTTTTTATTAGTCAATTCTTTTAATTCTCGCTCCAATCGCACGTAAGCGCTCATCAATATTTTCATAACCGCGATCTATTTGTTCTATATTATGAATTGTTGAGACGCCATCAGCTGATAAAGCTGCTATTAACAGGGATACTCCTGCTCTGATATCAGGAGAGGTCATGGTAGTAGCTTTTAATTTCGACTTAAAATCATGACCTATGACAGTTGCCCTGTGCGGATCGCAGAGAATAATCTTTGCTCCCATATCCAACAGTTTATCAACAAAGAATAACCGGCTCTCAAACATCTTTTGATGAACCAATACTTCTCCCCTGGCCTGAGTGGCAACAACCAAAACAATACTTAGCAGGTCTGGTGTAAATCCAGGCCAAGGTGCATCTGCTACCGAAAGGATGGAACCATCTATGTAATTCTGTATCTCATAACCATTTTTATGTTCTGGAACATGAATATCATCGCCTTGACGTTCCACAGTTATTCCTAATTTTCTAAAAACATTTGGAATTTGACCAAGATCCTCCCAACTTACATTTTTTATGGTTAGTTCACTACGTGTAATTGCTGCCAAGCCAATCCAGCTACCTATCTCTATCATATCCGGCAGCATGGTATGTTCGGTTCCTCTTAATTCTGATACACCTTCAATATGCAAGAAATTGGAACCAATACCTGTTATTTTGGCACCCATTCGGTTCAGCATTTTACATAGCTGTTGAAGATAAGGCTCACAAGCTGCATTGTAAATGCTCGTTTTTCCTTTGGCCAAAACTGCAGCCATTACGATATTAGCTGTCCCGGTAACAGAAGCTTCATCTAACAACATGTATGTTCCTTTAAGTTCTTTCGCTTCTACACCATAAAAGGTATCTTTAGTATTATATCTGAATTTAGCTCCTAGACTTATAAAGCCTTCAAAATGTGTATCTAATCGTCGTCTTCCAATTTTATCTCCACCGGGTTTCGGAATATATCCCTTTCCAAATCTTGCTAATAATGGCCCAACGATCATAATAGAGCCTCGTAATCCTCTTCCTTCTACTTTAAAAGCATCGGATTCTAAATAATTTAAATCAATTTCATCTGCCTGAAATTCATAAGAACCCTTTGAAAGTTTTTTTACTTTTACTCCTAAGTGATCCAGTAAAGTAATTAGTTTATTAACATCTACAATGTCAGGAATGTTACTGATCTTTACTTTTTCAGGAGTTAAAAGAACTGCACAAAGAATTTGTAAGGCTTCATTTTTGGCACCTTGGGGTTGGATGTCACCTTTTAGTTTGTGACCTCCTTCAATTTTGAAAGTTTTCATAGAGTTGAAAGACTATTATGTATTAATAACGTTTTTTGTATTTGCCTGACTTTTTTTGGCCTTTTTTACCAGCAAATTTTTTCTTACTCCGCATTAAACTTGATGAATCTAAAAGGTCTTCTTCAGATCCTTTCATGTTAATTTTACCATTAGATAATTCAAACAAATGATCAAAGATCACTTCATCTTCAACCGTATCCTTATTCCAGTTTAAAAAACACTTTTTCATGTGGTTGGCAATGGTATATTTCAGAGCTTCCTTCATTTCACCTTCTTCCCAGGTTTTACAGACATCTATCATGGTCTTAATATTATTACCATAGAATCTGTACTTGGGATGATTTTGAGGATATTTTAAAGGCTCAGGACGTTCCATTAATACTTCTTTGGAAGGTTTATCATAAGGTGAATCCGCATCCAGTTCAAAATTGGACATGATAAAAAGCTGATCCCAAAGTTTATGCTGAAAATCAGGAACATCTCTTAAATGCGGTTGCAAGTTTCCCATAACCGAGATAATGGCTTTCGCTAATTTGTTGCGCTCTTCTTTAGTTTCCCTGGTTTTCGCGTAATTGATCATTTTTTGAATATGTCTGCCATATTCCGGGATTATTAAATGTTCCCGCTCAGTATTATATTCTAAATCGTCTATCAAAATAAGTTTATGTGTAGAATTAAATAATGAATACCTGAAGTATTTTTTTACATGTGCAAATTACGAAAAAATTACAATTAAGCACCTATTTACAATGAAATTACACCTTCTATATTGCGCTCAATTTCTCTATATTTAGCTATAACACTATCGGGGTTTTTCATCTTAACATTTACAGAAACACTTGTAAAGGTTCCTTTTTTAGATTGTACTTTAGTAATTACTGCGCCCATATTATTGAAGTGCTCCTCGATTTGAACAATTTTCTCCTTATCAGATCTCACAATAAATTTATAAAGATAGATACTTGGCCAGAGACTCGTTTCGATTAATTGCTGCCTCAATTTTATATAAAACTCTTCTTTTCTTTTGTCCGAATTCATTTGTTAATATTAATTTGTAAATATACAGTTTAGTAGCATATTTTATTTACTAATTTTATAACCAAAATCTTGCCAAATTGAATACTAAGAAAATTGTCATAACTGGTGGTCCGGGAACAGGAAAGTCAGCAATCATATCTGAATTGCAAGAACGAGGTCTTATATGCATGTTAGAAATATCTAGAGAGGTGACACTCAAAGCAAGAAAGAATGGAACAGAACAACTCTTTTTAACTAACCCGATACTCTTCAGTGAGTTGCTGCTTGAAGGAAGAATAAAGCAATATGTTGAAGCCAGCAACTTAAATGCTGAGTTTGTTTTTATAGATAGAGGAATACCGGACGTTTTGGCATATATGGATTATATTGGTGATAAATATCCCCAATCATTTATAGATACTTGCAAAAGCCATATATACGATCATGTTTTTATTTTATCTCCATGGCAAGAAATCTATATAAGTGATAACGAACGGTATGAAAATTTTGAACAAGCGGTTAGAATACATCATCATTTATTAAATACGTACGAGAAATACGATTATAATTTAATTGACGTTCCTTTTGAAAGCGTTGAGAAACGTGCCGATCACATTTTGGACATCATTAAATCCCTTTAATGGAACATCCTATTAAAATATTAGAGCATTATTGGCAATTTACCAGCTTTAAACCGCTTCAGGAAGAGATAATAGAAAGTGTGTTGCAAGGTCAGGATACATTTGCTCTTTTACCAACCGGAGGAGGTAAATCTATATGTTTTCAGGTGCCTGCCTTGGCCATGGAGGGATTATGCATTGTTATTTCGCCATTGGTAGCTTTAATGAAAGATCAAGTTAAAACCCTGATGCAAAAAGGAATAAAGGCTATGGCTCTAACTAGTGGAATACCACTTAAGGAATTGGATACTTTGCTGGATAATTGCATTTATGGAAATTATAAGTTCTTGTATTTGTCTCCAGAACGTTTGCAACAGGAATTAGTGCAGGAAAGGATCAAGCAGATGAATGTGAATTTAATTTCTGTTGATGAGGCTCATTGTATATCTCAGTGGGGAAACGATTTTAGACCAAGCTATAAAAATATTAAGGTACTCAGAGAATTGCATCCTGACGTTAAAATAATTGCACTAACGGCATCTGCAAGACCAAAAGTTGTTAGAGATATAATTGAGGATCTTGAATTGTTTCAACCCAAAATATTTAAACAGTCGTTTGAAAGATCCAACTTGGCATATATGGTTATTAACCAAGAGGACAAACATTATCAATTAGTAAAAATTCTAAAAAAAAATAAACAGTCTTCAATCATTTATGTACGCAGCAGGAAATTCTCGATCGATATAAGTAACTACCTGGAGAGTAAAGGAATTACAAGTACATTTTTTCACGGCGGAATATCGAATGAAGAGAAAGAGCTTCGATTGAATGATTGGTTAAATAATAAAAAGCAAGTTATTGTTGCGACAAATGCATTTGGAATGGGAATTGATAAACCAGATGTAAAAACGGTTATTCATATTAATCTGCCTGATAGTTTAGAGAGTTATTTTCAGGAAGCAGGGCGAGCTGGTCGAAATGGAGATAAAGCCTATGCTATCCTCCTTAAAAGCAAAGGTGATGTGAACATTCTGAAGAATCAATTTTTAGTTGTGCTACCTTCGGTTAAACTATTAAAACAAGTTTACAGAAAGCTTTGTAATTATTTTCAGATATCATATGGAGAAGGAGCATATACTTCTTTCGATTTCGACTTCAATATGTTTTGTCAGACATATAATTTTAATCCAATAACCACATACAATGCCCTTCAAATTTTGGATAGAAACAGCATTATTAATTTAACACCTCAATTTAAAAATAAGTCATTTGTTCAGTTTATGATCTCTGGAGACAATCTTTACTCTTATCTGAAAAAAAATGATGAAGTCAGTTACATAACGAATTCTATTTTAAGAACTTATGGCGGTGTTTTTGATCAGGAAGTCAAACTAAATATTGGATTAATAGCTTCTAAAGTAAACGCTTCTGAAAAGGAGGTCATCAATACTTTGAAAAAGTTAGAAACCGATTCTGTAATTTCCTTGAAATTGGGTAAATCAGACACGGAGATCATTTTTATTCAACCAAGGGAAGACGATAAGACAATAAACAGGATAGCAAACCTTGTTGAAGCACAGATTAAACTCAAAGAAGAGCAAATAAAATATGTTATAGAATATATTAAAAATGATACTGTTTGTAAAAGCATTCAGCTTCTCTCCTATTTTGGTGAAACAAATATGGAAAACTGTGGGATTTGTTCTGTATGTATCTTAAAAAAGAAGTTAAAATCTCAAACAGATTATGAGAAAATGAAAAAATCTGTTTTAAATGCCTTAAAAGAACAAAATTTATCATCAAGAAGTTTATCAGAAATACTTTCTTTTACTGATCCAGTAATAAAAGAAATTTTAAGAGAATTATTAGAGGACAACGTGATAAGTATTACAAAATCAAACACCTATAAATTAACGAAATGACAAACAGAGAATTAAGAATTGTATTTATGGGAACACCAGATTTCGCTGTTAGTTCATTAAAAAATCTAGTGGAGCAGAACTATCATATTGTTGGTGTTATAACAGCCCCTGATAAACCGGCTGGTAGAGGGCAAAAACTACGTGAAAGTGCAGTGAAGCAATATGCAAAATCACAAAAATTAAAAATACTACAACCAACAAATTTAAAGAGTGAAACTTTCATTGAAGAGTTAAAATCACTACATGCAAATCTTCAAATTGTTGTGGCATTTAGGATGCTACCTAAAATTGTTTGGCAAATGCCAAAATATGGCACATTTAACTTGCATGCTTCTTTGCTACCAAATTATAGAGGGGCAGCTCCCATAAATTGGGCAATAATAAATGGAGAAACGAAAACGGGCGTTTCCACCTTTTTTATCGATGAAAAAATTGATACGGGTGAAATGATCCTGCAAGAAGAAGCGGAAATAGGTTCAAAAGAAGATGCTGGTAGTTTACATGATAAATTAATGCACCTAGGCAGTGATTTGGTTATTGAAACTGTAAAATTGATAGAAAAAGGATCTGTTATTACAACCCCTCAACCAACTAATATTAATATTGAAACTGCTTATAAACTTAACAGAGATAATTGTAAAATAGATTGGAATTCTGATTTAGAAACCATTTATAACAAGGTTAGAGGGTTAAACCCGTATCCTGCCGCTTGGAGCGAACTAATCAATAATGACAAAGTATTGAATCTCAAAATATTTAAGGTCAAAAAAGAAAAACAAGAGCATAGAAATGAGATTGGTTCGATAATTTCTACTAAAAATAAAGTAAAGGTATCTGTACCAAATGGTTATATAATTTTGAAAGAAATTCAGTTACCTGGAAAACGAAAAATGGATATAAAAGACTTGCTGAATGGGTATCATTTTCATAAAAATGCGAAAATGCTTTAAAACCCTTGATATTGTTGGGACTTTAAATTTTAGTTATAATCTATCTTCTTTATTAACAAATGACTTAAGTTATCAACAAAATAGGGCTTTTCCCTTGCTATTACTTGCGTGAATGAATTTTAGATATAATTTTGTAATAGGATATAACAATAACGTTTAACCCAACTATTTTATTAATAATTAAAAATTAAATTATGAACAAAACAGATTTAATCGAAGGAATGGCTGAAAACGCTGGAATCACTAAAGCAGCAGCAAAAAAGGCATTAGAGTCTATGTTAATTGACATAGAAGGCGCGCTTCAAAAAGGAAATAGAGTTTCTTTAGTAGGATTCGGTTCTTGGTCAGTGTCTAGAAGAGCTGCGAGAGATGGAAGAAACCCTCAGACTGGTCAAACAATAAAAATTAAAGCTAAAAATGTTGTTAAATTTAAAGCTGGATCTGATTTATCAAGAGCGGTGAACTAATTATAACGTTTATAAATTTTAATAAAAAGCTCCTTTACGGGAGCTTTTTTTATTGAAAAAGTTCAAATAATTTGATTTTCAATAAAATAATTCTATTTTTATTTACAATTCAATCATGACAATGATACTTACAAAGCCCAGAAAAGGTAATCTTTTAATAGCAGAACCATCCATTATTGGTGACATATCTTTTAACCGTTCGGTTGTATTGTTAGCAGATCATACTGAAGAAGGATCTATCGGATTTATACTTAATAAACCCTTTGATTTTGGTGTAACTGACTTGGTTCCAGATATTGGAATAGAATTTAAAGTTTATAACGGTGGACCCGTTGAGCAAGACAATCTGTACTTTATCCATCAAATTCCGGAACTTATTCCTAATAGTATTGAAATTTCTCATGGCATTTATTGGGGAGGTGATTTTACTACAATTATTGAACTAATCAATGAAAAACAGGTAACGAGTAATGAAATCCGTTTTTTTCTTGGATATTCCGGTTGGGACGAAAATCAGTTAGATACTGAATTGCAATCAAATTCATGGGTAATTGTTGAAAATAGTTATAAAACAGATATCATTGCCAAAGAAGATGATTCATTTTGGAAAGAAAAAATGATTGAACTTGGTGGTAAATATAGTATCTGGTCTAATGCTCCGGAAAATCCTAGTTATAATTAGTTCAATCTGATTTTTGCATTCAATTTAGATACTATCAATCTCGAATATTTGATATTAAAAGTTTTTTTTCGATACTTGGTTACAGGTTGAATACCCTGTATTACATTAGTAATAAACAATTCATCTGCTTTTTGTAACTCAAAAGGTGAGATTGATTCTTCCAACAGGTCTAATTCTGGCATTGATGTAACAATATCCATAATTTGTTTTCGCATGACTCCTTTTAAACAACCATCTTTTAAAGGTGGTGTTTTAAGAATATTATCTTTTAATGAAAATATATTCCCGTTTAATGCTTCAACTACATTCTTAGAGTTGTTCAATATTAAACAGTTTTCCAAATCATTGTCTTCGGCATAAATACTGCCTACAACATTTAATATCTTATTATTTGTCTTTAAAGTAGATAACAGATCTGCAGACACGAAAAAATCTTTGAATAAGTCCACTTCATATGCTGTATCATGTAATAAGTAGTGATCATAATCAAGTCTCTCAGCAGTTATCATGAATTCAATCTTATTGGTATTTGGTCTATACAGACCACCTGCTTCACGATGAACAAGCAATCGTACCTTGCAACCGGAATCTTCTAATCCATTAGCAATAATCGTATCTAGAACCTGCTTTTCCAAATACTCCATTGTAAAAGTCATTGGAATCTCCATTCGTAAAATGCGCATACTAGCCATTAACCTAAAATAATGGTCTTCCCAGAAAAGAATTTTTGAAGATATGACTTTAATAGTTTCGAATAAGGCATCACCATACCTGTATCCTCTGTTATTTGTTGAGATTAGCTGGTTTTCTGTCAAGGTTCCGTTAGAATTGATCATAAAAAAAGTCCCGATTTTTTTTCGGGACAAATATACTGTAATTAGTGATTCTATAAATTATGCCGATCCTAAAACATGTTTAAGATCAGATATCTGATTATCCCACAACATTTTGGCTTCATCCAGTTCGTCTTCATCAGAAAAATCCGTAACCATCAACGACACATCTTTCGTTATTTCATCAACCTGAATACGTATTTCAAAATAATAATTGCTGTTTTCATCATCTCCATTATCCAACCACTTGAATTTAACACGTTCTCCATTTTTTTTAGTTATCAGTTTAGCACGTTCTTCACTGTCATCCCAAATAAATGTAAACAATTCTCCACGAGAATTCACATTGTCTGCGAACCACTCAGATAAACCGGAAGGAGTTGATATATACTGATATAATAATTGTGGTGATGCGTGAATGGGAAATTCAATTTCAAATTTGGTCTTCTCTTCCATGTATTTTAATTAGGAAGTCCAATATATACATAATTTAGATATTAAAAAAAAAACAAGAAAATAATTTGACAGCTTATGTTTGCACTGCTATTTTTTGTTTTTATATTTGCAGCCACCAATTATTGGCGAGGTAGCTCAGTTGGTTAGAGCGTCGGATTCATAACCCGGAGGTCACGAGTTCAATTCTCGTTCTCGCTACTTAAATAAAAGCTCGACACCCTTGTGTTGAGTTTTTTTATACGTAGATCTAAAGCTTGTGTATTTCCAATTCAATAAGGGTCACTTCACATTTTTCATTTAAACCCTAAACATCAAGTATCCGAGCCATAACACCCTCTTGTCTTAACCATTTTTTTGGGTTAGACCAAAACTTGCTTTTCTGTTTAAGGCTATAGGTTCTAATTAAGAATTTAACTCAGAGAATATTCAGAAAAAATACAAGGTGAACATCACCAGGTTAAACATCTATTGCCGGAACAGATGAATCATTTACAACTATCAAAAACAATTAAATTAGTCTATATTTCTACAAATCATAGATAATTTTAGCCGTATGATTATTACTCACCTTTTCTTTGTTCAAGTTCATCCTGCATTTGTATGGCCATTTTTTTATTTATTGGGTAATATAAAAGAAAAACTGCACACGTCATATACAATATCCCTGGTACTACAGATATCATAAGCTTAATTCCTGTTATAGCGGTTTCAGTTTGTACCACATTTGGAGTAAATTTAAAAATAGCCAGTAACCATCCCGCCAATGCTCCACCGATTCCCCATCCTGCCTTTTGTGCAAAAGTGGCTGCTGAAAAAACAAGACCAGTGGATCTTCGACCCGTTTTCCATTCAGAGTAATCTGCGGCTTCCGCAAGCATGGTCCACAACAATGGAACAGCCGGGGCATACGCCATCTTTGCCAAAATATTAAGTGTATAAATGGTGAATAGGTTCTTTTCTCCAGGAATATACAGCAATATAAAGAAGAGACCGGATATCAGTGAGCTGGCCAGAAATACATTTCTTTTACCAAAACGCTTCGCCAAAGATTTGGAAAACGGAATAGCAATGATCAAGGCTATAGTTCCTATAACATTGAATAATTGCACATTTTCTTCATTACCGATATAATACTTGAAGTAGTAGGCAATGGATAAGTTTTGAAGCGCAAACATGACAAAAGAAATAACACCAACAAAAAATAAAATAAGCCATGGTCTATTCTTTAAGAGGTTTCTAAAATCCTCTTTCAGGGATTCCTTCTGCTCTTTAGGTGGTGATACGCGCTCTTTGGTTGTCGAAAAGGTCACCATGAATAATACAAAACTAATTATAGAAAAAAGAATTATAGTGATTTGGTAACCTGCGGCGTCATCACCTTTTCCAAAATAGCGTGCCAAAGTCAAAGCTGTGCCTGATACAATCAACTGACCTAAAAAAGCAAAAACAAATCGATATGAATTCAATTCAGTTCTCTCATAAGAGTCGGCTGTCATGACAGCTCCTAATGATGAATAAGGTAGGTTAATGGCTGTAAATACAGTCATAAGTAACAAATAAGTTGTCCCGGCGTAGATAACTTTACCTGAAGAGCCTAGATCCGGCGTTGAAAAGGTCATAACTGCTAATACGGCATAAGGTAAAGCCATCCATAATAAATACGGCCTGAATTTTCCCCACCTTGTATTGGTCCTATCTGCAATTACACCCATAATTGGATCACTAATCATATCCCAGAACCTGGCTATCAACATGATGGTTCCTGCAGCGGCTGCAGAGATTCCAAATGTGTCTGTATAGAAAATCAAAATCCAAAAGCCAACCATGTCCCATACAAAGTGAGAAGCGGTATCCCCTACACCGTATCCTATTTTTTCCTTTAATGATAGTTTTGTAGCTATTTTATTCATTATGTTATTGGTTTATCATTAAATTTAACTGTTTAGTAGATGATTCTAATACTGGCAGAGCGGAAACGAAGATAGTAAATGTGCACAAAATTACAAGATTGTTCTATCGTTATGATTAAGATTCAAAAAATAATAGCCGGAGGTCAAACTGGCGTCGATCGAGGTGCTTTAGAAGCTGCAAGGGATTTCGGAATGGATATTGGAGGATGGTGTCCTCCCGGTCGAAAAGCTGAAGATGGCAGAATTCCGGATGATCTTCCTTTAAGAGAAACGCCCGTGGAGTGCAGCAAAACTGCAATTGATATTCCCAGTTCGTTAAGAACAGAATGGAACGTTAGAGATTCTGATGCTACTTTGATTATATCACCTGGTTTGAAGAATAAAACAGATATAGGGACTGAATGGACAAAATCGTGTTGTGTTAAGATTAATAAGCCCTTTTTGATTTATGACATTTTAAAAGAATATAATCTATCATTTATAATAGCCTGGTTGAAATCTGTAAAACCCAAAATATTGAATATAGCAGGGCCTAGTGAAAATGTGTCATCAGGAATACAACATAAAACGAGATTGATGGTTACTAAATTACTCTTATTAATGAAACAAAATGAAACAAGTGGTGATGATTTAATGTAAAATTTCAAAAAAGGAATTTCTTTTATAATTTTATTACGCTATAGTAGTCCTAAAATTTTAAGTGGATGCTGATAAACTAATTTTTTTGAATCTTAGCATATATTTAAATGTTTTGAACAAAAAAAATGTACCTTCATTCTTTAAATTTATTAATAGCAAGCATTCCCAATTGATTACATGTTCGCTTTTAACCAAGCTTGAATTATTAAATTTATGTCTGAAAAATTTATCTTAAATTTCACACCAACCGGAATGATTCCTACAAAGGAAATGACACCACATGTTCCTGTTAGTGTGTCCGAAATTATTGAAGATGTTCATAAGGCCTCTGAAATTGGAATTACAATGGTTCACTTGCATGCAAGAGACCCAATCACTGCAGTGCCAACTTATGATAAAAGCATATACGCCAGTATTATAGAAGGTATTAGAAAATATGCCCCTGAACTCGTAATATGTGCTTCACTTAGCGGCAGAACTTTTAAAGAATTACTGCAACGAGCAGATCCACTGTTATTAGAAGATAATCTAAAACCAGATATGGGGAGCCTAACCCTTAGTTCTCTAAATTTTAATAAGATAGCCAGTGTTAACACGCCCAATATGATATGTGACTTGGCATCCATCATGAAAGAAAAAGGGATCGTTCCGGAGTTAGAAGCTTTTGACATTGGCATGATTAATTTTGCCAAATATCTGGCAAAGAAAGTATTAATTGAGCCACCTTATTATTTTAATTTGTTACTAGGTAATATTGCTTGTGCACAAGCAAACTTGTTGCACGCGGGTGTTATGATAAACGACCTTCCGGAAAACTCCTTATGGAGCTTAGCAGGTATTGGCAATGCACAGCTTACAATGAATTCTCTTTCATTGGCCATTGGAGGAGGTGTACGAATAGGTCTCGAAGATAATATCTGGTATGATAATGAAAGAACCCGATTGGCTACGAATGCTGATTTGTTAGAACGGATTCATATCATTGCCAAGGCAAATGGTAAGGAATTAATGACGCCAAAGGAGTTTAGATCAAGAATGCAATTGGAGCCCGGAAATGGAATCTATGGAAGGAAAAATAAATTAAATGTTTTAAACTAACATCCTTTTGGGAATGACTCAATCTCATACAATTCCTGCAACCAAACGATTTTGGAATGTCATAAATAATGGCTTATTACTTTATGGCTTAAGGAATAGACTGGCACGGATCGGAATAGATATAATACCTTATTATTGGGTACAAGAGGAGTTCGATCCATGTACCGAACCCTTAATAAAAGGAAATATTGATGAATATGATGTTAAATATTTATCAAAGGAGGAGGTGATCTCGGCAGCCAGCAAAGTTCCAAAGATATTAGGAAACGATCTCATTAAAGGGTTTAATAGTGGTCAGTTATGTGTTGGTTTGGAATATAAGAATTCTGTTGCGGCTTTCAACTTTGTAGAATTCAATACCTTTAATTTCCATAAGAGACGATTTGAGCTTAAGGATAATGAAGCATATTTGTTAAATATGTGGACCTTTCATGAATATCGAGGCAGGAACCTAGCGCCATATTTGCGTTATAAGAGCTATCAATTACTAAAAGAACATAGAATAGACGTGAAATATAGCATTTCAAATTATTTTAATAAATCAACAATAAAATTTAAGAATAAATTGAATGCTAAGCATCTGAATTTATATTTAAGCATTGTACTATTTAAAAAGATTTATTGGAATTTTAAGCTTAAGGACTTCAAATAGAAAAAGTCAACAATGGGAATTATATTAAAAATTTTATAAACATTTGTAATCAACCCATGGTATTTAAAAACTCTGGAATAGATATAATTACTTCTGAAAGTAAATGGAATAAATTACTCAAGGATATTGAGAGTTATGATTTTTATCATACTTACGATTATCATATGATAGAGAAGCTGGAAGATCGATATCCTGTGATGCTTAAATATACTGAGAATGATGTAATAATTGCCATTCCATTTTTAATAAGAAAAATAGATAAAACTGATTATTTTGATGCCACATCCGTATATGGTTATTCGGGTCCTATTTCTAAAAATATAACCGTAGACTTTGATAATACAATGTTATTGAAAAAACTGCAGTCTTTTTTTATGGGAAATAATATCATTTCTGTTTTTTCAAGACTGCATCCTTACCTTGATCATCAAGAAGATATTTTAAAGGGTTTTGGCAAGATTATCAACAAACGAAAGGTAGTTAATATTGACTTGAATTTAGATTTAGATAAACAAAAGAGAAATTATCAGGAAAGACTCAGGACTTATATTAACAAATCAAGAAGGAATTGCCGGATCA
>CAJIBV010000286.1_pt1 | contig 26077 bp, 25 predicted proteins | sample 9199431 | NCBI WGS metagenome assembly CAJIBV01 (sample SAMEA7708314, study PRJEB35096) | sediment metagenome | biome: marine neritic benthic zone biome [ENVO:01000025]; feature: sediment [ENVO:00002007]; material: shallow marine sediment [ENVO:03000034] sea grass bed [ENVO_01000059] ...
AACTTTTTACTAATAATTCCTTGCCTTTAAGAATCCCTTTAAGGTAACTTTTACAGTTCGGGCAGGCATCATAAATGTTATCTAAGGCAAAAATTGTATTACAGTCTGAACATTTTGCTTCTCCATTAACCACGGTAATTTTTTTAGTCGCATACTCCAAAACGGTATTCTTAACAGCGGAAGACCATACAAAATCCAATGCATCAAATTCGATCCCGGCTAAGGTTCCAATTTCGAGTTCTATCAAATCTACTTTTTTTGCTTTGGCCTTCGCTGTTTCTTTTTCTGCGATGTCTACTATACCCATAGCAATAGATAATTCATGCATTATGTTAAAACTTTAAAAGAAGTTTATAAAATTATTAAAAAAATTCCGTTGTGTTACAATTGTTACAGTCTTTCATGACATATGTCATATTTCATCTATCATTCCTTTTATAAATTTAATGCTATCCTAATCGGCGTTATTCAACAACTAATTTTAAACAATTCTATTCAATTATGGCTTCAAAAAGCAAAGTAAAGCAAACTTATTATGAAAGCATAATAAGTCAGGGCTATAGTAGACGGGATTTCATGAAATTTTCAGCCTATATAGCAGCATATATGGGTTTGGAGACATCAATGATAGGTCAAGTGGCTAAATCCCTGGAAACTACAAAACGTTTGCCTGTTATCTGGGAACATTTTCAGGAATGCACCTGTTGCAGCGAGTCGTTTATTCGATCCGATCATCCAATTGTCGCGGATATCATTCTAGACAAAATTTCATTGGATTATACCTTAACTCTTATGGCGGCATCAGGGCATCAGGCCGAGGCGGCAAAGCATGAGACTATGAAGAACAACAAAGGAGAATATATCCTTTGTGTGGAAGGTTCTGTGCCAATGGGAGACGATGGAAATTATTGTTGCATTGCGGGACGTTCGGCAAAAGATACCTTAATTGAGGCTGCGGAAGGAGCAAAAGCTATAATTGCTTGGGGAAGTTGTGCTTCTAATGGCTGTGTGCAGGCAGCAAAACCAAATCCAACTAAGGCTACTCCAATACACAAAATAATTAAAAACAAACCTATTATTAGAGTTCCTGGATGCCCTCCAATTGGAGAGGTTATGGCAGGTATTATTGTTCATGTAGTTACCTTTGGAAGACTTCCTGAATTAGATAGATTGGGAAGACCAAAAGCCTTCTATGCGAAGCGTGTTCATGACAGTTGTTACAGGCGTCCATATTACGATGCAGGGTTATTTGCGGAAACTTTTGATGATCAAAATGCCAAGGATGGATATTGCTTGTATAAATTAGGTTGTAAAGGTCCTATGACCTATAATTCTTGCGGAACCATAAAATGGAACAATGGAGTAAGTTATCCAATTCAATCGGGACATGGTTGTATCGGCTGTAGTGAAGAAGAGTTCTGGGATAATGGACCATTCTACGAGAAGATGACAAAATTACCTGGTTTTTCTACAGAAAGAACTGCAGACGATATAGGTAAAGTTGCTGCTGGTGCTTTAGCAGGTGGACTAGCCGTACATGCAATTGCTGCCAATATTTCCAAGCGTAAGGAATTAATGGATAGGATTAAGCGAGGTAAACACAATGAAAAAAATATTGACTCTTAAAAATTAAAAACATGGCAGAAAGAATAGTAGTTGATCCTGTTACCAGAATTGAGGGTCATTTAAGAATAGAAGCAGAAATAAAAGATGGAAAAATTGTCGATGCCTATAGCTCAAGTACAATGGTAAGGGGTATCGAAGAAATTGTAAAAGGACGCGATCCAAGGGATGTATGGGCATTTGTTCAGAGAACTTGCGGTGTTTGCACGACCGTTCATGCATTAACGTCAGTAAGAGCCGTTGAAGATGCATTAGGAATTGCTATTCCGGCAAATGCAGAAATGGTTCGAAATATTATGGAAGGCGCTTTATACATGCATGATCATACCGTACATTTTTATCATTTGCATGCTTTAGACTGGGTAGATGTGGTAAATGCCTTGAGTGCTGATCCTAAAAAGACGTCAGAACTGGCTCAAAGTATTTCCAATTGGCCAAAAAGTTCACCAGGATATTTTTCAGACATTAAAAAGCGAGTTACTAAATTTGTTGAAAGTGGGCAATTAGGAATTTTTGCCAATGGTTATTGGGGTCATCCGCAAATGAAGTTACCCGCAGAGGTAAATCTTATGGCAGTAGCGCATTATCTTGAAGCATTAGAATGGCAGAAGGAAATTGTGAAGGTTCATACCATTTTTGGAGGTAAGAATCCACACCCAAATTATTTAGTTGGGGGAATGGCATGTGCAATTAACACTGAAAATCCGGGAGGAATCAATGCCGAAAGATTGGCAATGGTTAAATCGCTTTTAGATGAGGGTAAACGATTTATAGAACAAGTTTATATTCCTGATCTTTTAGCTATAGCATCATTTTATAAAGATTGGGGAGCAATTGGTAAAGGATTTGGAAATTATATGTCTTATGGTGATTTCCCTACTAATGGATATGCAGATCAATCCAGCTTTAAATTTCCTCAAGGAGTAATTTTGGATAGAAACTTATCGAAAGTTCTTGATGTCAATCACAGGACAGGTGATGAAATAGAAGAGTTTGTAAATAATTCGTGGTATAATAATTATTCGGAAGGAAGAGATAAAGGCCGACATCCTTGGGACGGTGAAACAAATATTAATTATTCGGGACCTAAACCTCCATATGAGCATTTAAACGTTGAAGAAAAATATAGCTTCATTAAAACTCCGAGATGGAAAGGAATGCCGATGGAAGTAGGGCCTTTAGCTAGACTATTAGTTGGTTATGGCAGAGGAAATAAAGAAATCCAGGATGCAGTCAATGGTGCATTAGCTCATTTAAATGTTCCTGTAGATGCTTTGTTCTCAACACTAGGTAGAACCGCTGCTAGAGGAATTGAAACTCAACTAGTTGCCAATTGGACAATGGAATTCTATGACACCTTAATTAATAACATTAAAAATGGTGATGAACGTATGGCGTCAACAGAAAATTGGGAACCATCCAGTTGGCCAGCAGAGTCAAAAGGTGTTGGATTTATGGAAGCACCGAGAGGTGCTTTGGCACATTGGATTAAAATAAAGGACGGTAAAACAGAGAATTACCAACAGGTGGTACCAACTACCTGGAATGCTTCTCCCAGGGACCCAAAAGGTGCACTTTCACCCTATGAGTCCACATTAATAGGTACTCCAGTAGCAGATCCTGAGTTGCCTTTAGAAATCATAAGAACCATACATTCCTTTGATCCTTGTTTAGCCTGTGCAGTACATTTATACGATGAACATGGAAATCATATTTCTAAAGTTCAAAATACTACAAGTTGTGAAATCTAAAATCTAAATTATGGAAACGAGAAACTTTAAACGAGTTATGGTTTGGGAAGCTCCAGTTAGATTTTTTCATTGGTTGAATGTATTGGCCGTTGTAGTTTTAACGATTACAGGATTTTTGATTGCAAATCCTCCTGCAATTTTGTCAAGTGCTGAAGCTACTAATCTACACACTTTCGGAGTAATTCGGTTTATTCATTTCATTGCAGGTTATTTATTCTTTTTTGTAATGATATTAAGAATTTACTGGGCTTTTGCTGGTAACCAATTTGCAAGTTGGAAAGCATTTTGGCCATTCCGTAAAAAGATGTGGAATAAATTCTGGCGTGTCATGAAAATTGATATCATGTTATTAAATGAAGAAGAAGAAGATCTAACAAATATTAGCATAGGACATAATAGTGTTGCTACATTTTCATATTTAGTCATGTTTTTAATAGCATTAGTGTCAATTTTTACTGGGTTTGCTTTATATGCGGATTTGTCATCCTGGTGGCTACCAAAAATGTTTAAATGGATAATTCCATTATTTGGTGGAGATTTTTTGGTTAGAACTATTCACCATATAGCTATGTGGCTTTTCATATTTTTTGCTATGGTCCATGTTTATTTGGTATTTTATCATGATTGGTTGGAAGGTAGAGGTGAAGTATCATCAATGTTTGGTGGTTACAAATTTGTTAGGATTAAAAGATTTAAGAAGCAAGTTGATGAAACTGCAAAAAAGAAAGAAGAACCAGTAACAGAAAGTTAAAATTGTAATTGATTGCCTCAAAAGCAGTAAAGATCATAAATAATGTGATCAAGAGACATAATAATACTTTTGAGGCAATTTAATTTAAAATGAGATGATTGATTTAGAACGAACTCCAGTTGCGATAAGCAGTGACTCCTATTTTTTTGAAAAAGATAAATCTAACAGCATTCTGGTAATGGGTGTTGGTAATTATTTAATGGGTGATGAGGGTATTGGTGTGCAGACTATTCAGGAAATGAGTAAAAGAGAATTACCTGATTATATAGATATTTTAGATGGTGGTACAGGAGGATTTTTATTGCTGAGTTGTTTCGAGTCTTATCCAACAATCATTTTTGTAGATGCTACTATGGATGGAAAACCAGCTGGAACTATTTCATTAATTAAACCAAAATTTGCATCTGATTTTCCTTCGGCTTTAAGTGTACATGATGTTGGCTTAAAAGATATGATTGAAGCCGTATATTTAATGGAGCATGTTCCTGATATCCATTTGTTTACTGTTTCGATTGAAGAAATAAAACCCATGACACTGGAATTAAGCCAAAAAGTAAAGGAATCCATTCCAAAATTAATTGACCAAATATTAATCGAGTCTAAAAAAATTCATTTAAAAAAAGTGTAATTTTACGGCTTCAAATAAGCGGTGAAATTAATGCAAAAATCCTATAAAATATGTATTTCAGGTCAGGTACAAGGAGTAGGTTTTCGACCTTATGTTTATAGTTTAGCATCCGAATTTGAATTAACAGGAACCGTTTCCAACAATGAACAAGGTGTTATTATTTTTGTAACCGGTTTAGAAGAATCCATTCAAAGTTTTTACAAAAAATTACTTCACTTTCCACCTCCGGTATCTCGAATTAAGGACAGTGAAATATCTCATATAGAGTTTAGAGATTTTGATGAATTTAAAATCATTCCTTCTAAAAAAGGAGGACAATTAAATCTTTCACTAACACCGGATTTTGCTATTTGTAAGGATTGCCGAAATGATATAAAAAATTCAGAAAACAGACGTTTTGATTATCCTTTTACCACTTGTGTGAATTGTGGTCCACGTTGGGCAATTACTGAAACCTTTCCCTTTGAAAGAGAGCATACAAGTATTGATGATTTTCCAATGTGTGAGAATTGTGTTGAAGAGTATACGAATCCAATCGACAGACGATTTCATTCGCAAACTAATACCTGTAAAACATGTGGCATCGAGTTGTATTTAACTGATAATGAAGGTGAAAAAATGAATGTTACAAATGGTGACTTATTCAAAAAAGTTACTTCACTTTTATCAGAAGGAAACATTGTTGCCATTAAAAATACAAGTGGATATTTGTTGTGCTGTAATGCGGAAGATGAAAAGATTGTAAAAGCGTTAAGAGATAAGAAAAACAGACCAACAAAACCGTTCGCTATTTTATATCCATCATTGACGCATTTAAAAAATGAATTAAAAATTGAAAAGGTTCATATTCAATCTTTAACTTCTACAGAGCGCCCGATCAATATTATATACTTAAAAGATTATAAAGGAAAAATAGCATTAAATCAAGTTGCTCCAGGATTGAATCAATTAGGTGTCATGTTACCATATACTGGAATTCTACAGTTATTGGCCAATGAATTGGACTTTCCAATCGTAGCGACAAGTGGTAATATTCATGGTTCACCAATAATAAGCGAGAACAGCGAAGCTATTGATAAATTAACGAATGTGGCAGATTATTTTCTTCAACATAATTTACGAATAACACATCCACAAGATGACTCGGTTGTGAAGTATAGTTTCAAATTTAAAGAGGAAGTTTTATTTAGACGTTCTCGTGGCTATGCCCCAAATTATTTTAATGTAAAAATCAGTACTGAAAAGAAAATCATGGCAATGGGTGCACATTTAAAAAGTGCCATAGCCTTTTATCCAAATGAGTTTTTATACATCAGCCAATATTTGGGAAACCTTGACAACTTAGATGTTTACGAAAGATTTACCAAAGTAACAACGAATTTTATGGGCCTTTTTGAACAGGATCCAAATGTGGTGCTGGTCGATAGTCATCCTACCTATCAAAGTACGCTTTTTGGTACTGTTTTAGCTCAAAATCTTAAAGCAGAATTACAGAAAATCCAACATCACAAAGCACATTTCACGTCTGTTCTAGGTGAACATAATTTGTTTGATTCTGATGAATTAGTTCTTGGTGTTGTATGGGATGGCACAGGTTATGGAGATGATAAAAATATTTGGGGAGGTGAATTTTTTGAATACCAGAAGAATGAAATCAGTAGGATTACACATTTTGAATATTTCAATTGGATTGCTTCAGACAAAATGTCGAAAGAACCACGGTTGTCTTTACTATCATTAGCAAACGATAGGATGCACAATGTATTAAAGGAAAAGTTTTCTGATGAGGAATTATCGATTTATCAATCCTTAAAAAAGAATAACAAATTAAAAACATCATCTGTCGGACGATTATTTGATGCAGTAGCATCCTTGTTAAATATCTGCGATTTCAATACATACGAAGGCGAAGCAGCCATTTTGTTGGAGAATTCAATTTTAGATTATGATTTGAAAACATGTAAAAGTTATTGTTCTGTTTCTGAAGATAATTCGATTAAAACAGAAGAATTTCTATTCAATCTTTATTCTGATATTAATAGAGGCACGCCAAAAGAACAGGTTATTACAAATTTTCTTTATACGTTGGTATCAATCATATATCAAATTGCCGAGAATGAGAATACTAATAACATAGCCTTTAGTGGTGGTGTTTTTCAGAATACTACCCTTGTCGATATGATTAAAGAAATAGGAGACTCCAAGTATAACTTGTATTTTAATCGTAATTTAGCCCCAAATGACGAGAACATTGCCTTTGGGCAAATTATGTACTATTTGAACATTGAATGAAATATTTAACGGAATATAGAAACCTCGAAGCGACCAAACAATATTTGGAGCTTATCGATGAAGCCATTACAAAACCATGGAATATCATGGAAATTTGTGGTGGACAAACACATGGTTTGGTTAAAAATGGCATTTTGGAATTACTTCCGGAAAAAGTCCAAATGATTCATGGTCCGGGATGTCCGGTTTGCGTTACACCTTTAAATTTAATAGATAAGGCAATTGAACTACTTGAAAATGATGTTATTGTGTGTTCGTTTGGAGATATGATTCGAGTTCCGGGAAGCAAAAAAAGCTTGTTGGAAGCCAAGGCAGCTGGAGGAGATTTGCGAATTTTATATTCACCAATTGAAGCTGTTAATATTGCCAAGAACAATCCAGGAAAGGAAGTTGTTTTCTTTGCAGTTGGTTTTGAAACCACAGCTCCGGCCAATGCTTTGTCTGTTTTGCATGCTGAAAAAGAAGGAGTAAAAAACTATTCTATTTTGGTGTCTCATGTATTGGTTCCACCAGCGATGGAGGCGATATTAGATGATGAATTCTGTAACATCGATGCCTTTTTAGGGGCAGGACATGTTTGTGCAATAATGGGTTACAAAGAGTATCATCCACTAGCTAAAAAATATAAGATTCCAATTATCATTACAGGCTTTGAACCTTTGGATTTGGTTCAAGGCATTTACATGGCAGTTAAGCAATTAGAAGCCGGCAATTATAAGGTTGAAAACCAATATGCGCGTGCAGTTAGGGAAGAAGGAAATAAGGCTGCTAAAAAAGTAATTTCACAAGTTTTTGAAGTTGGAAATAGAGAATGGCGAGGCATAGGAGAAATTCCAAATAGTGGTTATGTATTAACTAAAGAATTCAAAGATTTTGATGCAGAATTGAAATTTGGAATCGATACAATAAAAGTAGAAGAAAATGAAAAGTGCATTGCTGGAGAGATTTTAAGAGGAATTAAAAAACCTCATGAATGCAGTCAGTTCGGTAAGATTTGTAACCCATCCAATCCTTTGGGAGCACCTATGGTTTCGTCAGAAGGAGCTTGTGCGGCGTATTATCACTTTTCAAATAATTTAGTAGAATAAATGAACAAAGAGGAATTAGGATTTGATGCCATAAATTTAGGTCATGGAAGTGGAGGCATCATGACAAGGGACTTGTTGGATAAAATTATTTTTAAAACATTCAGCAATCCTTATTTAGACCAAAAACATGATGGTTCTATTGTGAATTTCAATAGTAAAATAGCCGTTTCAACTGATAGTTTTGTAGTCTCTCCAATTTTTTTTAAAGGAGGTAATATTGGTGAATTGGCTGTTCATGGAACAGTTAACGACGTTGCCATGTGTGGTGCCATTCCAAAATATTTATCATTAGCTTTGGTGGTAGAAGAAGGCTTGAAAATTGACGAGTTCATAGAAATCGTGAATTCCATAAAAAGAGCGGCTGATGAAAGTGGTGTGCAAATAATAACAGGAGACACCAAAGTCGTTGAGCGTGGAAAAGGCGACAAAATTTTCATTAACACAACAGGTTTTGGTGAAGTGAATCCGAAAGCAAATATTTCTTCAGACAATATTAAAGTAGGTGACAAGATTATTGTTAATGGTTTTGTGGCACAGCATGGAATGGCCATTATGTCTCAACGTGAAGGCTTGGAATTTGAATCGACCATTGAAAGTGATACAACCAATTTGAATTATTTGGTAAACGATTTAATCGATAAATTTGGAGAGAACATTCATTTGTTTAGAGATCCAACAAGAGGAGGAGTTGCCAGTGTATTATCCGAAATAGCACAGGACATAAATCAAGGCATAACGATTCATGAAAATGATATTCCACTTGAAAAACAAGTAGCTGCTGCTTGCGAAATTTTAGGTTTGGATCCGCTATATGTGGCAAATGAAGGACTTTTTATAACTATTGTCGATGCATCAATTGCTGATGATGTATTGAAAATGATGAAACAGAATTCAAAAGGACTCAACTCAGCTTGTATTGGAGAAATCACCAACGAGCATCAAGGCAAAGTAGTTATGCATAGCTCAATTGGAGGTAAGCGTATTGTAACGCCTTTAATTGGGGAACAACTTCCTAGGATTTGCTAATTGGCAAAGAACCAATAGAATCCAATAATTATAGCAAAAAGACCACCGGCGAAACGAATACCTTTAAACAATGCATCATTGTGTTCACCTTTAACATAAGATGATAATTTTCCTATCATTAAGGCGAATACTGTCATAGCTATTATAATACCTGCCGCAAATCCTATTAAATAAAATGAAGAATCCATTTTACTGTCAAAGCTTGCCACAGGAATAAAGAGTAAAAAGTGGGCTATTCCGGCTAATCCATGTAAAAATCCAACAGAAAGGGAAGCAAAATTACTTTGTTTTATTCCTTCGTGATGATGTGCATGATTACTCTGTTCATGATGATCATGCTCGTGCTTGTGTATTGTTAAATCATCATTAGCATGAACATGAAGGTGTTCATGATTCCGCTCTTGCTTGAATAATTTGTAAAAGGACCAAACACCAATAAAGATAAGTACTAAACCAACCAATTGTTCGCTGTATTGCGAAATTGTTTCAACTGGAATAAGTTCTCTAAAAATCAAAAATAACACTCCAATCAACAACATTCCCAATAAATGACCAATTCCCCAAAAAAGCCCAATTTTCCATGCCTTCTTTTTCGATTCAATTGCAAAAGGAACAACTGCTGCCAAATGGTCTGGTCCAGTTATAACATGCAAAATAGACGCGATTAGCGCAGCAATAAAGGGAAATGAATTAATCATATAATCTTAAAACTACAAATAGAGGATCAGAATAAACGATTTCAACTATTCAATTCTTATGTAGTTTTCAGAGAAAATTCGATTACCATCTTCATCAAGATCAATTTGAATAAAACGATCCTTTTCTAACTGAAGTTCAAAAGGAAATTCTATATTTTCTTCTATGGCTTGGTTCATGAATGCAGAACCATAGTCTAAAGTTTCAACTAAACTTGTATCAGTTATAATATACTTACCAAAGCCAAAAAATTCAGTTGAATCAGAAGGTACTTTTCTTGCCCACATAACATGTGTTGCTGTATACATTTTAACTTGCTTTGTACCTTCACTAAGACCAAAAGAATCAGAAATTTTGTTATCATCAAAATTATAATAGTTTGTTAATTCCCAAGTGCCTTCGAGGGTAAGCTTTTCTTCAGCTTTAACTTCGGTATTCTTTTTAGGATTATTACAGGAAATAAAAGTGAAAATCATAAGGAATGCTACTAATAAAGTTTTCATAGTTGTCGTATTTGATTAGTTTATGTCTTCTTATAAAGTTACAAAAAATTCGTTAATTCAATTTAGCATAAAAAGTTATTATTTTTTGATAATAACTTTTGATAAATAATGGTTATTTATTTTTATTAAAAACAATACATTTGCCTTGAAAAAATATAATAATTATGTCGGATTCGATTGAAAGAGTGAAGTGTTTAATTATTGGTTCGGGGCCAGCAGGCTATACTGCTGCTATTTATGCAGCCAGAGCGAATATGAAGCCTGTTCTATATCAGGGAAGTCAACCAGGAGGACAGTTAACCACAACAACTGAAGTGGAAAACTTTCCCGGTTATCCGGAAGGTATAACAGGACCTGAAATGATGATTCAACTTCAAGCCCAGGCTGAACGATTTGATACTGATGTAAGAGATGGCTGGGTTACTAAAGTAGATTTTTCCGGTTCTGTTCATAAAGTTTGGGTTAATGAGACGAAAGAGATCCATTGCGATACTGTAATTATTTCGACAGGCGCAACAGCCAAATATTTAGGTTTGGATTCTGAACAAAAATATTTAAAATTAGGTGGAGGTGTTTCCGCTTGTGCTGTTTGTGACGGTTTCTTTTACAGAGATCAGGAAGTTGTGCTTGTTGGAGGTGGAGATTCTGCTTGTGAAGAAGCTCACTACTTGTCAAAGCTTTGTAAAAAAGTAACCATGTTGGTTCGTCGTGATGTGTTTAGAGCATCTAAAATTATGGTGAACAGAGTTAAGAACACCGAGAATATAGAAATTATGTACCATACTGAAGCGGAAGAGGTTTTAGGTGATGGACAAGTTGTAACTGGTGTTCGTGTTTTCAATAATAAAACGGGAACAAAACAGGATATTCCTGCAACAGGATTTTTTGTAGCAATTGGACACAAGCCGAATACAGATATTTTTAAGGATTATCTTGACACGGATGAAACGGGTTACATTGTTAATGTTCCCGGAACATCTAAGACCAATGTAGAAGGTGTTTTTGTATCGGGTGATGCGGCTGATCATGTTTACAGACAGGCTGTAACAGCTGCTGGAACTGGGTGCATGGCCGCTTTAGATGCTGAACGATATTTAGCTGCTAAGGATGCTGATTTTGAAGTGTCGACCTCTACGTATAATTAAGAAAAAATTCTCTTTGAATTAAAAAATCCGAAGTAAACACTTCGGATCTTTAAGCTATAATTCCTTTTTAAATAGTTTCGCAGAATCTGAAAATTTCTTTAACTTAATTTCTGGGTTGCCGTAAATTGACACTTGACTGGTTCCCGATGCTTCTATTGTTATATCGTCTAAGACTTGGATAGTAAATTCACTAGTATCTTCAGAAATTATTTCACAGCTGTCTACAGTAAAATTTTTCCCAATAAAATTACTTGAGTTTATCGTATTAGCCCTTATTAGCTTTGCATCACCTTCTATTTTTGCTAAGGATCTTTGATACATATCTAATTTTAAGCTATCGCAGGTTATCAAGGCTTCAGTGTTACTACTTTCATTCAACTCCAGATCTACCAATTTACTCTCTATATTAAATCGTGATTTAGAATTTAATTTTAAAGTAGAACTGTTATTGTTTGTCAATTTAAAAGTATTAGTCCTTATATTTAAATTAGCTCTTGCATTATCATTGATTTTTAAAATCAGATTCGAGTTATCAAATGAATTCACAGCGTTTAATTCTGCATTACCGTTTAACTCGATCTCTTTTAAGACATCAGTATATCGAACTATAATATCCAGTGCTTTTCTTGATGTAATACGTTTTGCGGTGTTAAATTTTAAAACACTGTCTGCCACGTTAAATCGTATAACATCGTGCAAGTTGTCATCTGTTTTAATCTCCACAGAAGCTACATCATCTTTCATAAAATTAATAGTGAACTTTTCTCCTACAACTATTTTATTGAAGGAATTGACTTCAGTTTCTATAGTTGTTACATTTCTATTGCCTTTAATTTTTTTCTGGGAGAAAATACTGGTCGAGAGCAGTGATAATAGTACAATGGATACTAGTTTATTTGTCATTTTTAACTTTGATTATTCATTACAGCAAATATAATCAAAAACCATCCCAAACTTTTACAAAGCTTGAAATGGTCAGACATTTGATAGGTTAGTAATTGATTTTGATTGATTAATTATTAAGCTTTTTAATGCTCCCAGAAGCGCCATCTTTTTTGGTAATATCATCCGGATCGCCATAATATTTTACATCTCCTCCACTGGTGGCAGTTGCATATAGTTTTTCTTTAACATGAATAGCCAAATCAGCGCCACTGCTGGCACTGGCATTACAAATATTGGTTATTAGATCTCCAGCTTTTATATCACTTCCACTTGTTGCTTCGGCATAAAGTTTATTGGCTGTACCGGACAAACGTAAATCGCTTCCACTTGTAGATTTGCAGTCTAGGACATCCACTTCAACTTCGAGTTCCATATCGCTTCCACTTGTGGTTTTAAGTTTCAGATTATCAGTTTGTATAAGTCGAGTAGAATAGACATCACTTCCTCCCCAGGATTCAATTTCTTGAATCTCAGTAAAACTCACAAATACTTTCTGAGCTTTAGAAGATGAAATATTGTCTTCAGCATATATTTTTAAGGTGTTGCCTTCAACTTCTGTTATAATAATATCATGCAAATTCTCGTCTGCTTCAACAACTAAATTAACGTTTTCACTTTGGGTTAAATATACATCTAAACCTCGTCCTACTTCAATAGTGTTGAATTTGTCTGATATTGTTCGATCTTTCTTCACGACATTTCCATTGCCTTTAACCCCAAAGGAAAAATCTCCATTGAACTGGCAAGCCGTGAATGAGAAACTCATTAAAATACCTAATAAATAATTTACTGTTAGTTTCATAATTTAATTGATTTAAAATAATATGTCTATTAAAATTGATGCAATTATTTTTACTAATGTAATCATGATTTTTGGTCTTTTTGATTGATTGTGTAAATGTCCTTTCTTATCTATTAATTTTCAAATTATTATGACTGAATTGCATAATAATAAGGATCAATTGTCCTAAAAGTTATCGTCAGATTTAATATCAATTCCGTCTTCATTAATATTAACTTTCACATCATCAGACTCTGCTTTAAATCCTTCATCGTTAATAATAATGTTTACATCGTCACTCTTAATGATTACTCCATCTTCACCTATTCTGACTTTAGATCCGTCTTCGTTAATCTTAACTTTAACATTAATACTTTCATCATCACAGTCCAGACATTCAACAGAATCTTCTTCAATCTTTAACAAATGTCCGGCATAGTTGCGCGACACAATGTTTTCACTCGATCTGTAATGTCTGAGAAACGATGAAATATTACTGTTTAAATCTATATGGGATCCTTCAGGTAAATACAGGAACAATTCTAAATTCTGATCTCTAAATTTGTTTTCATAATCAGTTAAAAGAAAATTGTCCAGGGTTAACTTGTTTTCACTTAGTTCAAAGTTGTAATTTATTCTTTCAGCCTTTTCTTTCGCCTGCAGATAGTCTTTGCCTTTCGCTTCTTTTTCAATTTGAAGAAAGGCGATAGAATCTTTAGTAGAAAGAATATTAAGTCTAAGGTTTCTTGAGAAAATCACCTTTTCGTCTTCATCATTATACTTAATTTCAAATCCACTATTCCTATACATATTATTGTAACTGTCCAGGTCGCTTGCTATCATTTTTATGTCTAGTGTATCTGCTGTATTATAAACCAGATCGTGCTTTGTAGTCACTGTAGATTCCGTTGAAAATTCTGAGGTCCAGGCAATACTTGTAATTATAAGCCCTACTATGGACAATAGCCATAATCCTAATAAACTGAATTTTGCCACATTTCCGATGGATTTCAGGTTATTAATAAGAATCTTGAGACCTAGGTACAGGACAAAGAATGCAGGAATTCCGAAAAGGAAAAATAGCATTACTGAGCCTAGCCAAATTGGCATTCCGGTAGTAATCAAGGCATCAGGATAATCCATCCACCAAGGTTCAAAAATAGATGATGTTCCAAGCGATAAAAGGCTAACAAATAAGCTAAACACTGTTGCTGCACCTGCTATGATTAATATTAAACCAATTAATTTGGCAAATATTTTCAGGAAAAACATGATTACATTACCTATGGCATCAAAAAAAGTTTGTGAACTTGACTTAACCTTTTTGCCATATTTTTGATAATCAACATTCTTTACTGTTTCACTAACATCATCAAACCCTTTTTTAATTTTTTTTTCGATGTTGCTAATGTTTACCGGCTCTCCTTTCATTATCAGCTTATCTGATGTTGTGAGAGCCTCAGGTACTAATACCCAAAACAATATATAAATGAATATAAAAGTACCACCAGAACCAAGAGCCAGAAGAATCCATAATAGTCTAATCCAAACAACATCTATTCCTAAATAATGCCCTAAACCTGAAGATACCCCACCTATATAGGAATTATCAGTATCTCTGAATAATTTTTTAGTTGATCCTTTGGAAGTAGAAGGTCTGGGTTCATCATCAAAAATCTCGTCATCAACTAAATAGTCTTCCGGTTGACCCATAATGGTTATTACTTCATCAACCTCTTTCATTCCAATGACTTGTTTTTCTGTTTTTATGCGCTCAGTAAATAATTCAGAAATCCGAGCTTCTATATCTGAAATAATTTCAGATCGTCCTTGAGAGTCTGTAAATGAACGTTTTATAGCCTCAAGATAGCGTTGTAATTTTCGGTAAGCGTCTTCATCTATATGAAAAAATATACCTGCTAAATTTATGTTGACTGTTTTATTCATTTTTTTGATTTTTTTAAGCTTGTTACTATATTGACTGCGTTTTGTAATTCACTCCAAGTGATATTTAATTCCTTCAAAAACAATTTTCCTGTTTCAGTTAAACCATAATATTTTCTTGGAGGTCCTCCTGTAGATTCTTCCCAACGATAATTGAGTAATCCGGCATTTTTTAACCTTGTGAGTAATGGATAGATCGTGCCTTCCACTACAAGCAGCTTTGCATCCTTAAGTGTACCCAGAATCTCGGCTACATAAGCATCGTCATCTTTTAAGACCGACAGTATGCAATATTCCAGTACACCTTTACGCATTTGTGCTTTTGTATTTTCTATCTTCATGCTATAGTGAATTTAATTGTGAAACTGTTCATTTTCGTTTGATTGATGGTTATTTTAAAAAATTGATTGTTACAGGATAATTATACAATTCGCCATCTCTGGCTTTTAAACTGGCCTTTATAATAAATACAAGTTCAAGAATAAAGCCGACAATGGCCAAACCGCCTAGTGCTCCTCCTATATAGAGTAGAGGTGAAGGCTTTTTTAAACTTATGTGAAAACTGTCAAAATGATTGATATCAATAAAATTAAAGGCATCAAACAAGTTGAAAGCAAAAAATGGAATGCTAATCGTGCCTATAATTAGAGCATATAATAAAATGCTAATTTGAAAATTGATGGCTTGTTTACCATGTTTGTCTATAAAATTAGACTTATCCTTGTTAATTGACCATAATACGATTGGGCCTATGAAATTTCCTAACGGAATTATAAACCTGCAAAAAGTTGATAAGTGAATAAAAGTTGCTATGTTTTTTTGATTGTCGGTTAACATATTAAAAAGTATATAATAGTTTCTTATGCAAATATATATCTAAAAGAAGGTATTATGCAATACAAAGTACTAAAATTTAACAAATAATTAACATTATACGTTGTGGATTATTTTCTCTAATTTTAGGCTCAAGTAAATGTAAATAGATGAAAATAACTCCTGCAAAACTTAACTCCTTTCTAATGTTTAAGCTACCTTCCGCATACTTTTGCGGTGTTCGAACGAGGTTTATAGATGATACTAAGTGTATTGTAACTGTCAAGCATAGATGGATAAATCAGAATCCTTTCAATTCTATGTTTTGGGCTGTACAGGGTATGGCGGCCGAGTTAACTACCGGTGCTATGGTCATGGCTAAGATTAAAGAAAGCGGCAAGAATATATCGATGTTAGTTGCAAATAATAGGGCATCATTCACTAAAAAAGCCACCGGTAAAATTTCTTTTGAATGCGTGGAAGGTCATTTGATTGATTCAGCTATTCAAAAGGCAATTAATACTGGTGATGGACAAACTTTCTGGATGCATTCAAGAGGAATGAACAACGAAGGAGTGGTAGTATCCAGCTTTGATTTTGAATGGACTATTAAAGTAAAGTCTTAACTTGTTGTAACATTTAACCTGATAAATCAACAAACAATCAAATAAACAAATTAACAACATTATGACAGCACACGAAATTGATTATAGAATCTACGGAGAGGAAATGCAATACGTAGAAATTGAACTTGATCCTCAAGAAGGAGTAATAGCAGAATCGGGTAGTTTTATGATGATGGATGATGGCATTAAAATGGAAACCATATTCGGAGATGGATCCGGAAAGAATAAAGGATTTTTGGGTTCTATTTTAGGTGCAGGAAAAAGAATTTTAACTGGAGAAAGTTTATTTATGACTGCTTTTTACAACGATCTCAGTGGGAAACGTAATGTGTCATTTGCTTCGCCGTATCCTGGCAAAATCGTACCCATAGATCTAACTGAGTACAATGGTAAATTTATTTGTCAAAAGGATGCGTTTTTGTGCGCTGCTAAAGGTGTAAGTGTAGGAATTGAATTTTCTAAAAGACTTGGTAGAGGTCTATTTGGTGGTGAAGGATTCATAATGCAAAAACTGGAAGGTGATGGAATGGCATTCGTTCATGCAGGTGGCACTTTGGCTAAAAAAACCTTACAGACTGGTGAAACTTTGCGTGTGGATACAGGCTGCATAGTGGGATTTACACAAGACATAGATTATGACATTGAATTTGTAGGAGGGATTAAAAATACTGTTTTTGGAGGTGAAGGATTATTTTTTGCAAAACTTCAAGGTCCCGGAAATGTATATATCCAATCCTTGCCTTTCAGCAGGTTAGCTGGACGTGTATTAGCCAGTGCACCACAAAGAGGAGGAAAGGATAAAGGAGAGGGAAGTATACTGGGTGGTTTAGGTGACATTTTGGATGGAGATAACAGATTTTAGTTTTAATTTCTAAAAAAGTAAATCAAAATTCAAAAAAATAATTATTAAAGTAAAGTATTTTTAGTAAGTCAATTATTTTATTGCAAGAAAGAACAGGATACATTAAGTAGATTGCAAAATTGTTAAAAATTAAAAATTAACATCTATTTTTTGCATATTAAGAAACTGTTAAGACAATTTTTAATATATTTATACAAATAATTTAAACCCACTGCCTATAAGAAGCATTACTTATTTTAACCTTAAACCTAATTTAAACTGATGGCAAGAGCAATGTTAGAGTACACCAAGACAGTTCTTAAAAAAGTAAGTTTTGATGTGCAACTGTTCTGTAAAGAGGTGAAAAAGGCTATTGAGAGATTGTTACCATACGAAATCGAAGAGCTAAAAATTTTTATTAATTCACTAATAAAACAGAACCCAGAATTAGATAAATGTTTAATCTATTTAAAACAATAAAAAAAGCGACCATTTGGTCGCTTTTTTATTTAGGTAAAGGGCTTATAATCTTTACATCCTGAAAAGCAATTGCTCCACGTATAATTCCGGAAATAACATCTTGAAGGGCCTTTATAATATGCATTTTTAATTCGCTTTTATGATATATTAAACTAACCTCTCTTGCAGGAGATGGATCATTAAAATAATGCAAATTTTTTCTTTCAGTTTCTTTAATGTCTAGAGTATGTAAAAAGGGTAACAAGGTCATACCTAACCCTTCATTAGATAGTTTTATTAAAGTTTCAATACTGCCGCTTTCCAATTGAAAATGCTCGTCGTGAACTGTTTTGAAGGCCTTACATAAATTTACTACTCCATCTCTAAAACAATGACCATCTTCAAGTAAAAGAATATCGCTGATATCTAAGTCCGAAACATCTATTTTATCTTTACCACTTAATCTATGGTTCTTTGGAATGTAACTCATAAAAGGCTCAAAAAATAAGACTCTTTCTTTTATGTTTTCATTTTCAAGAGGAGTCGCTGCAATTGCCGCATCTAAATGACCTTCGTTTAATCTTATGATAATGTCATCTGTAGTTAATTCTTCTATTTTTAATTTTACTTTAGGATATTTCTTTACAAATGATTTTAAAAACATGGGTAATAGAGTTGGCATTACAGTAGGGATTATTCCTAACTTAAAATCGCCTCCGATGTAACCTTTTTCCTGGTCTACGATATCATTAATTCTATCTGCTTCATTAACAATATTCCTGGCTTGACTCACAATTTTTTTACCGACTTCTGTTAAATCGATTGGCTTTTTCGATCGATCAAATATCTGAATATTAAGTTCATCTTCTAATTTTTGTATTTGCATGCTTAAAGTTGGTTGAGTAACAAAGCATTTTTCAGCTGCTTTAGTGAAATTCTGATTTTCCGCAACGGCCAAAACATAATATAGTTGAGTGATTGTCATTGGTATCAATTCAGACTATAAATATATAAAAACTATCAATAAAACTTATGACATATAAGGATAATTATAAATTAGATATGTTTTGTATATAAAGTTAGAATACGCCTTGTAAAACACGGTAAATAATATTATAGGAATAGAAATATATAATGCTAATAATCTGATTGATCATTAAAATAATTCATTATGCGCATTATTAAAGATAGAAAGTAAACTTCTCCAAGTACTTGATTATGTTTATTAAGTAGTCAATTCAAAAATAAGTGACTTTATTTAAGAAGATGAGAAGACAATTAGTATAAAACCATGGTTCAAAAACTAATAAATAAAAAAGCGGTTTTAATACCGCTTTCTTTTGAACTGTATTATTAATCTAAATTTATGTTCTAAAAGTCTAAAATTATTTAATCAAGATAATTGCAACTCTTCTGTTTTTAGCTCTTCCTGCCTCGGTATCATTAGACTCGATCGGTTTAGTTTCACCATATCCTTTGGCTGTTAATCGGGATGGATCAATACCTTTAGATATAAAATAGTTTCTTACAGCTACCGCTCTATTTTGAGATAGCACCTGATTAAAATCTGAAGTAAATGTATTATCCGTATGCCCCGCAATATGAAATCTTTCACTTTTGTAAGTTTTCATTACTGACACAATGTTGTTTAATGTAGACAAACTCGAACTTCTTAAATCTGCCTTACCTAGATCAAAAAGTATGGTTTCTGCAAAAGCATCAATAATTTTTTCTTCCTTTTGAGTTAATTTAGGATACGGACAGCCTTGATTTTCAATTGGTCCTATTTGATTCGGACATTTATCGTCCTTATCAATCACGCCATCCTTATCAGTATCCTGCCATGGACAACCTCTGTTATTAAACGACCCTGGTATTTCCGGACAATTATCAAATTTGTCTGGAATACCATCCTTGTCCTTGTCAGGACAACCTCTTGTATTAATACTTCCTTTTATATTAGGACATTCATCATTTTTATCAGCAACTCCATCTTTATCTCTGTCAGGACAACCATTTAATTCTTTGGGACCAGCAACAAGTGGACATTGGTCAAGCGACTCTCTAACTCCATCTCCGTCTGTATCAGGACATCCATTAAATTGAATCAAACCAAAATCATTGGGACAGTCGTCTTCTTTGTCCAAAATTCCATCATTATCTGTATCCACTCCTCCAAAACTGAAAACAAGTCCAGCAAAATATTGAAAGTGATTTGTATGGAAACTATCTTTTCCTGCAAACTTTCCAATACCCTGCAAATTTAAGCCTAAAGATTGTGATATCCACAAAATACCTCCCACACCTACATTTCCTGATATGCCGCTTTCTCTTTCATGAAAATACCCGAATCCGCCTTCTATATATAGGTCAAGCCAATTTGCATCCAGGAAATATTCATCATAATATAATTTTAATCCAGCATCAATTGAAAAATAACTTTGATCTTCAGTAATTTCTATACCATCAATTATCCCATCGCCTTCATTCCATTTATTTACAGCCTGTAAAAGTGAAACAGAAATAATATCATTTATTTTATATTCTATACCTAGTGCCAGAGGATTAGAAAAAGCACTTTCTGAGAAAGAACCAAAAGGAGAACCTTCGCCATTACTATTTACCATATTAACTCCAAACTTGGCCATCCATCGTTTAGAAAGGCTTGGTAAATCTTTTGTTGTTTCCTCTTGAGAAAAGCTAAAAACAAAACTTAAAAGACATAAGATTAGTTGGATCTTTTTCATGCTAAATTGATTAAATGCTATTACAAGCAGCCAATTTAAGAAAAAAACATATCAAGTTGCAATTTTTTGTAAGAAAACACTTTTAATAGAAATTATTTAAAAGAGAAGGATTTATATAAAAATTAATTTAGACAATACTTGTAAATAATTTATTTACTAGTTGAAACAAAATACTGTATTTGACAGTTAAGGGCAATGAATTATTCATCGCCCTTTTATAAGATTATCAGTTAATCCGGAAGAGGAAATCCTCTATCACGCATTAATGCTTGAATTTGGGCTTCTCGACCTCTAAACTTTTTATATGCTTCGGCAGGATCTATCGAGTTCCTAGGTGCAAATAGATAATCTACACATTTCTTGGCTATCGTTTTGTCATAAAAACCATCTGGAGCTTCCTGAAAAGCTTCTGATGCATCGCTTGTTAACACATCTGCCCACATATAACCGTAATAAGCGGTTGCATAACCTTCACCTGAAAATACATGCCCAAAATGTGGCGTTCTATGACGCATTGGTAGCTCTTTTGGCATTTTCAATTCTGCTAAGGTTTCACGTTCAAAACTATCCACATCAATACCAGAAGGGTCTGCAAGATGCAACTTCATATCCATAATAGCTGACGCCAAATATTCGGTAGTAACAAATCCTTGATTAAAAGTTGCTGCTTTCTTAATTTTATCCACTAGATCTGCTGGTATTGGATTTCCAGTTTTGTAATGAACTAAGAATTGGTTTATTACTTTATCTGTGGATAACCAACGTTCTAATAATTGTGATTGGAATTCTGTATAATCTCTAACACCACCATTTAAAGTCGGATATCTTACGTTAGATGAAAAGTAATGCAATGCATGACCAAACTCATGGAAGAATGTTTCAGCATCATCCCAGGAAACCAAAACCGCTTCACCAGGTGCAGGTTTCACAAAGTTGGAGTTGTTAGAACCCAATACGTTTTGCTTTCCATCAAATGTAGAATAGTCTCTGTAAGTTGTGGCCCAGGCACCTGAACGTTTTCCAGGTCTTGCAAAAGGATCGAGATACCATAAACCAATATGGTCACCAGATTCTTTGTTAGAGACTTCCCATACTTTTACATCTTCATGAAAAACGGGAACAGAACCTTCTGGAACAGGTTTAAAATCAAAATTAAAGATCTCACTTGCCGTAAAGAATAATGCTTGGGTCAACTTATCTAATTGTAAGTATTGTTTCACTTCATCACTATCAAGATCGTATTTTTGTTTTCGAACTTTTTCTGCATAATATCGGTAATCCCAAGGTTCAATAATTATATTGTCTTTGTTAGCTATTGCTTGCATATCAGCAACTTCTTCTTTAACTCTTCCAATAGCGGCTGGCCAAACAGCGTTCATTAATTCCATGACGTTGTCTGGATTTTTAGCCATTCTATCTTGCAATCTCCAATCTGCATAATTGTCGTAACCCAATAATCCAACCCGTTCTTTTCTTAATTTAAGGATTTCTGAAATGATCTTGTTATTGTCATATTGGTCTCCATTATCTCCTCGTGAATAATAATTGGTCCAGACCTGTTTTCTTAATTCACGTTCGTTGGAATATTTAAGGAACGGATCCATTGAAGAACGTGTGTTCGTTATGGCGTATTTACCATCCTCACCATTATCTGAAGCTATTTTTGCTGCCGATTTGATATAACCTTCAGATAAACCACCAAGTTGATCTTTGGTAAGATAGGTAATGTAATTTTCTTCATCATGAAGTATATTGTTGGAAAAATCTGTATAAAGTGTTGATAGTTCCTTATTGATTTCCGCATAGCGCTTCTTCTTTTCGGCATCAAGTTCAGCTCCATTCATGGCGAAACGATTGTAAATTAATTCGACTACACGCTGCTGGTCTGCCTCCAGTGGGTTTTTTTTGGCTGCATCATAAACCGATTTGATACGTTCGAAAAGTTTCTCATTTTGTGAAATTTTAGAACGATATTCGGATAACTCCGGAGCCAATTCACTTCTAATTGTCCTAAATTCAGGAGTTGACATATTACTGCTTAAAATACCATAATATGAATAAACTCTGTCCAGTTCTTTACCCGAACGCTCCATAGCAACTATTGTATTTTCGAAAGTTGGAGAATCCGGATTGTTTGCAATGTCATCAATATCTGCTAAGCTTAGTCCCATACCTATTTGCATAGCTTCTTTAATATCATCCACATTCATTTTGTCAAATGCTGGAACTCCACTGTAAGGTCCAGTCCATTCCTGTAACAATAAATTATCTGTAATAATTTTTGTTTTTTTTGAATTGTTATCCTTACATGAAATAATGATAACAAAACCACATAAAACAATAAATAAAATGTGGTTTAGGGAATTGTTTTTTTTCATTTTTAATTAGGAATTATTTAATTTATGAAGGTAAGAAAAAACTATTTTCTTTAGTTGATTATTCAATAATTTCGACTTTTCTTATGTAAACATTATGCAATGGCCAATCTGCCTCATCAGTTTCTACAGCTGCAATTTTATCAACAACATCCATGCCTTTTATAACCCTACCAAATATTGTATAATCGCCGTTTAAAAAATGGGCACCACCACGTTGCTGAACAATGAAAAACTCGAATGGTGAGGCTAATTTATGTGGGTTCTCAATATCACTGCTTGGCATACTAATTACACCTCTATCATGTTTATACCCACGTTTGGTGTCCGGTGGCAACAGATATTTACCAATATTACTTCGTTTTCTGCCAATTCGTCTGTCATCACTACTTCCTCCTTGTATTATAAAATTATCGATCACTCTGTAAAATTGAGAACCACTGAAATAGTCCTGTTTAGTTAGAAAGATAAAATTGGCACGATGAAATTTAGTTTTATCAAAAAGAAGTATATCAATATTTCCGAAATCAGTAATAATTCTAACTTTATTTTCTTTATTTAACGTTTCATATTCAAGAAAGAATTCCATGGCATTTTTATCTGTTAGGCGAGGATATTTTCTTTCCAGTTCTTTCGATTCCTCTTTAATCTCTTTTTTGTCAATTTTTACAGAATCTGATAAAACATTCTTTTGAGGTATCTTTTTCTCAGATTGTTTATCTTCACAGGAATAAAGCGTTAATGCCAAAAAAAGAATAGTAAGGTACTTCATAAATGAAATTTAGCGATTTTTTAATAATTACTTCAAAAATAAAAAATATCTCTTTGCCAGCTGAGTCATCTCAATTTAAAATGTTACCTCCCAGCAGAATGAAAATTAGAGATACATATAAAGAAGCCATGAAGCAGGCTAAACAATCGGCTGTTTTGGCTTTGTTTTATCCAGATACGGATAATCAAACTAATTTTGCTCTTATTCAAAGGAAGGTTTATAATGGAGTACATTCTGCTCAAATTAGTTTTCCTGGTGGTAAGTTTGAAAAAGGTGATTTAAATTTAGAATATACCGCAATACGAGAAACCCATGAAGAAATTGGGATTAAACCTGATCAGGTAAAAATTGTAAAAGAGTTGACCAAAGTCTACATCCCACCAAGTAATTTTACAGTCCAACCGTACATAGGGCTATTAAATGAAACCCCTAATTTTATATTGCAAGAAACGGAAGTCGAGCGACTTTTAGAAGTGTCGGTAATTGATTTCATAAATGAGGAAAATGTTGTAACTAAAACAGTATCAACCTCATATAATAAAAAAGTGGATGTTCCGGCCTATTTATTAAACGAACATATAGTTTGGGGTGCTACTGCCATGATGCTCAGTGAAGTTAAAGACTTGATAAAAGCTGTTTATTAGTAACTCAGTTTTTTTACATTTGTAACACACCTAATACATAAATTATAAATGGGTTTATTCAATAGAAATCCTTTTGGACATATTCTTTTTCTGAAAAAATGGCTGATTAGAATAATGGGTTTATTAACACATCAGCGATTTAGAGGATTTAATGAATTAAATATTGAGGGATCAGAAATTATTCCAGAATTACCGGAAACCAATGTATTATTCATTTCAAATCATCAAACATATTTTGCCGATGTGGTTGCTATGTTCCACGTATTCAATGCTAGTTTGAGTGGAAGAATAGACAGCATAAAAAATGTTGGTTATTTATGGAATCCCAAATTAAATATCTATTATGTTGCTGCTAAGGAAACTATGAAGTCTGGTTTATTGCCAAAAATTATGTCTTATGCAGGGTCGGTTAGCATAGACAGAACATGGAGAGCAGCTGGACAAGAAGTTAACAGGCAGGTAAAATTTAGTGATATATCGAATATAGGTAAAGCATTAAACGATGGTTGGGTAATAACTTTTCCTCAAGGCACAACAACACCATTTAAGCCCATTAGAAAAGGGACTGCTCATATTATTAAAAAATATAAACCCGTTGTAGTTCCCATAGTGATTGATGGTTTTAGACGTTCCTTTGATAAAAAAGGATTACGAGTAAAAAAGAAGAATATTCTACAATCATTGGAGATTAAAGAGCCATTAAAAATTGATTATGACAACGAGTCCATAATACAAATAGTAGAAAAAATTGAATATGCAATAGAGCAGCATCCTTCGTTTCTTAAAGTGATTTCCCAAGAAGATCTTTTGGCCTTAGAAGAGCTAAATAAAGAAAGGGAATGGAAAAAAGAAAAGAAAAAGAAGAAAAAGGAGAAGCTAGATTAAACTTCCAATTTTTTCAGTTCCCTGTAATTTCTGTTTAATTTCTTTAATAGTAGACCATAAATTAAATAATAGAACAGCAACAATAAAGCAATAAAGATCGCTAGAACCACAAATACAGATATAATTATTGTTGCATAAAACTTAAATACATCTCCGTTAGCTGAAGCTTCATTTAATTTACCAATTAACTGCTGATCTTGATCAAATTCAATAAATAAAACAGCAATTGTCGCAATTACTAAATAAATTAAATTAAATGCCACATAATATTTCACCGTTCGTCTTGTCTTTAAAATATTTTCCATTAACCTTTTAGCGGTGTCAGTTGCAGAGATAGTCTTGTAGTTTTTAAAGAATAAATAAAAGAAATAGGCAAGAATTATATAACCCAGGATGCTTAGCGGGATTAACACTAAATCAGCATCGTATTCCTCAAACCGCTTCATACTCTCTGTGTCCTTTAATCCAAAAGAAATCAATGTCCAGAAAACAAATTCCAACAAACTTATTATGAAGATCCATTTTACTATTGAAGAGGATTTCTTCAAAATCATTCTATAGATTTCATCGTAGGTCAATTTAGGATAATTACTATCCTCTTTTTGCCAGTCCTTTTTTAATAATTCCAGTTCATCCATATTTTTACGGATTTAAAATTGTTTTTAGCTTAGTTTTAATCCTATTCATCTTTACCCTGGCATTGACTTCGCTAATCCCCATAGTTGCACTAATTTCCCTATAG
>CAJIBV010000250.1_pt1 | contig 25749 bp, 27 predicted proteins | sample 9199431 | NCBI WGS metagenome assembly CAJIBV01 (sample SAMEA7708314, study PRJEB35096) | sediment metagenome | biome: marine neritic benthic zone biome [ENVO:01000025]; feature: sediment [ENVO:00002007]; material: shallow marine sediment [ENVO:03000034] sea grass bed [ENVO_01000059] ...
AAGTTACAGATGCCGAGCCAACTAAAGAGAACCTTAAAACACTTCATAAAACCATTAAAAAAGTAGAAGAGGATATTGAAGGATTCTCGTTCAATACGTCAGTGTCCAACTTTATGATTGCAGTTAATGAGTTGACAGCTCAAAAATGTACTAGTAAAGAAATATTACAACCATTATTGGTATTGATCTCGTCTTATGCACCTCATATTGCTGAAGAACTTTGGAGTGCGTTAGGCAATAGTGAATCTATTTCAACTGCTACTTTTCCTGAACATGATGAAAAGCATTTAATAGAAAGCACTAAAAAATATCCGATCTCATTCAATGGTAAAATGCGTTTCACGATGGAGTTACCTTTGGATATGAGTAAGGACGACATCGAGAAAACAGTTTTAGCACACGATAAAACAAAGGAACAAATGCAGGGTCGGCAACCCAAAAAGGTAATTGTTGTTCCCGGAAAAATTGTAAATATCGTTGGTTAGATACTTCACGGCAATCAATCAGTTAGGTGCTTAGAAAATTAAAATGCTTCATATTGCCGATTAAGTGAATGTGTAATCTATACTTTATCAGCTTAAAATAAACGGTTGTCGAAAATTCATACAATTCGTTTGAATTAAAAGAAGCTTTCATTTCTTTTATGTTCTAAAATTTAAGGAAATGGTTATAGGTGTCCCAAAAGAAATAAAAAACAACGAAAGTCGTGTTGGCATGACTCCAGGTGGTGTTTTTGAGCTTGTTAATAATGGTCATAAAGTGTATGTACAATCCACTGCTGGTGAAGGAAGTGGATTTTTTGATTCCGATTATCAGGATGTAGGTGCAGAAATACTCAATAGCATAGAAGAAATATATTATGTTGCTGATATGATTGTTAAAGTCAAAGAGCCAATCGAAATTGAATATAATTTGATCAGACCTGATCAGGTGGTTTTCACTTATTTTCACTTTGCATCAAGTGCAGTCTTGACTAATGCTATGATAAATAGCAGAGCAGTATGTATTGCCTATGAAACTGTTGAAGATGAAGACGGTTCATTACCACTATTGACTCCAATGTCTGAAGTTGCAGGAAGGATGGCTATTCAGCAAGGAGCTAAATATCTTGAAAAGCCAATAAAAGGTAGAGGTGTTTTACTCGGAGGCGTTCCGGGTGTATCACCGGGGAAAGTATTGATACTGGGTGCTGGAATAGTTGGAGTTCAGGCTGCAAAAATGGCAGCGGGATTGGGAGCACATGTAACAATAATGGATGTCAATATGAAACGTTTGAGATACGTTAATGACATTATGCCAAGTCATGTAGTTACGGAATACTCAAGTACATTCAACATAAAAAAACACATACAAACACACGATCTAATTATCGGAGGAGTCCTGATAAAAGGCGCAAAGGCTCCTAAACTTATTACCAGAGACATGATTAAAATGATGCGTCCAGGAACTGTGCTGGTAGATGTAGCGGTTGACCAAGGTGGTTGTATGGAAACCTCACGACCAACAACTCATGAAGACCCCACCTATATAATCGATGACATTGTCCATTATTGTGTAGCAAACATGCCTGGAGCTGTACCGTATACTTCAACATTGGCGCTAACTCATGTAACATTGCCTTACATACTTAAATTGGCAAATTTAGGATGGCAACAAGCTTGTGAGAGAGACCCTGGACTTCATCACGGACTTAATATTGTAAGAGGTGAAGTGGTTTATGATGAGATATCTACAGCATTTGCGTAGTCAAAAATCAAAATATTCTGCGAAGTTATTGATTTAACAATCTGAAGAGGTTTTAGTTATAAACTGACAAAACGACTTAACATTTTATTATATAAAATTGGCGTTGTTTTTGCTATATTGGTTATTGTAGAAACTAAAATTTAGATTAAAATGGGATTAACAGGATATTATATATTAATTGGAGCTATTGCTTTGGTAAGTTGGTTGGTTAGCAGCCAATTAAAGAGAAAGTTTGCTCATTATTCAAAAGTACAATTACGAAATGGAATGAGCGGGGCTGAAATAGCTCAACAGATGTTGGCAGATAATGGCATTTACGATGTTGAGGTTATTTCAACAAGAGGGCAATTAACGGATCATTACAATCCGAAGAATAAAACGGTAAACCTTAGTGAATCTGTTTATAATCAAAGAAATGCGGCGGCAGCGGCTGTTGCAGCGCACGAATGTGGTCATGCTGTACAGCACGCGAAAGCTTATAGTTGGTTACAATTGCGTTCACAATTAGTTCCCATGGTTAGTGTTACCTCAGGAATGTCACAATGGCTTGTGATTGGTGGCTTAGTATTAGGAGCTGCAGCTGGCGTAGGTATGGGATATTGGGTTGCAGTAGCTGGATTGGGAATGATGGGAGCTGCTACATTATTTAGCTTTATCACTTTGCCTGTGGAATATGACGCGAGTAATCGAGCATTAGCATGGTTGAAAGCCAAAAATATGGTTACACCGGAAGAATATAAAGGATCGGAAGATGCACTTAAATGGGCAGCCAGAACCTATTTGGTTGCTGCCATTGGAGCATTAGCATCATTGGTATATTGGGGACTTCAGGTTTTTGGAGGCCGAGATTAAAATTTTTAAGAATTATTATATTAAAAGCTCTGAACTTTCAGAGCTTTTTTTAGATTTTAATTTGCCTGTCAATCTGCTGCTCTAAAGAAATAAATGTTTCAGTTCTGGATACACCTTGAATGGTTTGGATCTCTTTATTTAATACATGCATTAAATGTTCATTATCCTTGCAAAGGATCTTAATTAAAATACTCCAGTTTCCAGTGGTATAATGGCATTCCAGCACCTCCGGAATTTTTTTTAATTGCTTGACTGCATCCGGATTATTCATGGCTTTATCAAGATAAATCCCAACAAATGCCATTGTAGTATATCCTAATGTTTTAGGATTGATTACAAATTTTGAACCTGATATTAAACCGGATTTCTCTAGTTTTCTTAGGCGCTGATGGATGGCTGCTCCTGAGATTCCTACGCGACGTGCAATCTCCAATATCGGCGTACGAGCATCTTCCATTAAATCACGAAGGATCTGTTTGTCAATACCATCAATTATAAGGTTTTGATTTATAAGTTTCATTTAGATATTGATTTATTATTAATATCTAAATGTAGCAAAAGGATTTAAATCTGTAACTTAAAATTTAAAAAGATTGAGTGTTAGTTGTTCAAAGGATTGTAACCTAAATAATCTGTTTTCTTTTCGTTAAAGATTATATCGTATTCTGCAAGCTCTTTTAAAATAGGTTCATAGACTTCTTTAGAAATAGGTATTTGTACTCCGGGAGTTTTAATTTTTCCATTTAAAATTTGTAGTGTTGCCATAGCGACAGGCAAACCGACAGTTTTTGACATCGCTGTATAGGTTTGGTCTTTACCTATTGTAACCATTGAGGCATCGATTTGAAGTTTTTTACCATTAAGGATGTAACCAAACTTGTGATACATAACGATCATGTCTTTATCCTGTTCCTGAAGAGACCAGCTATCCATTAATATTTTTTGTAATATTTGTGCTGGAGTTGCATTTTTTAGACCTACCATTTTATTTGGATTGAATATGTCGAGTTCTACAAGTTTATCCCAAATAATGTCATCCTGATCTATTTTAAGTTGGTATCTTAATTTCAGTTCTACAGAATCAAAAGGGCTATACGGTAAAAATGAATTCACAAAATCACGGTAACTCATGTTTTCGCTGTCATCAATAGTATAACTATCATCTGTCATTCCCAAGGCCACAAAAATATTCCATGCTTTACTAAAACCAACTCGGCGCATGGTTCCTCTGTATAAAGTTTTTATATCATCTAATCCATATACACTCTGGTATTTTAAGGAATCTCTATTTGCATAGACTTCAAATCTCCCATAGTTATCAATTTCTAGAAACTCTGTACGTCTGAATAATCGATGATATGGAATATATTTATATTTGCCTTCCTGAAGGAATTTTGCCGCTCCTCCTTGACCTGCCACTACAACATTTCTTGGATTCCATGTGAATTTATAATTCCACAGGTTACTATCGCTTTCTGGAGCTATCAATCCGCCAGTAAACGATTCAAATAGGATCAATTGCCCGCCTTTATTACGAATTCGGTCTATTACATGCATGGCACTCATATGATCAATCCCAGGGTCAACTCCAATTTCATTCATAAATACCAAACCATTGGCTTTAACTTCCTCGTTCAAAGCTTCCATTTCTTTACTCGCATAGGAAGCAGTTACCATATGTTTTCTATACAAAAGACAGTCTTTAGCAACTTCTACATGAAATCTGGCAGGCAACATGGAAATAACAATATCAGAATCTCTAATGGCTTTCTTTCTTGACTCCTCATTAAATACATCCAACTCTAAAGATGTAGCATTTTGATGATCATTGATAAGTTTTTCTGCATTTTCGATATTGATATCTGCTACAGTAATAAAGAGATTTTCTTTGTGAGACTTATCTATTAGATGTTTTAAAAGGAATGAAGTAGATTTTCCGGAACCTATGACCAAAATGTTTCTCATAGTTAGATTTGTTAAGTACATTTACCTACACGAATGTAATAAATACTAACTGTATTTTGATCACAAAATCTAATTTTTATATGAAGAAAAAAATACTGCTAACTGCAGCTCTTTTTGGTCTATTGAGCGTGGTTTTTGGAGCCTTTGGAGCTCATGGATTAAAATCAATTATCTCGGTTGATGCCATTCAATCTTTCGAAACAGGTGTAAGATATCAAATGTATCATGCCATACTGCTTTTAATAGTAGGATCCTCATCCTATATAAAGACAAAGAACAAAAAAGCTATCTTTTATCTGGTCTTGTTCGGGATAATACTTTTTTCAGGGTCTATTTATTGTTTGGCTACAAATGATTTGACGAGTTTCGATTTTAAACGTATAGCAATTATAACTCCATTAGGAGGATTGCTACTTATTATTTCATGGTTCGTATTACTAGTTGGGATCGTAAAGAATAAGTTTTAAGAAAAAAAAGCGTGATTTTATTAAATCACGCTTTTATCAATTAAATATTTTCAAGTTATTTTTTATTAACGGCCTTAATGTATTTTTCCAATGCCATAGACATAGACGGAGTTTCCGGCGTAGGAGCCGAAATATCCACTCGTAAACCATGTTCTTTTACAGCCTTAACAGTTGTGTCCCCGAATACTGCTATTCTAGTCTGATTTTGTTTAAAATCAGGAAAATTCTTGAATAAAGAATCAATTCCTGAAGGACTGAAAAATACAAGAATATCGTAATACACATCAGCAAGGTCGGACAGGTCGCTTGCAACTGTTTTGTAAAATACAGCTTTTTGCCAATTAATATCTAAACCATCTAAGATTAGAGGTACATTATCTTTTAATTTATCAGAAGAAGGTAATAAAAAGGACTCGTCCTTATATTTTTTAATGAGTGGGGTTAATTCTTCAAACGTCCTTTTTCCTACATAAATCTTTCTTTTTCTGTATACAACGTATTTCTGTAAATAAAAGGCTACAGCTTCCGACTGGCAAAAATATTTCATGGAGTCTGGAACTTTAAAACGCATTTCTTCCGCTACTCTAAAAAAGTGATCGACTGCATTTCTACTCGTTAGAATAATGGCACTAAAATTAGCAAGATCAATTTTTTGAAATCTTACTTCTTTGCAGGGAACTCCTTCGACATGAATAAATGGTCGAAAATCAATTTTTACGTGCTGTTTCTGTTGCAAATCAAAATAAGGAGAGTTCTCTATTTTTGGCTCCGGCTGAGAGACTAAAATCGTTTTAACTTTCATACTAGAGGTCGTATTTAGGCGCTTGTTAGTTGATTAAAACCTTATATAAAATTATATAAGGAGCTATTTCGAGAGCGCAAAGATACAAAATAAAATAAAATAAGTTAACTTTTAATAACTTAAGATGACTTTTTACAGACTCGAGAAATCCCATGAAACCGACAACGAAAAGTATGAAAATGGCAATAAGCATAATCGATTTCGACGGTTCTAAGGCATATAATAAGATTATGTTGATGGGTAGCAAAACTAGACCTATATAATTCTTGTAAGTTATTTTCTGAAATACGTAATCGTTCATCAATTCGTCAATTTCAAATAGACTGCCAATTAACCTATCCAAGAGTGCCTTAATAATTAACAAGGAACCTATTCCTACAAATAATTTATAGTAAAGTGTTAAATTTTGTTCTTGAATGTTTTGCTCTAAAGTAATGATACAGAGACTAACAAAAATCGTAATAGAGATGATTAAATTCATAAACAATAATCCGTCAAAAATGTTTATAAATTTTTGATCCTTAACATATATCTTCAAATAATTGGAATTTCCCAGGATCTCTACAAAATCGTTAAATCTTTTTGGAAACAGAAGTTTTGTTATCGCTAAAAATAATAGACAGATTATTATTGAAGCCGTAAACCAATCGTTAATTATTATATTTCTTAACACAATGCTAAATTATCATAAATTATAAAATCAACTTAAAAATGGCTGCATTATTTCTGCATTAAATAACTTACATTTGCTAAAATTCTTCAGAATAAATGAACGACAGTATTGTCATAATTCCAACATACAATGAAATTGAAAATATAGAGCTTATCATAAAGGCTATTTTTTCTTTGGGAAAATCTTTTGATATCCTTGTGGTCGATGATAATTCACCGGATTTAACACACCTGAAAGTAAAGGAATTACAAAACGAATTCAAGAATTTATTTCTAGAAGTAAGAACGGGAAAATCTGGGTTGGGTAGAGCGTATATTCATGGATTTAAATGGAGTCTGGAACATAATTACGATTATGTTTTCGAGATGGATGCCGATTTTTCACATAATCCCAGAGACCTAATCAGACTTTATAATACTTGTCATATTGAAGGTGCAGATATGGCGATAGGATCCAGATATATTAAAGGGGTAAATGTTGTAAACTGGCCGTTGTCACGAGTTTTACTTTCCTATTTAGCTTCAATATATGTCAGAGTTATTACCGGAATGAAAGTTCAAGACACAACAGCTGGGTTTATATGTTATAAAAGGCAGGTTTTGGAAAGTATGGATCTGGATAAAATTAAGTTCATTGGTTATGCGTTTCAAATAGAAATGAAATTCAGAGCTTTTAAGAATAAATTTAAGATCGTAGAAATTCCGGTAGTTTTTACTGACAGAGTCAGAGGAGAATCCAAATTAAGTAAAGGTATAATCTCAGAAGCTGTTTTTGGAGTCATAAAAATGAAAATTAATAGTATTTTTAAGAAACATTAGCCCTATATGAGAACTACACTTATCAAAAATGCCAATATAGTTAATGAAGGTAAAATATTTTTGGGTGATGTTTTAATTGAAAAGGATCTTATTACAGAAATAGGTGACTCCATTAGTGCAAAATCTGGAGATGTTCATATTATAGATGCAGAGGAAAAGTATTTATTTCCGGGAATTATAGATGATCAGGTTCATTTTAGAGAACCTGGATTAATTCATAAGGCTACCATTGAAACAGAATCCAAAGCTGCAATTGCCGGTGGAATAACCTCATTTATTGAAATGCCCAACACAAATCCGCAGACTACGACAATAGTAAAGCTAAATGAAAAGTTTGAGATAGCAGCTAAAATGTCCTATGCAAACTATTCTTTTATGTTTGGAGGAACCAATGATAACCTTGATGAGATATTAAAGGTAAACCCTAAAAATACTGCTGCATTAAAATTGTTTTTAGGATCATCTACAGGGAATATGTTAGTTGATGACCCGGAAGTATTGGAAAAGATCTTTTCAAAAACAGATTTACTCATTGCAGTTCACTGTGAAGATGAAACTACAATCAGAAATAACCTTAAAAAATACATTGATAAGTATGGCGAGGATATTCCGGTAAAATTCCATCCTAAGATTAGGAGTGAGGAAGCGTGCTATTTATCGTCATCCAAAGCAATTGAATTGGCCAAGAAAACAGGAGCTCGACTTCATGTATTTCATTTGTCAACAGGAAAGGAAACAGAACTTTTTAATAATAAAATTCCGTTAAAAGATAAGAAGATTACTGCAGAAGTTTGTATTCATCATTTGTGGTTTACTGAAGACGATTATGAAACTAAAGGGACACACATTAAATGGAATCCTGCAGTAAAAACTAGAAAAGATAGAGAGATGCTATGGAAAGCACTATTGGATGACCGAATAGATGTAATTGCCACAGATCATGCTCCGCATACTTTAGAAGAAAAAAGTAATTCGTACACAAAAGCACCTTCTGGTGGGCCATTGGTGCAGCATGCTTTGGTAGCTATGCTGGAAATGTATCATAAAGGACAAGTTTCTCTCGAGATGATCGTACAAAAAATGTGTCATAATCCGGCGATTTTGTTTCGAATAGAAAAAAGAGGATATATTAAAAAAGGATACTTTGCAGATTTGGTTTTAGTTGATTTGAATAAACCCTGGACAGTGAAAAAAGAAAATATATTATATAAATGTAATTGGTCTCCGTTTGAAGGTAATACTTTTAAAAGCAGAGTTATGCAGACATTTGTTAATGGTGTCCTGGTATTTGATAATTTTAAGTTCAATAAAGAAAAAGCTGCAAAACGATTAACATTTAACAGATAATGAATCGCCTAATTTCTACATTAATACTGATCATAATTTTGTTTTCTTGTAACAACATAGAAAGACCAAAAAAACCTGATAACTTAATTTCTAAGGAGACAATGGTCGATGTTATAACGGATATAAGTTTAATGAATGCGGCCAAGGGCATGAACAAGGATCTATTGGAAAAAAATGCTATAAATCCTGCGAATTATATCTACAAGAAATATAATATTGACAGCATACAGTTTGCCTCAAGCAATAATTACTACGCTTATGATGTTAAGGAATATGAAAAAATTTACATGATAGTTAAAGAACGTTTGGAGAAAAAAAAGGACGAATATAAATTGCTTCAAGAACAGGAGAAAAAAGAAAGGGACTCCATTAGAAAAGTTAAGAAGAAGGAGAGAGATTCAATTAAAAAATTAAATTATAATAAGAACCGTGAGTTAAGGGAATTAAAGGAAAAAGTACCAGATCTACCTGAATAAAATTACTTCTTTAAATCCCTTATATAGAGTTTACATGTACGCCTGATAGAATCTTCTAGAGGTTTAAATTCAAAATTTAGGTCAGATTTTATTTTGTTACTGCTAAAAACATAGCTGTTTAAAACTGATGCGGCCATTTGTTTTGTGAATTTTCTGTACTTCCGACTAAAGAAATAGTTTAACCAATCTAACCTCCAGGCAATTTGAAGTTGCCATGACTTTGCTTCTTTTTTTGGCGGAGTTACTTTTAATTCCTTAGCTACCGTCTCAGAAAAGTCTTTAAAACTCCAATTATCGGCAACCAAAATGTAGCGTTCATTTATTAGTTGACTATTCATAAGTTTAACCATTCCTTCAACGACATCGTCTACATCTACGTAGCCAAGGATACCATTTGTAAAATAGGTCATGCCTTTATGAATTTTTCGGAATAATGAACCACTACCTAATTTCCAGAAGCCACCACCTAAGATAATTCCAGGATTTACAATTATAGTATTTAATCCTTCCTGGGCACCTCTCCAGACTTCCATTTCGGCACCATACTTTGTAATTGCATAGACGCTATTATCATCTTCGGGGTTCCATTCGGTTTTTTCTGTAATTACTTCCTGATTAATGTTTTTACCTAAAGTGGCAATCGAACTAACATAACATAATTTATCCACTTTGTTAGTTAAACATAGGTTGACAACATTTGCTGTGCCCTCAATATTACTTTTTCTTAAGGTGTAGTAATCATTTGGATCAAAAGAAACCAAAGCTGCGGAATGGTAAACATGAGTAACATTTTGGAAGGCTTCAACTAATTTAGGAATATCCAATACATTGGCTTTTACCCATTCAATTTTATTAAAAAGAACATCAACATCATCAGTATAATAGCTAAAAACATGTTTCGTCTTTTCTATCCTGGATTCTGTTCTGTAAATGGCTCTTATTTTACTTTCGGTCTGTGATAGTCTATAAAGTAAGTGTGAACCGACTAATCCTGTTCCCCCTGTAACTAATATCATAAGGCTAATTTAGTGTTTTTAATATTCATCTTTTGCAGTAGAAATAAACAAAATCGATTGGAGACAATTCACTTTTTTAGAGTCATTGGTAAAACTTAAAAAAATCCGTCTTAGACGGTTTGTCTTTTATCTTATAAACATATCTTTGCAAGGGTTTAATATTTCTAAAATGATAAAGAATTTTATAGAAGAGTTAAAATGGAGAGGTATGATCCATGATGTAATGCCTGGTGCCGAAGAGCATTTATCTTTGGTTATGAGAAGTGCATATATTGGTTTTGATCCTACATCAGATTCTTTACATATAGGAAATCTGGTTCCAATAATGTTGTTAGCACATTATCAACGCTGCGGTCACAAACCAGTTGCATTAGTTGGAGGCGCCACGGGAATGATAGGAGATCCTTCAGGAAAATCAAGTGAACGAAATTTACTTAACGAAGCAACTTTAAGAATTAATCAAGAAGCTATTAAAAAACAATTGGCTCACTTTCTGGATTTTGATAGTGACGCAGATAATGCAGCAGTTTTAGTTAACAATTACGATTGGATGAAGGAATTTACTTTTCTTGATTTCATCCGCGACGTTGGTAAGCACATCACCGTTAATTATATGATGGCTAAAGATTCGGTAAAAAACAGAATTACTTCAGATTCTTCAGAAGGAATGAGCTTCACAGAGTTTACTTATCAATTGGTTCAGGGCTATGATTTTCTTCATTTATTCAGGGAAATGAACTGTACCATACAAATGGGTGGTAGTGATCAGTGGGGAAATATTACAACAGGAACAGAATTGATTCGAAGAATAGGAGGAGGAAAAGGATATGCAATTACCTGTCCGTTAATTACGAAGAGTGATGGATCAAAATTTGGTAAAAGTGAAGGTGGAAACGTTTGGCTGGATGCCAATAGAACTTCTCCATATAAATTTTATCAATACTGGTTGAATTCAAGTGATGAAGATGCTGAAAAATATATCAAGATTTTCACCTTTTTAGATAAAGATAAAATAGACCAATTAATTAATGAGCATCAGGAAGCACCTCATTTAAGAGCGTTACAAAAGCGATTGGCTGAAGAGATAACTGTCATGGTTCATTCTGAGGAAGATCTCACTAATGCGGTAAAGGCTAGTAATATATTATTTGGGAAGTCTGCAAGTGACGATCTTAAAAAACTGGATGAACAAACGTTTTTAGATGTTTTTGAGGGTGTGCCACAATCAGTTATAAGTGAGTCTGACATTAATAGTGGACTGGATATTGTTGGAGCATTGGGAGAGAAAACAGGATTTTTAAAGTCTAATGGTGAAGCTAGACGAGCACTCAAAGAAAACTCAATTTCTGTAAATAAAGAAAAAGTTTCAGATGGCTATACAATTACTTCGAAAGATCTTATTAACGACAAATATGTATTGTTACAGAGAGGAAAAAAGAACTATTTTGTATTAAAAGTAAATTAAAAAAGCCTGTTCATTTTCAGGCTTTTTTAATAAAAAAACTAACATTTAGACTAATCCTTTTTCTTTTTCAATAACTCTGGTAATAGGTCGTTAATTTCATTAAAGCCTTACACCAGCATTAAATTGCATCCTCGAATATCAGAATTGTCAAATCTTCCTATTATTTCAAAAGTATTCTTGGGATTTAATTTGCCTAAGTCCTGAGTAGCTATGAACGAACATGAATTTATATTTGCCAGGTCAATAATATTTATTCCGCCTGTTTTCCCTTGTTTTTGAATGGTTAAATTATCTTCTGTTTCTCTGGTAAGAATACGCATCCACTTTGGACATTCAAATAATCCATCACCTTTGGAATACGCCTGGCTAAGTAGTTCGGTCATACCATATTCGCTGTGAATTTTTTTGACACCAAAACCTTTTTTAAGAAGGCCATGTAGCTCGTCTCTAATCAATTCCTTCCGTCGGCCTTTCATGCCACCGGTTTCCATAATTATTGTGTTTTTAAGATTGAACTTATGGGATTCTACCATATCCAATAATGCAAATGAAACACCTACTAAAAGTACTTTTTCTCCTTTTGCGTCTAATTCTATTAAAGCTTCTTTTAACTCGGATAAATTGTTAAGATAGAATCCACTTTTTGATTTTTTAGAATCGGATATCCAATGATCAACCATGTAGATTAAAGAGGATCCTTCCCGTTCTAAATAGGATGGCAATAAAGCAAGAATAGTATAGTCTGAAAAATCTCCATAAAATTGCTTGAATCCATGGTTAAAACTGGACTCATAAATACTCAGATCCGTTACATAATGACTACTTGTTTTGATGCCTGTGGTTCCCGAACTGGTAAAAACTTTTTCTATCTCCTTATCTGAACTTAAAACCTTGTGAGATTTAAAAAATTGAATAGGTAAAAATGGAATGTCACCTATACTCGTAACATCGCTTGGGTTTTTATAGAGTAGGTCGCAAAAGGATCTGTAAACAGAATTCTTCTCAAATTGAAACTTAAAAATCTGAAAGGCCAGATCTTCAAAATCAGAATTGGATTGTATGCTGAATATTTCCTTCGGGTCGATCACAATAACAAATGTAAATAAATAAAAAAAGCACTGCGATAAGCAGTGCTTTATAATTTGTACAATAAACGAATTATTGGATTATTAATTTTTTTGTTATTATCGCTTTGTTTTGAGACAGTTTTAATATATACATACCAGGACTTAATACTGATAGATTTAATTGGTGGTTCTCAACTTTACCACTTAATACTTCTTTACCTAAAATGTCAAATACTTTGGCATTGATCATTTCAGAATATAGGGAAGTAATATTTACAAATCCTGTATTTGTTGGATTAGGATATATTTTAAATCGTTTATCTGCAATATCATCAACTGATAGAATATTAAGATAGTCTTGAATAGGAAAAGGATTTGTAGAAACCGAATTAGTTGCTCCATCTAAGTTCCCTACACCACTATAATCCCATTCAGTATCAGTGAAAGTTACATTTGGTCCCACAGTATTTCTATATGCCCAACCATCTAAATATTCCCATGATTGACCTGTGCCATCAAGGTTAGGATCACCAAATAAATCTATTAATACAAGGTTTTCATATAATTCGATGGCATCATCACCATTAATCAACATTGCAGCCGTAACATAGTCTAATGTTGCTATTGGAGCAAAAAATGTATCAAAAGCTAAATTAGAGCCAACATAAAGAAAATCACCTGCTGTTACAGGAACTGCCGGGAAAGCAAATTCTATTCCATTTGAACCGCCTCCATTATTTGCACTTCCAATTCCATAAACGCTCAAATCAGGAATGTCTTGATTACAATATAACTCTACTCCTTTCACAACACTTCCATCCAAAGCATCAAAAACACCGGTAATAGTCAAGGAATTGGTTGGCGGTCCAAAGACAGTTCCTGTTGCTGCTACCAATTCATTAGTCACACCAGTTGTCGAAACTGTAAGGTCTTCTGAATAAGAGCCTTCAGGTAAACCCGCAGCTAATCGAACGAATATTGGGGTTGTTGTGACGGTACCCGCACCAAATGAGACGTTTACTGAGGACGTATATGGGCCAGCTAAAAGAAGTGATAATTCAAATGCAGGTGAAGGACTTGTAACAACAATATCTGAGGTAAGAAATAATCCTTCAACGTTAAAACTATCTACTTGAGATGGGCCATTCGAAACTACATAATCTAATGATTCTAGAGGAGTTCCGCTAATTGTTATTTGAGGATCAGTTGGAGTAACTGTTCCACTTAAACTAACGGTTTGACTAGATGCACCTGCTGATGTAGCAGTTGCATTATCTGTATAAGTGTTTGCACTCAATCCAGAAACCAGTCTAACATAAACAACATCAGAAGCTGTTCCACTTGTCTGCGTTACAGTAACTGTTGGAGTAAATGTTCCTCCTGAAGTTAAAGAGACTTCAAAATTTGTAGGTGCCGTAACTAATATACCTTCTGACAAGTTAATTCCATCAACACTAAAGCTTCCTTCGGATGAAGGCCCACTTCCTTCAAAATAATCAAGACCTGTGACATCTGCCCCTAAGGTTATTGTGGGATCAGTTACAGTGCCATCCCAAGCTCCTGGATCATAATCTCCCGGTGCAGTTCGTGGATCGTTTAGATGACTAGTACACCCATTAACGGTTGAATCTGCCCAAACATTCCACTCAGCTTCATTCCAGGTTGAAACTCCAGAAGTAACAGATGCTTTTCGTTCTGCCCTACCGTCCTCGTATTCAGCACAAGTTCCAGTGTTATCGACACCTGGAGTGCCAAATGCGTCTACAATGGCGTCGGTACCATCAACCAAAAATATATCATCATCACCGTTACTACCTGCAACACCATTTGAAACAGGATCTAATTGATCAGGAGCAAATCCATAAACAGATAAAAATGTACCTGCAGAATTGTCATAAGCTATTAAGTAGAATCCACCAGCTGGAATAGTACCAGTTAAATCTAATGAAGTTGTTACAGTTGCGGAGGCATTTAAATATTTATCAATTTGCCAACCACTGCCTTCAGTAAAATCCACTGGAGTTGGACCTGCATTATATAGTTCAATGTAACGCGCATTTAAGTTATTATTAGGATCCGCGAGTTCCGTAATGAAAACTTGGCTAAACGCAGTACTAGTAATTAAAATAGCAAATAACAAGGTGTAAAGTTTTTTCATAATTCAAAGGTTTAATTAATTAATGACATTAAAGATAAAAATTAATTAGCTCCTTAAATAAAAAAAGCAACCTAAATGGTTGCTTTTAACAATTATATAATATTGAGTTTTTTCTATCTTACTACCAGCTTTCTGGTGGCCGATAAGCTATTCTCCACGATCTTTAAAATATAGACTCCCGGTTTTAGATCTGTGATATTTAATTCTTTTCCAATTAATTTCCGTGAGACTACTTTTTTACCTAATACATCGTAAATATTAATCTCCTTAATAAAATTTAAGGTACTTGTAATATAAATTTTTCCATTTCTAACAGGATTAGGATAAATGTTCAATCCGGCTATATCTTCCGTAGTCTGCTTGGCACTACCATTACTAGTACTTTGAGCATAATTTGTAGTCACAAAAAAGAAAAAGCTTAAAAAAAGAAAAGCGAAAAAGTATTTTTTCCTCATAATTAGTCCGATTTGGTACTCTAAAGATATATAAATTGGTTCAACTTTCGTACCAAATGCAATATATTATCGATGAAATGCACTAATTTTAACACTTTGGTAACGTTAACAAATCGTTATCAAGTTTGGATATACACAATATTTTCACCTAATTGATGCTATAAATTTTATATTTACTGTAATTATCGTTTAAAGAATAAAAATTAATGAAAAAAAAGGAAATTAAAATTCTTTTGGTTGATGATGAACCGGATATTTTGGAAATAGTTGGATATAACTTGACTTCAGAAGGTTATCAAATTGTTACCGCCGAAAATGGATTGGAAGCCGTTAAAAAGGCCAAAAAAGAAAAACCTCAGTTGATAATTCTGGATGTCATGATGCCGGAAATGGATGGTATCGAAGCTTGCGAACAGATTAGAAAACTGCCTAATCTACAAGATACTATAATTACTTTTTTAACAGCAAGAGGAGAAGATTACTCGCAATTGGCAGGATTCGATGCTGGAGCAGACGATTACATAACAAAACCAATTAAACCAAAGGTTTTGGTTAGCAAAGTAAAGGCATTACTGCGTAGGATAAAAGATCAGGAAGGCTCTAAGGATGATATCATTAAGATTGATAATTTAATAATTAATAGAGACGAATACAAGATCATTTTAAAGGGTAAAGAATTAGTATTACCAAGGAAAGAGTTTGAATTGTTATCTTTATTGGCATCTAAACCAGGCAAAGTTTTTAAAAGAGAAGATATTCTGGACAAAGTATGGGGCAATGAAGTAGTTGTAGGAGGCAGGACCATTGATGTGCATATTAGAAAGTTAAGAGAGAAGATTGGAGACAAATCCTTTAAAACGGTTAAAGGAGTTGGTTATAAGTTTGTAGTTAAATGAGCACCAAAGTAAAGAAATCGTATAAGTTTGCATTCTATACTGCCTTATATGTCACTATTTTTTTAACGCTCATCCTGAGTGTTTTTTTGTATTACTTTTATAGTCTTGATGCAATATTGATATCGGCCTTTGCAACCGGCTGCTATATTTTTGCATTCTTTGTAATACAATACAGGATAGAACACTTTATTTATAAGCGTGTTAAAAAAATATATGATGACTTAACACTACTTGAATCTAGTTCGTTTAGTAGTCAGCCAATAACTACAGATATGGCGACCTTAACACAGGAAATCGATAAATACGCCAGAGATAAGAAAATTGAAATTGAAACCTTAAAAGTAAGGGAAGAATACAGAAAGGAATTTTTAGGCAATGTTTCCCATGAATTAAAAACACCTTTATTTACTGTACAAGGATATATATCTACTCTGTTAGATGGTGCTTTAAATGATGAAAAAGTTTTGCAAAAATATTTAAAGCAAGCAAATAAAGGTGTTGAAAGACTCACCTATATAATTAAGGATTTAGACATGATCACTAAACTTGAAACAGGGGATTTAAGTTTAGATTTAGAAACATTTGATATCGTTGAGGTTATTAAGAACGTGTTTGAATTATTGGAAATGAAGGCTTCGAAAAAGAAAATTACCTTAACCTTCGATCTGGACTATCAGTATCCGATATTAGTTAATGCTGATAAAGACCGAATACAACAAGTGTTGACTAATTTAATTGAAAATTCTATCAAGTATGGTCATCCAAAGGGAACAACGGAAATCAGTATTGAGAATCTTATTAAAAATAAAGTAATTGTCAGGATAACAGACAATGGCGAAGGCATTGAAGAAGAAAATATCCCTAGATTATTCGAACGGTTTTTTAGGGTAGACCAAAGTGGTTCGAGGAAAAAAAGTGGATCCGGATTAGGGCTATCCATAGTCAAACACATTATAGAAGCACACAACGAGAAAATTTATGTAGAAAGTGAATTAGGTGTTGGCAGCGAGTTTTCCTTCACTTTGGAAAAGGCTAAATAAATCTTTAAAATCGACTTCATATTTAAAATCATGAAGACCAGAGTAGTGCCTTACAGAGTCTAGCATTTCAATTTTAAAATCGTCCTGGTTACAACTTGGTACTAATCTTAGGCCATCCAGTCTTTTTGCTAAATACTCCTGTTCAAACTGACCGGGAGTTGGAATAAAGAATGCTTTTTTCTCTAATTTGGCTAGATCCATAATGGTGGTGTAACCGGATCGGGATAGAATCATATAACTTCTATTAAGGGAAATTTCAAGCTCTATGCTTTCCATGAAATTGAAAATTGTCAAATTGTCTTCCTTAATGCAGTGCTGTTCTTTTTCAATAACACCTCTGACAAATAATACAAGACCTTCAAATTTCTTTAATTCGGTCATTAATTTCTCTTCTAAAAGAGTCCTTTGCGGTTCAGGTCCCGATAGCAATACCATAAGATCATATTTTAAAGCACCATCTGATTTTGTAAACCTGGTTAACGGGCCAATATACCTTATATTTATTTTTCTTTTTACTAAATGTCCAAGTCTTCCACTTAAATTAGGTTCAAATTCAACATCCGGAACCCAACATTGATTAAACTTTTTTATTATTTTTTGATGTATTTTACTGCTAAACCAGGATGTGTTACCACTTAAAACATTAAGTTGATGCGTAATAACAACAGTTGGCACTTTTTTACTGTAAACCCCTAGTCTATTATCGGATATGATACCATCTATCCGGTTGTTATCAATAAATTTCTTAACAAATTTATTTTCTTCTTTAATTGCCTTAAGAATTTTGGGAGATTCCTTTATTAATTTGGCTTTAAAGTTCTTGCCATTCTTCGAGTAAGTAATATGATATGACGGTAATTCAAGTGTTTCCAATTCCGGAAATTCTTTCTTTAAAAGTTGTAGTGCATTACCATCACTGGCTAAAACTGGAGTAAAGTTATTTGTTAATAAGGCACTGATTATTGGGATGCATCTGGTAGCATGTCCCAGACCCCAATTTAATGGCGCAACTAAAATTCGTTTCTTTAATTCCATGAAAACAAATATAAAGCTAAATTGTTTCCTTAATTTTACCGTAAGATTAATTTAAGTTGTGGGAAGCAAAAATAAATTAAAGCGATTTAAGGAGAATGAAACATTTTCCAATGTGTTTCAACCTATAAGGGAAGAATTAGTTGAGGGAATTTACCAATTAAAAGGCCAATGGAATAAGGAAGTATTCAAGAATTCCAATCCGTTAGTGTTGGAGCTAGGTTGTGGTAAAGGGGAGTATTCTGTTGCGTTAGCACAAAAATATGCGAAGAAGAATTTTATTGGGATAGACATTAAAGGTGCAAGGTTTTGGCGAGGTGCTAAAACAGCCCTGGAAGAAGGCATCCCAAATGTCACATTTTTAAGAATTCAAATAGAGCTTATAGAATTTGCATTTGCCGAAAACGAAGTTGATGAGATTTGGATAACCTTTCCGGATCCTCAGATTAAATACAAACGCACAAAGCACAGGTTAACTAATTTAGAATTTTTAAGACGTTACAAAAAGATCCTGAAGCCGGATGGATATATAAACCTAAAAACCGACAGCGAGTTTATGCATGGTTATACATTAGGCGTATTGCAAGGTGCAGGACATGAAATAATTTACGCCAATCATGATGTGTATAAAAATGAAGGAAGCCCGAAAGAAGTTACAGGCATACAAACCTATTATGAACAGCAGTATTTAGAACAACATAAACCAATTACGTATATTCGATTTAAATTTAAGGGCAATTGAGTTTAACGATCACATTTTTTATCGGACTAATTGTAGCACTGATAGGTGTTATTCCCCCTGGTCTATTAAATATGACAGCAGCTAAAATTAGCCTGAAGGAAGGGTACAGCAGAGGGATTGTATTTTCCATTGGAGTGAGCCTAACAGTTATAGCACAAACATATATAGCTGTTATATTTGCGAGATATTTGAGCAATCATCCGGATATAGTAGATATACTGCAACGGGTAGCATTGGTTATTTTTATCCTAATATCGATCTACTATCTATTTATTGCTAAAGAAAAGACACAATCCACAGAGGACATCAATAACAGAAGCAAAAGGAATCGTTTTTTCATTGGTATGTTCCTGTCCAGTTTAAATATGTTCCCTATCCCTTATCAGGCATATATGAGCATGACTTTAGCCTCATTTGGATTAATGGATTTCGAAAGGACAAGTATTGGGTCCTATGTTGCAGGTGCTGCCATGGGAACTTTTGTGATGTTGTATATTTATATTTTCTTTTTTGACAGAATAAAAAGCCAGAGAATAACATCTCATAAGAATATGAATCTCAGTATTGGGATTATTACAGCTGTAATAGCACTATTAACATTAATTAATGTTATCAAGGAAATATAATGCAACCGGAAACAGTCTCTTTTTTTGAAAAGGTTTATGAAGTCGCAAGGTTAATTCCCTATGGCCGAGTAACCAGTTATGGTGCTATTGCAAAGTATCTGGGTGCTGCCAGAAGTGCCCGAATGGTTGGTTATGCCATGAATAGTTGTCATGGCAAAGATATACCTGCACATCGTGTAGTGAACAGAAAAGGATTACTAACCGGCAAACATCATTTTGAAGGTACCAACCTCATGCAGCAGCTTTTGGAAAACGAGGGTATTCCAGTTGTCGAAAATCAAGTTCGGGATTTTGATAAACTGTTTTGGGATCCCTCGGAACAACTTCTGTAACAATTGCTACAAATGAGTGAAACTTCCATCTTCAGACTTCCATCTTCTAACTATATTAATTATCTTTGTTCTTTAGAATTAATCTAATTAAAGATAAAGGTGAAACTACAAAAGCAAGATATTTTAGAAGCTCTTAAAACCATTTCTGCTCCTGGTGAAGGAGGTAATATGGTTGACTCCGGAGCCGTTAAAAATGTGATCACATTTGGGGATGAAGTGATCGTGGATATAACCATCAACAATCCCAGTTTACAAGCGAAAAAACGAACTGAGGTAGATATCATGAAAGTTATTCATGATCTGGTATATGAAAAAGCTAAGGTTACTGTAAACTTAAAAGTAGAAGCACCTGCTGAGCCAGTAAATGAAATTAAAGGAAACCCAATTCCAGGAATTCAAAATATCATAGCTGTGGCCTCAGGTAAAGGTGGAGTTGGTAAATCTACAGTGACTGCTAATATAGCTGTTACCTTGTCTAAAATGGGATTTAAAGTTGGTATCTTAGATGCGGATATTTATGGACCTTCAATTCCAATCATGTTCGATGTCGAGAACGAACGGCCATTGGCAGCTAACGTTGATGGAAAATCAAAAATGTTACCTGTTGAAAATTATGGTATAAAAGTGCTTTCTATTGGATTCTTTACCCAACCAAATCAGGCAGTGATCTGGCGTGGTCCTATGGCCGCCAAAGCGTTGAACCAAATGATCTTCGATGCACACTGGGAAGAATTAGATTTCCTTTTGATCGACTTGCCTCCTGGAACAGGAGACATTCACTTGAGTATTATGCAGTCATTGCCTATTACAGGTGCGGTTGTGGTGAGCACACCTCAAAATGTGGCTTTAGCAGATGCTAAAAAAGGCGTAGCGATGTTCCAACAGGAAAATATCAATGTTCCGGTTTTGGGAATTGTAGAGAATATGGCCTACTTCACTCCTGATGAATTACCGGAGAACAAATATTACATCTTCGGAAAAGAAGGTGCTAAAAATCTGGCAGAAGATCTGGATGTACCGTTTTTAGGAGATATTCCATTGGTACAAAGTATAAGAGAAGCCGGAGATGTTGGTCGCCCTGCGGCTTTACAAGAGGGAACACCACTGGAAAAGGCTTTTTCAGGACTAACCAAAAATGTAGTTCAGGAAATGGTAAACAGAAATGAGAATCTACCACCTACTGAGGTTATTAAAATTACAACCATGGCAGGTTGCTCGGCAGTAAAAAATTAAATTATGACTTCAAAAGAAATTAGATCGAATGTTGAGAAAGCATTGGAAGAAATTCGTCCTTTTTTGCAAAGCGATGGAGGAGATATTTCTTTGATCTCGATAGATGAAGACAAATTCGTCAAGGTTCAACTTGAAGGTGCCTGTACTAATTGTAGTGTTAATCAAATGACATTAAAATCTGGCGTGGAGATGACCATAAAAAAGTATGCACCACAGATAGAAAGTGTCATTAGTATTGATAGCTAATCTGTTATATATGCAGATAGACTTACAGGTCCTTCCAGTAAAACTCTAACAATTTGGAGAGTCCCATCTTCTTTAGTTGCAATCTGCCATTTTATTAATGAGATTTGTCCGTTTTCAATTTCTAATCCTGTAATGCTCCTAGGATGCACGCAGCTTCCGTCATTAAAAAAAGCGATATCACCTGGTTCCGGGAAACGTGGTCTGTGCGTGTGACCTATGATAGTAATTAAGTTGTTATTTTCAGAGATCCATTTCTTTGTTCTGCGCTCTACCTTTATTAGTTCTTTATAATTTTTTGCAGGACTAGTAGGATCGGCTATTCCCATGACATTTAATGGCTTCCAGAGAACTCTTACCATAAAACGGCTCCACCTCCAAAACAAATAGTTCCACCAATCTGCCTGATGACCATGTGTTAAAAATATTTCCTGTTTGGTTTCACAATGTTTTAGAACAATGGCTTCGTGATATTCAATACCTCGGAAGAGATCCTCATCATTTCCGGATTTTGGGTCGAAATAAGAAGTTAAGTGTCGCTTTACATATTTTGGGTCTCTGTAAACCATGTCATGGTTTCCCCATATCATGTGCAATTTGTTAACATCATGAAATTTCTTCATTATTAAAAACACATTTTTATGTGCATTAAGAATGGAATTAAAAGAAAGGTTCTCCCATAATTCATCGCCATCACCTAGTTCAAAATATTGGAACCCTCCTTTGTAGTAATGTTTTAAAGCATGAAAATAAATGTTTCTGTTATTAGCAAAGTCATCTGCAAAACTGTTATCCCCTCTGTGGCAATCGCTAAATAAAATGAACTTACTGTCATTGTCAAAATCAACAACTTTAGCAGCTTTATAAGCTCTATCTAGGCGTTTATTAGATGAAAACATAATTTATTTTATCTAAAATAAATATAAAAAATATAGTTTGAACAGCTTATTCTAATTTTTCTAAAGCTATTGGAAGGATACGTTCCACAAATTTGGTAAATGCCAATTCAGACAGATTTATTTCATCAAAAGTGATCAATGATTGATCTATTAAACCCATTCGAGTAATATCTGTAATGTCTATAAATGAGATACCATTAGATTCACAATAATTTTTAGCATAAGAATTGTAATTGTCAATTTCTTCCGACACAAGATCGGTGTTAGGGCTTTGTTGACCAAATGGTGTAAACGCATAGTCAGGAATGGAAAGAACAATCACATTGGATGCTTCACCTCGTGCCAGTGATATAGCTTTGTCTGCCAATTCCGAAAATTCATCAAAGTATAACCAGAATGAATCATTATTAAATTGATTATGAACGCCTATTTGCAGAGTTACCAAGTCAAAATCTGGATTTAGATCTTCCATTCCGATCTTATTTAATAGAATAGTCGTGGTCCAACCAATTTCTGCTATTATCTTTGAATCAAAACTAAACTCATTGCTGTAGTATTTGGAAATGCTATCTACAAGTTGGGCTGGATAGTTGCAAGTTTCACATACATTATGACCTTTCGTATAACCGTCTCCAAGAGATAAAACCTTTATTTCAAATGGATCATCTTCTATAGGTGTAAGAATAGGATCTTGATCAGAAATATTATTTATTTTTTCTTGGCTGCAAGAGAACAGCATGAACACTATGAATGCCTGAAATAAATATAATCTGAATATTGAATTTTTCATTTTGGCTGATTTTTACAATTTTTCCAAAGCTACAGGAAGAATTCTTTCGACGAATTTTGAATAAGCCAATTCAGATGGATGGAGATTGTCTGAAGCTACCAATTCAGGATTAACCAAACCATAACGAGTTATATCTGTGATATATACATAAGATATATCATTTACTATGCAATAGTTTTTAGCATAATTATTGTATTGGTCTATTTCTTGAGATATGGAGGCGTTCCCATTTCCAAAAGGCGTAAAAGCATAATCTGGAATTGATATAACGATTAGCTTAGCAATATCTCCACCTGCTTTTTCTATAGCCGTAGCGACTAATTCCAGAAATTCTTGTTCGTAAGTAAAAAATGGCTTACCCTGGTATTGATTATTTACACCTATCAGTAGCGTAACCAAGTCAAAATCGTTAGGTGGATTAATATTTTCTATTGCATTAATGAGACTGGTGGTGGTCCAACCTGTTTGCGCAATAATTTGCAAATCAAATGTACTGTTCTCAATGTTGTAAGTTAAACTATCTTTTAATTGTTCTGGGAATCTACAGGTTTCACATACACTTTGACCAATGGTATAACTATCTCCTAAAGAAAGTATTTTATAATTTGTTGAAGGATTATTGTTGCCGCTCCCATCGTTTCCACCAGAATTCCCATCAGCATTGGAATCTCCTACCGATTCTTCTTCCTCAAAGCTGTTCAGTAAATTTGAATTAATATCATCGCCATTACACGATAAACTGAAAGTAACAGAAATGAATAATAAACTAAATGAAAAAAGATAAACTAGTTTTTTCAAAATCAATTTTTCAATAAAAATAAAAAAAGCCTCCAAATCTTGGGAGGCTTTTATATAAATTTTATCTATCGATCTATTTATTTGAAGGCATTTAAACCTGTAATATCTAAACCGGTAATTAATAAATGTATATCATGAGTACCCTCATAAGTAATAACACTTTCCAGATTCATGGAATGACGCATAATGCTGTATTCTCCTGTTATTCCCATTCCTCCCAACATCTGTCTGGCTTCTCTTGCTATATTTATAGCCATGTCCACGTTATTTCGTTTTGCCATAGAAATCTGCGCCGAAGTTGCTCTGTCTTCATTTTTCAAAACACCTAATCTCCAGGTTAGAAGTTGTGCTTTGGTAATCTCTGTGATCATTTCGGCTAATTTTTTTTGTTGTAACTGGAAAGCTCCAATTGGTTTTCCGAATTGAATACGTTCCTTACTATATCGTAAAGCAGTATCGTAGCAATCCATTGCTGCTCCAATAGCTCCCCAGGCAATGCCGTAGCGTGCTGAATCCAAACACCCAAGTGGTGCTCCCAGTCCGGATTTATTAGGTAATAGATTTTCTTTAGGTACTTTTACATTATCAAAAATTAGTTCTCCTGTAGCACTAGCACGCAGTGACCATTTGTTATGAGTTTCGGGAGCTGAAAAGCCTTCCATATCCTTTTCTACAATAAGGCCATGAATTCTGCCTTCTTCATTTTTTGCCCATACAATAGCGATGTCTGCAAACGGCGAATTGGAGATCCACATTTTGGCTCCATTAAGCAAATAATGGTCACCTTTATCTTTAAAGTTAGTGACCATCCCACTAGGATTAGACCCATGATCAGGTTCCGTTAACCCAAAGCATCCAATAAATTCTCCTGAGGCTAATTTTGGTAAAAATTTTTGTCGTTGTTCTTCGTTACCATATTTCCAGATTGGATACATGACCAAAGACGATTGAACAGATGCAGTACTACGAATTCCGGAATCTCCACGTTCGATTTCCTGCATGATCAGTCCGTAAGAAATTTGATCCATTCCTGCTCCACCATATTCCATTGGAATGTAAGGTCCAAAAGCTCCAATTTCAGCTAATCCATTTATGATCTGTTTTGGGAATTCCGCTTTTTGAGCATACTCTTCAATAATTGGTGACACATCTCTTTTTACCCATTCCCTGGCAGCATCTCTTACCAATTTATGCTCATCGGTTAGTAATTCGTCTAAATTGTAATAATCAGGTGCTTCGAATAAATCCGGTTTCATATGCAAATTTTTAAAAATTAAAAAAATGACAATATTTCGTTAGTAATATTGTCAAACTCATAATTACTCTTCAAATTTAAATATTCCCTTTGAAAACATCACATTTTTAAATAAAAATCTTTGGTTAAATTAATGTAGTCTTTAGTATAGTGATGTCTGGTAGATTCGATTATTAATTCGTCTATTTCAACATCGGAATTATCAAAGGAAAATTCGATTAAACTCCTCACAATTTTGGAAGTTGGATTTCCTTTAACATTTAAGATTCGATTCGGAAATAAATTGACTTCTGATGCTAATTTAATTAAGCGGTTTTCTTCTTTATATGGTATGATTACTGAAAAAGATCCATTCTCAGTTAAAAGTTTTGCTGAACAAAAAAGTAAATGTTCAAAGGGTAGCGAATCTTGAAATCTTGCTTGGTCGCGTTGTACATTATTACTTTTGTAATGCTCAGAGTAAAAAGGTGGATTCGATAGTATCAAATCATAGGTATCTTCAATTTCACTTGTGAATTCTATTATTGAAGCATGGTAACAGAACAGTCTGTCTGAC
>CAJIBV010000033.1_pt1 | contig 24123 bp, 20 predicted proteins | sample 9199431 | NCBI WGS metagenome assembly CAJIBV01 (sample SAMEA7708314, study PRJEB35096) | sediment metagenome | biome: marine neritic benthic zone biome [ENVO:01000025]; feature: sediment [ENVO:00002007]; material: shallow marine sediment [ENVO:03000034] sea grass bed [ENVO_01000059] ...
TAAAAATCCCGATACGATGTATCGGGATTTTTTTTATCATAATATTTATTACTTTTGCTTTCAACTAACTAAAATTAATAATTATGTACGAAACGGTTCAAATTCTGCATTCCTATTGGGCTTATTTGGTCCTGCTTATTTTAACTCTTGCAGCTTTTAATGCTCTTTTTAAGTTTCTGGGTAAAAAGGAATTTAACAATAATGACCTAAGAATTTCCTTATTTACAGTAATTGTTTCTCATTTACAATTATTAATTGGTTTGGTGCTTTATTTTGTATCCCCTTTAGGATTGGAAAGTATTAAGAACAATGGAATGGGTGGGCTAACGTCCTTTGCAAGACAGGTGGCAGTAGAGCATCCTTTTGTTGGAATTTTAGGTATTATTTTGATCACAATTGGATTTTCCAAACATAAAAAGAAATTGACTGCGGCCAAAAAATTGAAAACAATAGCAATTTATTATATTATAGCCTGGGTATTAATTCTGTCTAGAATTCCTTGGACTACTTGGTTTGATTAAACCCTAAAAAAACTATTAATTTAAGTAGTGTTTTACTAATTCTATTTAACTTCTTTTATTAGGTAAACATATACCGGAAAATGATCGCTGTACCCATCGGTAAAATTACCATCAGCGAAACTTCTTAATGGATAACCTTTGTAACGACCCTTTTTATTGGTTAAATAGTGCTTATTAAAAATTCCCGCTTTATAAAATCGATATGTAGAAAAATCACGCTCTAATAAAGGCTGAGAAAATAAAATCTGATCAAACAAACTCCAGGCATCTCTATAGGCATTTGATCCCAATCCTTTTTTAAACATATTCTCCATTGGATTGTATATTTCTTTCAGCTTAACATCTTTAATTTCATTTTTTGTATTTAAAACATCCTTCAAACTGGAATTAGTTGGGTCGTCATTTAAATCGCCCATTGTAAAAATCTTGGCATAAGGATCTATGGCTTGTAAGGAATCAATAATGCGCTTGTTCAATTTGGCAGCAGCAATACGTTTTGGTCTGCTTCTAGCTTCTCCACCTCTTCTGGAAGGCCAGTGATTTACAATAAAATGAATCATTTCACCATCGAATTTTCCCGTTACCAGAAGCTGATCTCTTGTGTAGACTCTTTTTCTCGAAATATCATCATAAATTTTAAGCTCATGAGAACTTGTAGTTGTTGGTTTAAATATTGATTTTTGATACAGTAAGGCTACATCGATGCCTCGAGCATCTGGCGAATCATAATGGACAATTCCATAATCCTTTTCTAAAAGTAACGGATGATTAACCAGATCTTCCAAAACTTTTACATTCTCGACTTCAGATACGCCAATAACTACCGGAGAGTTTTTAGATACTTCAGATCCAATATCTGCTATTACTCTTGCCATATTTTCAACCTTCTTAGCATAAACTTCCTCCCTATTCAATTTCATTTCCATTATTGGACTAGCTTCATCAAACTTATCCGGATCATTCTCAGTATCAAATAAATTTTCCAGATTATAAAATGCAATTGTTTGCACTCTAAATTTCTTTTTATCCTGAGCCGTTGAACCCATAATAGAGAACAAACAGATCAGTACAATTATGATTCTAATATCCTTCATTTCTAAACGTATTATTTTATAGTTATTATAGGGACAAAACTTATTCCAAAAGTAGATATTAATTGTAAATAATGTAAATTTGTATGCTATTTAAATAATAGTTTCTTAAATATTATTTAACTCTAAAAAGACTATTAATTTTAATTTCCAGTATGAAAAAAACTTTCTTTAATGCTTTATTTGGAATATTCTTTGTTTGTATAGCATATGGCCAAGAAACAATTGTAAGTGGTAGCGTTATTGACGTAACTTCGAACCAACCAATTCCAGATGTCACCGTAACAATTGAAGGAACTAATTTTACCACGACAACAGACGGATTTGGATTGTTTAAGTTTTCTGGTGAGATCCCCTTAGGGGAACAAATTTTAAATTTGTTTAAGCTGGGTTATATAACCAATCGCTATCCAATTGTAGTAAATGAAGGTCAAATACTCAATATAACAGATATGTCCTTGGATATAGATGTTTCTGATTCTCCGGACTTGTTCACAATAACCTTAGCCGACGATGAATTAAATACCGACACCAGTGGTGCTGATAATATTTCAGGTTTGCTGTCATCTTCAAGAGATTTGTTTTCGAGAACTGCAGCATTTGAATTCAGTTCTTCTTTCTTTAGAGTTAGAGGATTGGATTCGGAAAATGGATCTGTTTTGATAAATGGGATCGAAATGAACAAACTCTTTAACGGAAGACCGCAATGGAGCAATTGGGGTGGTTTAAATGATGTTGTCAGAAACCAGGAACTTACAATAGGCCTAGCACCTTCGTCATATAATTTTGGTGGTATTTTAGGCACTACTAATATTAATGTTAGAGCTTCACAATATAGAGAAGGTGGACGTGTAACGTATTCATCTTCCAACAGAAGTTATACTAACCGTTTAATGGCAAGTTACTCATCCGGATTATTGAAAAATGGTTGGGCTTACACGATTTCTGCCGGAAGACGTTGGGGAAATGAAGGCTATCAAGATGCTACTTTGTACGACTCAAATTCATTTTTTGCATCTGTTGAAAAAAAGATAAACGAAAATCATAGTATTAATTTTACCTCTATTTACGCACCTAATAGACGAGGTAAGTCATCACCCAATACACAAGAGATGTTTGATCTGAAGGATATAAAATATAATGAATATTGGGGCTACCAGAATGGAAAGAAAAGAAATTCAAGAATTAAAGAAGTTGAAGAACCAATTTTAATGTTAAATCATTATTGGAATTTGGATAGTAAAACTACTTTAAATACAAATATTGCTTACCAATTTGGCAAATTAGGTAATAGTCGACTAGACTTTGCTGGTGGAGCAAATCCAAGTCCGGCATACTATCAGAAATTACCGAGTTATTTTTTAGCCGATTCTAACGGGCCAGATTATGCTGGAGCTTATATTGCAGAACAGGAGTTTATTAATGATGGCCAAATCGACTGGAACAGACTTTATGATGCAAACTTAACTAACAACATCAATGGTGATTATGCGGCCTATGCATTATATGAAGACAGATCTGATGACAAACAATTAACAATAAATTCCATTTTAAATACCGAATTGAATGATAACATCATTCTAAATGCTTCCGTAAGATATAGTAATTTAGAATCAGAAAATTTCGCAGAAATCATTGACTTGTTTGGTAGTACAACCGGGTATTTAAATGTTGATGCCTTTGACGGGTTTCAATTTGATTTAAACAATCCGGACAGAGTAGCTCAAAAAGGCGAAAAATTTAGATATAATTTCAATTTGTACTCAGATATAGTTTCAGGATTTGCTCAGGGTATATTTAAATACAAGAAGGTGGATTTTTATCTTTCAGGCAGTGTGACTAATACGACCTATCAAAGAGAGGGTTTATATGATAATGAAGCACAGCCTAATTCATTTGGAAAAAGTAAAGAGTTGTCGTTTACCGGTTTTGGTGGAAAAGCAGGCGTTACATACAAGCTAACAGGAAAGCACCTTTTAGATGTTAATGCAGCTTATATTACGAGAGCTCCTTCCTTAAGAAATACATTTTCCAATTCAAGAGAAAGCAATGATATCGTAGGTGATAGAAGTGGTGTGGAAATTTCTGAAGAAAAAATATCTTCTATTGATGCTAGCTATATTTATCGGTCTCCAATTGTTAAAGCAAAACTAACCGGATATTATACAACCATGGAAAATGCTAATGAGATATCTTTTTTCTTTGCTGACGGAATTGGGGGTGATAACACAGCCTTTGTACAAGAGGTTTTGCAGGGAATAGATAAGCAACACATAGGTGTTGAGGTAAGTGCTGAAGCCCAAGTCACTCCCACATTAAAACTGAAAGGAGTTGCTTCAGTTGGAGAATTTACATATAATAATAATCCGAATTTATACTTAACTTCCGATGATTTTGCTGAAGGCTTTAAGGATTTTGGTAAGGCCAATCTAAAAGATTACAAAATCGCTGGTGGGCCTCAAAGGGCTTATTCTGTGGGTTTTGAATATCGTGACCCTGATTATTGGTGGTTTGGAGCGACTACAAACTTTTTTACCAACACGTATATTGACATCTCTCCATTAACAAGAACTGAGAATTTTTATTTAGATGCTGACGGCTTGCCTTTTAATGATTATGATCCAAACGTAGCACGAGAGCTATTAAAGCAGGAGAAATTCGATGACTATGTGGTAGTAAATGCAATTGGTGGTAAATCATGGAAAATTGATGATTATTATATAGGTTTCTTTGCCAGTATAAACAACCTGCTGGATAAAGTATACAAAACTGGAGGATTCGAACAAGGTAGAGATGCAAACTACCGATCCTTAAGAGATGATTCGAACAATCCGCAACGTGTATTTGGACCAAAATATTGGTATGGTAGAGGAACAACATATTTTGTAAACTTATATTTTAGATTTTAAAAACAACTATGGAAAAAATAATATTTAACATTATGAAGACTAGCAAATTATTTAATATCATTCTAACCTTAATAGTTAGTATAGCATTTTTCTCATGTGTAGAAGACGATGATTTCTCTATACCAGAAAGTTTAGGTACAGAGGAAAATAAAGGGTTACAAGAAATTTTAACTGCAATAGCAAACAATGAGCTAACAGAAATTAATATTACAGATTTAAAAAATTTATATAATGGCCAGGTTACATTAATTGAATCAGACCTTGTCGTTAAAGGTTATGTAACGTCATCCGATCAAACTGGTAATTTCTACAAAGAATTTTACATGCAGGATGCGCCAGAAAATCCTACTGCTGCAATTGGTGTGGTTTTAAACCAGGTTGACAGTTATAATCAATTTAATCAAGGACGTGAAGTATATATCAAATTAAAAGATCTATATATTGGTGAAAACTCTTCAGAAGTATTGACTATTGGTGGACAAGAAGATGGTGATGAAGTTGATGAAATAACGGCTAATCAAATTCCTGAATTTTTATTCAGATCGAGCACAACTGAAACAATCGTTCCATTTGTAGCAGGTCCTTCTGATGTAAATGATTCACACTTAGGGATGCTTGTGGCTTTAGAGAATGTACAGTTTCCGGCCAATCTAGTGGGTTCTACATTTGTTGATGCTTACGACGATTTTGACACTCAGTATCCGCTGGTTAGTTGTGACAATGGATCCGAATTATTACTGGAAACCAGCTCGTTTGCCAATTTTAATCAAGAACCATTACCTCTTCAAGGAAGAGGTACAATTGTAGGTGTGATTACTAAATCTTTTGGCGGTGACGATATAGTTATGGTGCTTAATGCAACAGACGATATTAATTTTAATGATAGCCGATGTGATCCTGTATTTGAAGAATCTTTTAATACTGCTGTAGACAATACAAATCTCAATATAGAAGGTTGGATAAATTATGCAGAGGCAGGCGGTGAACTTTGGACTGAACAGGTCTTTAGTGGAAATGGTTACGCAGAATTCACAGCATTTAGTACCGGAGATGTTTCTAATATTGGGTGGCTAATTACACCAGGAATAGACATGGATGCCCAGGAGGGAGAAATTCTTAATTTTCAAACTGAATATGCTTATCCTGATGGAGGGCACTATCCTTTAGAGGTCTTCATCTCAACTGATTTTAATGGCACCGAAGGCGGTATTTCTTCCGCAACATGGTTGGATATTACAAATGATGTTGTAATTGCACATCCTGATAACCAACCAAGTTGGTTTACCTGGGTCGATTCTGGGCCAGTAGACTTATCTGGTTATTCAGGGACATTGTATGTTGCCTTTAAATATACCGGTAGTGACACATCAAATCTAAATACTACAATTCATGTAGAAAATGTGATTGTTTCAGTACCATAAAATTCATTAGAAATAATTAAAAAAGCCTGCTATTTTTTAGCAGGTTTTTTTCGAAGGTAGAATTAACTATCTGTTTAACATTCTTACAATATTAAATTCAGATCGCCTGTTCGATTGATGTTCTTCTTCCGTGCAATTAGATTCACAAGTCACTAGCGGTTCATTCTCTCCCTTGCCCTTACCGGATATACGTGATTCTTCTATACCTTTAGAGATCACATATTGCACCGTAGTTTTTGCTCTTCTTTCTGATAATGCCAAGTTATAAGAATCACTTCCCCTATTATCTGTATGTGAAAAAATCCTGACTACTAAATTCGGGTATTTAGTCATTAAAACCACGAGTTTATCTAATTCAAAAGCCGCTTTATTGGTGATATTAGATTTATCAAAATCGAAAAAAATAGGATCAAGAACAATTTTATCCTCGACAATTAAGTTTTCAATTGGGTCTAAAGCAACATTAACAGTAACTTCTTCAACTCGTGTTCCGTATATCGAAACTTTCCTATTTTCATAATCTTCAAAGGAAACGTGTAATTTTGTATCTGTTTCACATTCAATTATAAAACTAGTGTTGCCATTCCCATCTGTGCTCTTTGAATTTAGCGAATTTCCATAAGTATCACTAAGCTCCACAAATCCTCCACGCAACACTTCTCCTGTTTTCGCATCAGTTAAGTTTATCGCGATTAGAACATCACAAATTGGTTGTAACATCTTTACGGCATAAATATCATCACTTCCTCTGCCTCCCATTCTATTAGAAGAAACAAACCCTTCTCCTGAATCATTAATCGTAAATGCAAAATCATCAGCACTACTGTTCACAGGAATCCCAATGTTTCTTACAGGAGCCATTTTACCATCAATTTCCTTCGAAAAGAAAACATCCAGACCTCCAAGACCTAAATGTCCATCTGATGAAAAATATATTGTGCCATCTGCGCTCGTGTGCGGGAATCTTTCCTGGGCTTCGGTATTAATCAACTGCCCTAGATTTACAGGTTCTCCAAAATTACCATTGTCCTTAATCTCTACTTTATAAATATCCGCTGATCCATATCCACCTGGCATATCGGAATGAAAGTAAAGTGTTTTTCCGTCTTTGCTTACGCTTGGTCCGCTAATATTATATTTAATACTGTTGAATGGTAAGGCTGTTATGTTATCCCAAAGCCCGTCTATTTTAGTCGCTTTGAATAAATTCATAACACTTATCTTATTATTAGTTATCGAATCTCTTTCGTATTCCTTATTATAGAAACTTTCCCTGGAAAAATACATGGTGTTTCCATCCGGACTGAATGCTACTGTCCCTTCGTGAAATTTAGTGTTGATTTTACTACCTAATAAATAAACATCACCAAACATACCATCTGCCGTAATGGGAACCTCTAAAATATCCAAATAAGGTTCTTCATTCCAACTATAAGTTTTACCCGCATTATTTCTTGCAGAAACAATATATAGTTTTCCATCCTGCACTGCACCTCCAAAATCTGAATTCACTGAATTGAAATCTAAATTCTTAACGTTAAATTTCTTTCCTTTCTTTAAAATTTTAGGTAAGTAATTCGGATTTTTATTAAATGTCACTGATCTGATATCTTCAGGGCGTAAAGCGGTAAATTTTGACATCCATTCATTAGATTGATTAAATTTTCCATTTGCCTTGAGCATTTGAGAATATTTGTAAATTAACTCGGGATCGTCAGATCCAGCTATTGCTTTAGAGTACCACCTTTCTGCCTCAATAGTATTAAACACATTGTAATAACATTCGGCCAAACGCTTATAAATGTATGGATTGCCTTTTCCATCCAACACCAAATCTAAATAATTGGTTGCAGCATCGACATATTCAAATCTTGAAAATTGTTTATCAGCCCTTTTAGTGTCATTATTTTGAGCTTGTAAACTTACGTGACTAATAACAAATAATGTAAAAATTATATATAGACTTTTCATAATACTAGCTAAATGGATTAGAAATATCTTGGCGATCTGGAAATTTTCTTAGGAAGATCCAAATCAAACAAAATCATAAATTCATGAGAGGCTGGTGCGTAAGCTTTAATATCTGATGTGATATTATCGTAAGCATATCCTATTCTTAAACTTGGTAATATAGCAATATTTACCAATCCCGAAAAAGAGTCTTCTAATCTGTAGGAGACACCTATCTCAACCTGTTCAATAAATAAAGCGTTTAAATTAAGATCGAAAGATGTTGGAGCATTAAAAGCTGATTTTACTAAAAATGAAGGTTTTAATTTGGTGTTTTTTGAAACCTGGAAAACATAACCGCCCGTTACAAAATAATGAGCTGATTCCGATCCTATGTTATTCCCATTTGAATCTAAATGAACTGAATCTAAAATATTAGGAACAGAAATGGCTAAATAATAGTTATTGGAATAATAAAATGCACCGGTACCAATATTAGGAGTTGTGGTATTTATGTTTTCATTAAAAAAAGGATCATTTCCATCTATTAGATCCAGACCGGTTAAACCAATATCATGAAACGTAGCTCCGGCTTTTAGTCCTAATGCCAATTTATGATCTCCCCCTAAGCTTAAAGTGTATGAAAAGTCTGCGTAAGCATTTGTTTCGCCAACAGGTCCTATTTCATCAGAAATTACAGATATTCCCAAACCTACATTCTTTCCTACTGGTGAATGCCCAAAAAATGTTCCTGTTTTTGGAGCACCTTCAAATCCTGCCCACTGCGTTCGATATAGCAGTCCCAATGATAAATTCTCTCGACTTCCGGCATAGGCCGGATTTATGACATTCATATTGTACATATACTGTGTATACTGAGGGTCTTGCTGAGCTTTTAATTGCATTGCCAACAAGACTAATAATACGATGTATAAATTTTTCATTTATAAATGAGCTAACTTTAATAGTTTAGATAAATCCAGCTTGTTCTAGGATTTTGGTTTCTTGTTCGAATGATATAAAAATAGGTTCCGACAGGAAGTTTTTTACCATCTTGATCTGTCCCACACCACTGATCGACATACTCGTTCAACTCGTAAATTTTTATACCCAGTCTGTTATATATATCTATTCTAGTTATATCTTCTCTATCGTCTAAATGATCAAGGATTAAACAATCATTATCACCATCGCCATTAGGTGATAATCCCTGGGGAAGATCAACACAATTTGAGTTTTCATAAAATTCTACTAGTATTTGTGCTTCGGCATTACATCCTGTTACGTCATCTGTTACGATTACACTAATTACTCCTTGCTCTTCGGCAGAATTTGTTAAGAGATAGGTATTGCTATTACTTGATTGTATTTGATTTCCATCTAATGACCATGTATATGTTAAGCTGTTCAAATCATCAATATTCCCAACATCTAATTCTAGCATAAACTCTTCATTAGCGCATTTAATTATGCTTGGTTCCGTGAACGACGGTTGCGGAACAGGGAAAAATTCAATAAGAACATCATCCGAAAATGAACAATCTGTATTATCTATAGTAATCTCTGCACTATAAACAGCAGTATCTACAACTGATAATGTTGTTGACGTTTCTCCTTCTATAAGAGTCCCATCTGCGTACCATGCAATACTTGAATTTATAGGTAGAATTCCAGCATCAATAATTATTTCATCTCCCTGACAATTCGCATTCCCTGAAGTAAGTAAAATATCTTCACCTAAATCCAATTCTCCAATATCAAAACTTCCTGCTGCTAAGAAAACAGCAGAATCGAATAAGGTATCCTGATCGTCTGCAATCACTAATTTAATGTGATATGATGCATTAGGGATAACGTCTGCCATAGCAGTCATAACCACTGTTCTACCAATAAAATTTGTTGGGTTTGTTAGAGCCGGAAAACCACCATTCCCATAAAATGCTCCAAAGTATTCGGGATTTACTGAAGGACAACTAGAATTATAAGCTTCATCTCTTACGCTTAGTACAGATATAGGGTCACTGGTTCCTGGAACCAAGGCAATATTAGTAGTAACTCCTTCAGGATCCGTTAATAAAAATGCGAAAGCATCTGTAAATGTGCATTGAAATGTTCCATATTCTTCTGCAGCAAAAATAAAATCGAAGCTAAGTTGATCTATTATCGGGATAAAATCAAATTCTAAAACTGAGGCATTGTTTGTAACTCCAGGAAATAGTCCAGGGATAGCATTTTCCAGATCCAAATCACCTGGCCAACTAAAATCACCATCTGAAATAGTTCCTGTTTCAGGACCAGGAGCATTTAATACATCTCCTGTAGTCATGATTAAACCACTCTCAAAAGGAAAAGAAGAACCATTAGCCTCAAAATAGCCTATCCCATTGGTAGAGCCAAAATCTGTTCCGGTTGAATATGTAATGTTGGACACTAAAGAGCAGTCGGCATCAATCAACACATCTTCAACTAATTCTTCTATCGTGTAAGTTGTATCCTCAGTAATTATTGGAGGGGGAACTGTAAATACGCATAAATCGAATGAAATATCCTGCAATGAGTCACTATTAAAGGAATAAATACGAACATAATATGTGCTTCCAATAGTAAGTTCACTTGCAACACTTTGGTTCGGATCACTGCAATACAATTCAGTTAAACTTCCACAATCTGATCCTTCATAAAGCACATGAATTAAATCCTGGGAATCTCCTACAATATTACTGATGTCAATGGCGAGTTCTTCCGAAACCGCTTCAAACTGGAACCACACATCGTCATTGGCAGTTCCTCCACATCCATTATTTTCAGTAGAAGCAGTAGCTCCATAAATTGTACCTGATGCAAAATTGGTACAAAATTCATCCGTATTTGCAGTAATAACCGTTGCAGCATTGCAGTCATCATTAACTGGAGGCTCTGGAGGAGGCTCACAATTTACGTTTAAACTAAAGACTCCTGTGTTTGTATCATATCCAAACACATAAATGTAATACGTTGATCCCAACATAGATAAAATTTCCACTTCCGACTGAAAGCTACAACTATCATCATTGCCAGCTACGCAAGTTAATGAACCACAATCCCCCTCATAAACTTGTATTTTAGTATCGAAGGTGGATCCACATAAAGAAATAGTAACTACATCTCCTGTTCCTGTAAAAGCATACCATATACCAGGTGCACCTTGGCTAGTTCCACAAAAATCTGATAGCTCATCATTTTCAGTTGCATAGGATGTATCTCCAGAAAGAGAATCACCACAGAAAACCTCTGTTGCATCAGAACACAAATCATTATCCGGTGGACACTCTTCCAAGCTTAAAACTTCACTGGTAATTAAACAGTTAACGTCATCTGTGTTAGTTACTGTTAAAATAACATCTGTACCATTGGTATACGGACCTAACTGGGCTACACCTATTGATGTAAGATTAACAAGTCCTCCTAAACCATCTTCAACATCAATTGAAGTTGCAGATCCCAAATCCGTTACATCTGCTACAACATAAAATTCTTCACCAAAATCACAATTATCCTGTATGCTAAAAGTAACTGTGGGGTTGGTGCAAGTTATTTCACTTGCTGTAGTGAAGCTTGAAGATATACAGCCTGTTGCCGAACCAAATTCATTATAAGGAGTTATCGTTATAAAATATTCTGTGGTATATGCTAAAAGTCCGGTTGGATCATAATTTGAAGACATTCCATTATCATATGTATCCAATACTTCTGTACCAGTTTCTGTAGTACCTATGGAAATAAAATAACCTTCTGGAAAACCTGATGCCTCAGACCATGTTATTTGAGTGTTTATTTCAACATTTGTAGATCCATTTGTAGGTATGGAAACTATTGCATCGCAGTTTGGTGCAGCTGCTACTGAGGATACAATAACTGGTTGTTGAATGCACCAACCCCATTGATACCCGTCGTCATCATCGTAGGCGAAACGATATTTAAACCCAGATAATTGAGTTGAATTAAATGATGAAATTATTAATCCGGCCTGAAAGGTTTCCATATTAGAGCAACTAACATAATCATTTCCTGATCCGTTGTTCGGAAAATCGAAAATAGGAATCCATGTGCTGGAATCTGCATCAAAGTATTCTAACGTGAGAAATCCTCCAATATCTCTATGATTATACAAGCCTGAAAATATTAGTTGAATTTCACCTGCATCCATGGCTTCGGTTAAATCTATAACAGGTGACTCAGCAGAAATATCATCATTAGAACCACTTCCGGCCGCATCATCATTAAAAGTGAACGAGTCACTAGTGGTCGGATCATTAATCAAAGCACTAGAAGTATATGTTCCAGATAAAGACCAACTAGCATTTGGCCAATTGCCAGGTACATTAACAACTTGAGCATTAATTTCGTAAGAAATACACAACAAAAAAATTAATGAAGCAATTTTCTTCATGAGATGTGGATTAAATTAGTTTGTAATCTATTACCGAAAGCATAAAAAGCTTAAAAAGAAGATGTTAGACACTGTTTATAATTTAATTAATATTCATTAATTTCTTGAATTAATGTAAAGCAATATAATTCATTATGGTTAAAATTCCTTGTTATTCCCTCAATAAGTATTTTAGTCAATTTTTCTTTAAATGAATATATACAGGAAAGTGGTCGCTAAACCCACCTTTGTATTTTCTGCCTACATAAGTTCTAAATGGGTTTCCTTTGTATTTACCTTTAAATTGGGTTAAGAATACATCATCAAATATATTAGCATGACCAAAACTATGGCCGTTTTCTTTAAGTTCAAAAAAATTTGTTGTAAATAATATTTGATCGAATAGATTCCATTTAAATTTGTGATTTAAACTACCACGTGTAAACGAAATCAAAGTTTCCATTGGATTGAATAAATCATTTTTGCCAAGCAAGTTTTTTAAACTTTTACTCGACGGGTCATCATTAAAATCACCCATTATTATTATTTTAGGATATTCTTCAATCTCCTTGATTTCATTAATTATCTGAGTCACTTTATTAGAGGTGATCAATCTTTTTTCTTCCGTTTCGTCTTTCCCACTTCTTCTTGATGGCCAATGATTAACTATTATATGAATTTTTTCTCCATTCAATAAACCTGTAACCAGCAAAATATCCCTTGTGTAATCTATGCCTCCAAAATCGTCTTCTAATTCGATCTTATAATTCTTCGATCTTAATTCGATAAATTTTGTAGTATCATATAAGAGTGCAACGTCAATACCTCTTTCGTCTGGCGAATCATAATGTATGTAATTGTAATTCTTATCTCTTAGATGTTTGGATTGAATTAAATCCAATAATACACTTTTGTTTTCTACTTCCGCCAATCCAACTATCGATGGTGACTTTTCAGAATATTTTTTTCCAACCTTAGAAATGGCATATCCCAATTTTCTTATTTTCTTTCTATACCTTTTTTTATTCCATTTTTTATCCGAAGTAGGTAAAAAATCTTCGTCATTTGTTGAAGGGTTATTATATACATCGAACAAATTTTCGACATTATAAAATGCCACTGTATATATATTAGTTTTGTCTTTGTTTTTTGAAAACATTGGTTAATGCAATAAATTATTGGCCTAAAGTAATAAAAATAAGACCAATCAATTATGTAACTTTGCCCATTATATCTTATCATGATAGAGAAGAAAAATATTGACCTGGAGAAAGTAGTATTAATAGGTATCATAACTAAAAACCAAGATGAAAAAAAATCTAAGGAGTATCTTGATGAATTAGAGTTTTTAACCTATACTGCGGGAGGAGGCGTTGTAAAACGATTTACGCAAAAAATGGATATGCCTAATCCAAAAACTTTTATTGGAAGTGGTAAAATGAATGATGTCCAGAAATTTATAACCGATAATGATGTTGGTACTGCTATATTTGATGATGAATTATCGCCTGCGCAGGAACGAAACATTAGTAAAATACTAAACTGTAAAGTACTTGACAGAACTAATCTAATTCTAGATATTTTTGCTCAGAGAGCCCAAACCAGTTATGCAAGAACACAGGTAGAGTTGGCACAATGTGAGTATTTATTACCCAGATTAAAAGGTATGTGGACTCACCTTGAAAGACAAAAAGGTGGTATTGGATTGAGAGGTCCCGGGGAAACAGAAATTGAAACCGACAGACGAATTGTGCGAGATAAAATATCATTACTTAAAAAGAAGATACAATCTATAGATAAGCAAATGTCTGTTCAAAGAGGAAACAGAGGATCTTTGGTAAGAGTTGCTTTGGTTGGTTATACAAATGTTGGTAAATCCACACTTATGAATGTAGTAAGTAAAAGTGATGTATTTGCAGAGAACAAATTATTTGCAACACTCGATACAACAGTCAGAAAAGTAGTCATTAAAAATCTACCATTTCTTATGAGTGATACCGTAGGATTTATAAGAAAATTGCCAACCCAATTAATTGAGAGTTTTAAAAGTACCTTGGATGAAGTTCGAGAAGCTGACCTATTGTTACATATTGTGGATATTTCGCACCCAAACTTTGAAGAACATATAGAATCTGTTAATAAAATACTAGGTGAAATAGATTGTGCTAACAAGCCATCGATAATGGTTTTTAATAAAATTGACGCCTTTAAACCAGAACAATTAGATGAATACGATCTTATCACTGAAAGAACAAAAGCACATTATTCGTTAGAAGAATGGAAAAATACCTGGATGAATAAAATTGGCGATAAGGCATTGTTCATCTCTGCCATTAATAAAGAAAATTTAGACGAATTTAAAAAACGAGTCTATCAGGAAGTAAGACAAATACATATAACTCGTTTTCCTTACAATCATTTCTTGTATCCTGATTACGATGAAAATATGGCATAAAAAAAGCTTCTGGTAGAAGCTTTTTTTATTTGATTATTATTGTATACTAAAATTTATAACTTAGGCCAACTGTATAATAGGATTGTAAATCGTTATCAACATTATCAAAAGTGGCATTTGCGTCTCCTAATGTGGTTAGCGAATAATTTAATGCTTCTTGTTTATTATTTCTTAAACCAAAGTCAAAACCAACTCCAATCATTTTCCATAAGGTATACCCAAAAGAGTTACTCCATGTCCAATTAGAATAATCCCCACTCTTATAACTCTGGAACATTGATAAATTGGTTTTAAAATTAATCGCTCCAATTTGACGTGTATAATCTGCAACTATTTTAGCACCAAGCGACGATTCGAAAACGGTATCACTGTCTGAAAAAACAATATTATAATTCAATGGATGAATAACCACAATAAGATCTGTTATTGGAGTCCAAGTAGCTCCAATACCCAAGTCCAGATAGCCAGGATCATTAAAGTTGTCCAAAATAGTTGTCCTATATTCCATTAATACCGAAGCTGCCAGAGTTTTAGTAATGTTTCTTCCGTACAACGAGGATAAAGAAAAGACGTCTGTTGTCGGATTAAAACCGTCATCATCTGCAGGATTATCTTTGTCATCTAATTTGACCCAATTCAAATTAGTAGTTAATGAATTTCTCCAAAAGAATTTGTCTTGAATTAGATTAGCATAAGCATTTAAAGTAAACCCAATATTACCCGATGAATTGTTAGGAGATCCCTGAGCATACCAGTTACTAAATTCAGAAATGCTGCCACCTATAGTTCCGAAAGCGCCTTTTCTCCATCCTGGTAACGCATCAATTTGCGCTTGAAGGGCATTTGCTTCACCTTGAAATTTATCGGCTTCGGCTTGTTTTTCTGCCTTTTGAGCTTCTAATTCTTCCTTTGTCTGTGCATTTATAGAATTGATTCCAACAAACAATGCCAACAATAAAAATAATTTTTTAGTCATTTTAATAAGTTTAAATTAACGTTTAAGTATAAGTGAAAATTTTTGGTAAATATAAGTCTAAAATGAATCTTGACAAAAACGCTAATTATTCTTAACAGATTGATTTATAGCATTTTAATTATTTAATTTCATTGACTTTTTATAGAGAGGCACGGCAGAACATGCTTCACCATACATAATGGATCTGGCAATTGGTTTTAACTTATTTATTAGCATAATGTAAGCATTGGCAGGCACTGGCTTATTACTACATCCTTTTATAATAATTGGTTTATCTGTAAATTCTGAAATATCCAACCCTAAAATAATGTCTTGATAAATAGAGGTTTCTAATGCTTCAAGGTCTCCAATTACGGCTTTTTCGACAAAAGGCTCTAAATAAACGATTAAAAGCATATATGCCCATGCTGGAATGGTAGCATCAGAAGAACAAGTTAGTGATAAATAGCAATTTTGAAATTGTGACCAGTTAAACTTCTTTGCTTTATCTCTAAAATCTTTCTCGCGAAGAACTAATCCTTCATACAACCAATCCTTAATATCAAACAATATGCGTTTCCCTTCAGGATAGTATTCTTCCAGATCTATGGTTAATAATTTGCTATTCGCAACGCGATTTACTATTTCATCTGCCATATTAAAGCATCCCTAATTCTAGTTTGGCTTCTTCACTCATTAAATCCTGATTCCAAGGTGGGTCAAAAGTTATTTCTACTTCAGCAGTTTTGACCTCATTTAAGGACCTAACTTTTTCTTCAACTTCAAGAGGTAAGGTTTCTGCAACAGGACAATTTGGAGTTGTAAGTGTCATTAATATCTTTACATCCAAATCTTCATTTACAAAAACATCATAAATTAATCCTAATTCATAAATATCTACAGGAATTTCCGGATCGTAAATAGTTTTAAGAACTCCAACTATTTTTTCTCCTAGTTTATTGGTGTCTATTGTTGATTCGCTCATTTTATTGTAATTGTGTTTGATATGCAATGGCATACATTTTAAGTTGTTTGATCATACTTACTAATCCGTTGGCTCGAGTAGGTGATAAATGTTCCTTTAAACCAATTTTATCAATAAAATCGGTATTTGCATCAATGATGTCTTTTGGATGTTGGTTCGAAAATACGCGAATTAATATGGCAATGATTCCTTTGGTAATTATAGCATCACTATCGGCAGTGAATATTACTTTATCATGCTGCATCTCGGCATGCACCCAAACTTTGCTTTGACAACCTTTTATAATATTATTATCGGTTTTATATTTCTCTTGAATTAACGGTAAAGTTTTACCAAGATCGATCATATATTGATAACGCTCTTCCCAATCCTCAAACATTGAGAATTCATCTATGATGTCGTTCTGTATTTCTTGAATAGCTTGCATTAAATTCTAATAATCTTCAATTAATTTAATTAGTATATTACAAATTCCTTCAATTTCTTTTGGTGGAAAACCATGATCAAAACTTGCTGTCGAATAGGTTTTATCACCTACAGATATTTTCAGATTCGCATGTGCAGCGCCATCGTACAACCTTTTCCCAGTTGGTGCTTCCAATTTTTCTAAAGACCCCAAATCGATGCGTTTTATATTGTCTACAATTTCTCTCCAAACATCATCTTCGCATGATTGGGTTTGTGGTTTGGAGTTCCTGGATTTTTGTACCGAAATAGTATCATTATTAATTGTAATCTCTTTAAATAAACCTCTTGACATAGCAGAATATGATATGATGTAATCCTGTTCCTGTTTTTTTGTAGTTTCTTGGTTATTTGTTACCTCAGTTTTAGAGGACTTTTTGTCCGACTTCTTTTGATCACATTCCTTGGCCATGAATAATAATGCTAATATGCTAAATAAAATTTTCATAATTACCGATTTTTATAAATATAATAATACAAAAAAGACGCCAAAAAACTACGACAACATCATTTTTGCTTTTTTAACACCGTTTACAAGAGCGTCTACTTCTTCCATTTTGTTATAGAAAGTGAAGGACGCCCGAACTGTTCCAGGAATATTATAGAAATCCATGATAGGCTGTGTACAGTGATGGCCCGTTCTTACTGCTATTCCCATCTTATCTAATATGCTCCCCACATCGTAGGGATGTATCCCTTCAAGATTAAATGAAATTACAGAGGTCTTGTTTTTATTTGGTCCATAAATTTTTAACCCTTCAATTTTTAGTAGCTCTTGAGTTGCATAGCTCAACAACTCACTTTCATAAGTGGCAATATTTTCGAATCCAATCGAATTCATATAATCCAAGGCAGCACCAAAAGCTATACTCCCACATATATTTGGAGTACCTGCTTCAAATTTATGCGGCAAATCCGCATAGGTTGATTTCTCAAATGTGACTTCTTCAATCATTTCACCTCCTCCTTGATAAGGTGGTAATTTTTTAAGCCATTCCTCTTTTCCATATAACATCCCTATTCCCGTTGGCCCACATAATTTATGAGCAGACGCTACATAAAAATCCACATCTAATTCCTGCATATCTGGAATTAGGTGAGGGCAAGCCTGTGCTCCATCAATCAGCACTGCAGCCCCAATATTATGTGCCTTTTGTATAATTTCTTCTACAGGATTTATGGTTCCTAATGTGTTGGAAATATGATTAAAGAATACGAGCTTAACTTTTGTAGAAAGCATATTGCTATATTCACTCAATATCAATTCGCCCTCCTCATTCATTGGAAGAACTTTTAAAACGGCACCAGTCCTTTCACAAAGCATTTGCCATGGGACAATATTACTATGATGTTCCAAAGCCGACACAATTAATTCGTCCCCTTCTTTTAAAATAGTAGAAAATCCGTTTGCTACCAGATTTATACTATGGGTAGTTCCAGAAGTAAAGATTATTTCATGTAAATGTTTTGCATTGAAATGAACTTGTAATTTCTTTCTTGCCTTTTCATAAGCGTCAGTTGCTTCCTGACTTAAAGAATGCACGCCACGATGAATGTTAGCATTATAATTACTGTAATAGTCTACAATGACATCAATAACTTGTTGTGGTGTTTGAGACGTTGCAGCATTATCTAAATAGACCAAAGGTCTACCATTAACTATACGCGATAATATAGGAAAGTCTTTTCTTATTTTTTCCACATTAAGCATAAGGTTGCTTTGTTTTATCATGACACCTATAGATCAAACCCAATATTAACTCCCAATTTTTCTGCGATCAGCCCAGTTATACGTGCTTTTAATTTCGGTATTTTGACAGAATCCAACACGTTATTTGCGAATGCATAAGTTAATAAAGCCTTTGCTTCTTTTTCCGGTATACCTCTGGATTGTAAATAAAACATGGCATTATCATCCAATTGTCCTATAGTACAACCATGTGAACATTTTACGTCGTCTGCAAAAATTTCCAATTGTGGTTTTGTATTTATGGATGCCTTGTCACTTAAAAGAATATTATTATTTGCCTGAAAAGCATTTGTTTTTTGAGCTTCTTTATTAACGACAACTTTACCATTAAAAACACCTGTAGATTTTTCTCCAAATACACCTTTATAATCCTGATGGCTTTCACAATTAGGTTCGATGTGATGAACTAAGGTACTATGATCCACATGCTGATTATCCTCAATTATAGTAATTCCTTTTAACACCGAATTGATACGCTCTCCCTTCTGATAAAAATTAAGATTGTTGCGGGTTAATTTTCCTCCTAAAGAAAATGTATGAACCGAACAATGGCTTTCTCTGATTTGATTTATAAAGGTATTATCGATTAGAGATGCATTCCTATTATCATTCTGAATCTTATAATAATCTACTATAGCTCGTTTTTTTGCAAATACTTCCGTAACGCTGTTGGTCAGAACAGGGTTATTCGATAAGCTTTGATGACGCTCAATGACTTGCAAGTGTGAATTTTCTTCAACAACGATCAAGTTTCGTGGATTATGCATTAAAGCTGATTCGTCTCCAGTTGAGAAATGCACGATCTGAACAGGTTTTTCAACTACTTTGTTCCTTGGTATATGAATAAAAGCACCTTCATTCGAAAATGCAGTATTTAAAGATGTAAGACTGTCCTTTGTCGCAACTTTATTGAAATAATTATCAATTATTAATCTGTATTTTGGTTTGTTCAAAGCAGCCGACATTAAACAAATATCCATTCCATCATGGGTGGTTTTTGATAAGTTAGAAGAATATTTACCATCTATAAAAACTAATTTATACGATTCTATATCATGAATAAAATACTTCTTAACATCACTATATTCCAATGAATTGTCATGCTTTGGAAATACGCTGAAATCTGTTTTTACCAGTTTGTTCAGTGATGTGTACTTCCAGGCTTCATCCTTTTTTGTAGGGAATCCCTTTTCTTCGAATGTCTTGATAGCTTCCGTCCTGATATCATGAACTCTTGTGGTAACATCTACATTATTCTCAAAAGCCATAAAGGACGATACTAATTTCTCTTTTAAATCCATTCGCTTCTATTTAAACATTCACGCCTTCTTTAATCCAATCGTAACCCTTAGCTTCTAATTCATGAGCTAGTTCTTTGGTTCCCGATTTTACAATTTTTCCGTTATGCAAAACATGAACAAAATCTGGCACTATATATTCTAACAACCTTTGATAGTGAGTGATAACTACTATAGCATTGTCTTTGCCTTTTAATTTATTTACACCATTTGCTACAATACGCAATGCATCAATGTCCAAACCTGAATCGGTCTCATCTAAAATTGCAAGTTTAGGGTCTAACATAGCCATTTGGAAGATTTCGTTTCGTTTCTTTTCTCCTCCGGAAAATCCTTCATTTAATGAACGAGAAAGAAACTTCCTGTCAATGTCTAACAGATCTGCTTTCTCACGTATCTTTTTCAACATTTCGTTGGCGGGCATTTCATCAAGGCCTATTGCTTTTCTGGTTTCATTAATAGCAGTTTTTATAAAATTAGTTACTGAGACGCCTGGTATTTCAACAGGGTACTGAAACGATAAGAATACCCCTTTGTGTGCACGTTCATCAGCTCCTAATTCTTCAATATTTTCTTCTTCGAAAAAAATGTCTCCTTTAACCACTTCGTAATCTTCTTTACCAGCAATTACAGCTGCCAAAGTACTTTTCCCAGATCCATTCGGACCCATTATTGCATGTACTTCTCCCGGTTTAACCTCGAGATTAACTCCTTTCAAAATTGATTTTCCTTCAACACTTGCGTGTAAGTCTTTTATCTTTAACATAGTTTTATTGTCCTATTTTTATAACGTTGTTCTTATCCGGAGTTGGTTTTACAACCTTTAGTATTTCCTTAATTTCTATTCTGTATGGCCAACCCTCTTCGTTTACAGGTTTTTTAAATTTTTTTGCTTTCACTGTGACCGAAACCATATCGGTTACATCTTTTTTATACAATTTCACAGTAGAATCCAGTTCATGCATTTTTTCATCTATAACCACTCCATATATTTCATTATTGGTTTGGAGTACTGCAGCATCGGCATAATAAATAAAATCACCAGTCAGAGTAATTATTTCATTTGTGTCTTCATCAGACACAGACGTTACAGATTTAGATTCATTTTTACAGCCTATACATAACACTGAAATAAACAAAAAGACAACTACTTGTTTCATCTTATAAATCTTTTATCCGACAGATCCTTCTAAACTTATTTCCAATAATTTTTGAGCCTCTACCGCAAACTCCATAGGTAATTTATTCAACACTTCTTTGCTGAACCCATTTACGATTAAAGCTATTGCTTTTTCAGTATCAATACCCCTTTGATTACAGTAAAAAATTTGATCTTCACCAATTTTACTCGTAGTGGCTTCATGTTCAATCTGAGCAGTTTTATTTTTTGCTTCAATGTAAGGGAAGGTGTGTGCTCCGCACGCATTACCCATTAATAAACTATCGCACTGAGAAAAGTTACGTGCATTATCAGCGCCAGAATTAACCTTTACTAATCCCCTGTAACTATTTTGAGAATGTCCTGCTGAAATACCTTTACTAATAATTGTAGATTTTGTATTCTTTCCTAAGTGAATCATCTTAGTTCCTGTATCGGCTTGCTGATAATTATTGGTAACTGCAATTGAATAAAACTCTCCAACTGAGTTATCGCCCTTCAACACACAAGAAGGATATTTCCAGGTCACCGCACTACCGGTTTCGACCTGAGTCCAGGAAATCTTAGAATTGGTTTCACAAAGACCTCTTTTGGTAACAAAATTATATACACCTCCTTTTCCTTCAGCATTTCCTGGATACCAATTCTGGACTGTGGAATATTTAATTTCAGCATCATTAAGAGCAATCAACTCTACTACAGCTGCGTGTAACTGATTTTCATCTCTACTTGGAGCTGTACAACCTTCAAGATAACTTACATAACTGCCTTCATCTGCTATGACCAATGTCCGTTCAAACTGACCTGTCCCTGCCTGGTTAATCCTAAAATATGTTGAAAGTTCCATCGGGCATTTAACCCCTTTAGGAATGTAACAGAATGAACCATCGCTAAATACCGCTGAGTTTAACGCTGCATAAAAGTTGTCCCTTTGCGGCACTATGGTTCCAATATACTTTCTTACAAGTTCAGGATGCTCCTTTATTGCTTCAGAGATACTCATAAAAATAATTCCCTTCTCTGCAAGCGTCTTTTTAAATGTAGTTGCAACAGAAACAGAATCTACAACTACATCCATGGCAACTCCAGCTAGCTTTTTTTGTTCATCCAGAGATATTCCAAGCTTATCGAATGTGGCTAACAATTCAGGGTCGACTTCATCTATACTATCGTATTTTGGTTTGCTGCTTGGTGCAGAATAGTAGGATATAGCTTGAAAGTCAGGCTTTTCATATTTTACGTTTGGCCATTCAGGTTCATCCATCTCCTGCCATGCTTCAAAAGCTTCCAATCGCCATTCGGTCATCCATTCTGGTTCTTCCTTCTTTTTAGAAATAGCACGAACAATATCTTCATTTAAACCTACAGGAAATGTTTCGGATTCTATATCAGTATAAAAACCGTATTCATATTCCTTAGATTTTAACTCTTCTCGTAAATCGTCTTCAGTATATTTTCCCATCCTTTTATGTTATAAAGAGAAACTTTCTCCACATCCACAAGTTCTATTCGCATTGGGATTATTAAACACGAACCCAGCACCATTTAAACCTCCCGAATATTCCAATGTAGTTCCTATGAGGTATAAAAAACTTTTTTTATCCACTATAATTCTAACTCCATTATCTTCAAACATTTTATCTTCATCTTGATGTTGATTATCAAACTTTAAATCGTAAGATAATCCAGAACAACCACCACTTTTCACTCCTACACGAATGTAATCTGCAGATGGATCAAAACCATCTTCCTTCATCAACTCGATAACTTTCTTCTTTGCTATGTCTGAAACTTTTATCATATTCCTTAAATAGATTAATTCTAAATAGAGTGCAAATATACAATATAAGTAATGTTTTACAATGCTTGATAACATTATATTAGTATATAGTTTGATAGGTTTTTGTTATAAAAGAATCTTAAATTTGCGACATGATAGAAGACAATAATCAAGAGCGTACAAAAATTAGTGAATTGGGTGAATTTGGGCTGATTGAGCATTTGACCAAAAACTTTCAGATTAAACACAAATCCACAATTAAAGGTGTTGGAGATGATGCAGCCGTTTTAGACATGAAACATAAAGTTATTCTGACTACCGATTTGTTGATTGAAGGTGTACACTTTGATCTAAGCTATATGCCACTAAAGCATTTGGGTTACAAAGCAGTCATGGTGAATTTATCTGATGTGTACGCCATGAATGCAATAGCTTCTCAAATTACTATTTCTATGGCAATCTCAAACAGATTCCCACTTGAAGCAGTAGAGGAATTGTATGCTGGAATTGAACTTGCCTCCAGAAATTACAATGTCGATGTTGTTGGTGGTGACACAACTAGTTCTAATAAAGGATTGATTATTTCTATTACTGCAATAGGTGAAGCAAAAGAAGATGACATAGTTTATCGAAATGGAGCTAAACCAAATGATCTTCTGGTCGTTACTGGTGATCTAGGAGGAGCATATATGGGATTGCAAGTTCTGGAACGAGAAAAAGAAGTGTTTAAGGTAAATCCTAATAACCAACCGGATTTAGACCCCTACAATTATATCATTGAGAGGCAATTAAAGCCTGAGGCCAGAAAAGATATTGTTAAATTATTAAAAGACCTGGAAGTGAAACCTTCATCTATGATTGATATAAGCGATGGACTATCTTCAGAAATAATACATATATGCAAACAAAGCCATGTTGGTTGTAATTTATATGAAGACAAAATACCTTTAGACCCTCAAGTGATTTCAACTTGCGA